>Ga0208457_1002339_pt1 | contig 10833 bp, 6 predicted proteins | sample June2015DPH_10_1_FD_185513 | JGI IMG/M metagenome (GOLD analysis project Ga0208457, IMG submission 185513) | Peatland microbial communities from SPRUCE experiment site at the Marcell Experimental Forest, Minnesota, USA - June2015DPH_10_150... | ecosystem: Environmental > Terrestrial > Soil >... | reverse complement strand
AAGATGCAAGTCAACGGGGTTCCAAAGGAGAGGATGCTGAACTTCTATGAGGTAACGAAGGTCAACCTCTACAAAGGGCGGTATGACCCCTTGCTAGTGCTTGAGAAGCACATGAGCAAGGATGTCTCAGAGTATGGGAAGGAGAAGAAGGGCAAGACCGGAAAGATGCACAAGGCCGGAATCCCACAGCACGTTAAGGCTTTCAAGAACGCCCTTGAGACGGGGTGGGTTCCCAACGACATGGTGCAGTATGGGGTAGTCCAATACTTCATGACGAGAGACGGGCCAAAACTCACCAACCTAACGAAAGAGGGAGAGATAGACTACCAGTGGTATGTGACGAAGCAGATAGACCCCATCGTGTGGAGACTTGGCATCATCGAAGCCGTCACCAAGTATAAAAAGCCGAAGCCGACTAAGGAGAATACTACACAGACTACCCTCTAAGTAATGTAATACGTTTCCACTGGCTGTTGGTCGGCCTTCTTCACAGCCTCTTGACTCACCTTGAAGAACTCATCCATATCATGGACGTTGAGCAGAACCATCTCCAAGTCGGCCTTGTAGTTGGCCAACAGAAGCCTCTGGTGCTTCACCGCATCCTTGAGCAAGCCGATAAGCCCCACGATGAGAAGAGTCTCAATCACAACCGCTATGCCAAGCCCAACTAAAGCGACAAGGTAGTAGTCCATATATGGGGATATATCCCCTTCTGGTTAATAAGGATTCTAGGTGTAGGTCGCGCCACCTGCAAACATGGGAAAAGTAGCCCCATTGTATGGCCCAAGATAGGCAAGACCTACAACTTGGTTGTAACTTGCAAGGTCGGAAACTGTGGTAGGCGGATAACCAAATCCACCTGTCGCTACCATCACTTTGGGCGTGTCCCATGTTACGCCAAGGTCGTAAGAGACTGTTCTGTATATGTTGCTAACATTGTCAGTCCAAACAGCAATCAAATTGCGCCCTTGGTCAGTCGTTATTGAAACTCCGGGGCATAATCCCGACCCGGCAGGGATTGTGCCAAGCAACTGCTCTGCACTTGTCGCACCATCCCCGATATTGTAAGTGATGAAATAGACGTTACCTGTCCCGCCACTCCCTTGTGGATAGACTATGTAGACTGTGTTCCCTATAACAACCGCATCCCCAACAGTTTGGGTGAAGACTCTAGGCATATGGAAGTTGTTCCATGTAGTGCCACCATTGGTAGTGTAGTAAAGAGAAGAGTAACTGCCCGTCACCTTGCCAAAGAAACAGATGTTGCTATCGCTCGACTTAGAGACTAGAAGTTTCGGGCCACCTATAGTCCAAGCACTGCCGGGTAGCACAAAATTATCATGCAAAACACCATTCTTCCAAATCGCCCACCCTGTCTCAACGCCACCCGAACCAATGAGAGTCGCCGTCCAAAAGTTGCCAGCCGAATCCACATCAAAAGTGGAACTACCATAGGCCCAAGGCGTAGGGATGTTCTGCTCTGAAATACCCCATGTTACTGAGCCATCTGCGTTGGGCGTTCCCCATCGCCAATAGAAAGTATTGATGTCGTCCTGATAGAATCCATAATAGAAACAATTCAAGTTAGGATAGTAAAGCACGCCACCACCGTAGCCAAGCGTGAAACTTGAACTAAGCAAAGATGCACTACTCCATGTGTTTCCATCACTGCTAGTCTTGTAGTAGCATTTGTTGAGATTACCAGAATAGAAGACCCAGAAGCGACCATTCGCAAAGAAAATCATGGGCATATCATTGACGCTATTGAAACCTACCGATGTTGCTACACCAATCTGAGTATTGATGTCTGGATAGATGTTTTCCTGAATTACCGTGTTGTCTACCGCAATCATAGAGATGTCTGCCGTGTAGTAGTAGGGTTGGCCACCAGTATGCGAAGTAGAAACATTCGTCACCCTCACCCTTCTCGCCAGTCCTTCCGCGTCCATAAAGAACTGGTCTTGCCCCTGAAGATTAGCCAAAAGGGTCTCGATGTCCTCTTTATTGGGGAAGTCTTGTGGAACACCAACGGATATTGTGAACTCTGGATTGTAGACTCCGACAATCAAAGAAGTGTCAGAATAGGCTTGGACGCGGGAATACGTCCTAAGTTTGGCCTTCCTAGTCTCGTCAAAGGATGCGACTTCCAAGGGAATGAGTGGGCCATATGGAGCACCGTTGGCGTAGGACTGAAGCGTAATCTGAGGCATCGAGTAATGAAGGGTCGAAGCCCCTTATATACCTTCCCTCAAACTAGGGTTGCCAGAAGGCCAGACGGAAGTTGCTTCCACTGGTGAACCAGAAATACACATAGCCGCCACTGTCGTCCCAAGATTCCACGCCTCTTCCGCCAACTGTAGAGCCAAAGTTCTCGGATGCGGTAACAGAATACGCCCCATCGGAAAGCCTTCTCTTGAAGAACTTTATGTAGTTACCTTGACCATAGAACACATTGGTATCTGCACCATTGGAGTCTGTTGCAATGGTAGCATTGGTAGTGGGTGCGGCTCCCGCTATAACACTTGTGTATGTAATCGTGTTAGAGAGAGAATCGTATATCTGATAGACCAGTTGATTACTGGTGTTGATGAAGACCGAGTGAACCTGATTGTTAGCGGTAGAGACGGCAGAGAAGGCAATCCCATCGTAGTCGTGATTGCCAGAGGTATCCGATACGACAGCACTCCAAGTAAAGCCGTCCCATGTGCTGAATTTGTGAATGAAAGGAGCACTCATGCTAGTCCAAAATTGGACTACATTCCCATTGGAAAGCGGAACAGCACCCATCCTCTGTGCATCAACACGATGAACAGTGGAAGTTGACCACGTTCCATCGGTGTTGGCGTTCTGCATAAGAGTCGCATGGCTCCCATCGGCCCTTCCGTTCATCGCCCATGAATAGCCATTGGCATCGGTAAAGACCCAGACTACAGCAGAGAAAGCAGTATTCGCATACATACCAGTAATCTCCTGTTCAGCCGCAGACCATGTGATTGTGCTATCGCTATGCGGTATTCCCCTTCGGAACCAAAGACTGTTGGACTCGCTAGAGACACTGCTTCCATCGGAAGCCACATAGTAGAGGTATGTGCCATCGAACCAGATGCCCGTATTGAACTGCTCTGTCGGTCTTGCAGTCGTCACTATCTGAGTTGCGGCAGACCAATGAATCCTATCAGAACTCGTCCTATACCAGAACCCTATATCAGAACCCGGCTCCAAGGCGCAATCGTTAGTATAGAACACCCACCAAAGTCCAGCCATATACCATCCGTGTCTCTGATAACTGTCATTAGACTTGCTACCATCTGTAGCGCAAATTCCGTTTGAGATAGGCAAAATGAGAGTCGGTGGGCTTACCGGAACAACAGGGCAGGTGAGGTCTATGTTCACTTCATTGTCCGACTTTATCAGAGAGAAGGAAACGTCATACAACTGCTGTCCTTGGGCAGTGACGGCAAGAGAGTCGGTTGTCGGAATGGGGTTCCCGACCCATCCAGCCTCACTGTGCCTCTTCTGGTCACTGAGGTATCCGGTGGCTTGCTGAGTAGGGGTGACAAGTTCCAAAGGAATGACACTATCGAGTTTGGCTTCTAGCCATCTGTAAGCCGTTGTCGGAATCTTCGGTATCATCACCGCCTTGCTCCTGCTTGAGATACCCAACTGCTGGATGATGTCTATAGACATTGGAACGGTCTGAGATTTGGTCTTCTTAGGTATGGTGACATCCAGACTTTGACCGCCCTGATTGATGTAGTCAGAAGACCCTAGAGCCACATAATCAATGATGGCCCCATTATCACACGACATTCTGATTCCATAGACGTTGCTCACTGGAACGATTGGAAGCGTATAGTGAGTATACAGAGACGAAGCCAAAGTAAAGTTATAAGGCGGCAAGAGAACCCAAGCCCCACTTACAACCGTAAGGAGTGTGACAGTAAGAGTGGTCGTGCTACCTATGTTCTTCGCCCGAAGTCTGAGAGATGCGATGATGTTGGCTGGAACAGCAACCGGAAAGTCCTTCTCTACTTCAGTGCCGCCCGGAAGATAGAGTTCATCTCCGTTTGTGAAAGCCGGACTCTCAAGGCCGAACACACCGGGCGTGACAACTCCGCCATACACAGGGTTGCTAGACGTAACGAGACTACTGCCAGTGTTGGAAAAGGTGATGGCGTTCCCACCTGAAATGGTGTTGTCCCACCATCCAAGCATTCCATATTTGGGCGTTGGCTCATGGTCGGCTTGCCTGAAGGAGTCGTCCTTCCAGCAGAGCCGCCTTATCTCAAGGCCATTGGGTATTGTAGTAGAGGCCATCTTCTCACCTAATTGGCAGATGTCACCACTGTATAGGATGTAGTGGTCACACCGTTTATGTCGGTTCCTATCAGTTTGAGCAAAGTGTGATATGTCGTGGGGTCGGATGCGTTGTAAGTCACATTGGCTAGATAGAGAGTCACTATGACTGGCTGAGATATGTTGTCCCTAGTAATCGAAGTAGGAGACGAAGGTATGACAATCTGATTGGTATACGCACTGAGGGCTACCGGAGTCCCACCCGAATAATACGGACTGCTTATGGTGGAGTTGGTGGTGTCTATCAGTTGACTGCTGAAGTCCTGTAGCGTGATGGTTATAGGATTAGGCACAGAAGCGGTAGGCTCTAGAGGGTAGAAGTAGTAATACAGAGTGACGAAACTGCCTATAGACGGGTCGTGGCCATTCCTAAGAAGGTTCACAGAGTTAGTGAAAACCATGTTCCCGCTTACAGTATCGGCTTCGGCGGCAGTATGAGAATATGTCATTGGCCCTGTATTGAGAGCGAAGAACGACACAGGAGTTGCGTTGACTACTCCGATGGTAGCGACTTCGCATCTGGCCGTATTCTTCCCTATGACTATCTGTTGACCCACTTCAAATCCCTTGGTTGACTTCACATGGAGAACAAGACCACTGCTATCCACATTTACATAGGTGTTGGCCGTTGCCGTCTTCTGTAGGACTCCCAACCCATAGGTCGCTACACTAGGCAGGACTACAAGCGTGAAACTGCAAGCGGCATAGGTGTTGGTCACAGAATCGTAGGCGAAGATGTTGACCTTGTAAGAGGGCGGGAAGGAAGGATTGATGACACCGCCAGTGGTCTCAGGATTGATGAAGAGCGTCTGGTAGTTAGTGGTGGCGTAGGTATTGAGGACGTTCCCAGAGTTAGGCTGAAGTATGGCATTGCCGCCAGAGTAAGCAGGAATGTAACCCGCCCAACCACTCTCAGTAGTGGGCAAAGTCGTGTATGTGCCAGTCGTCCAAGAGGTCGGAGATGTGCCTATATTCCCTACCCAATCGGCCACAGTGGAGTCAATGGCAGAGATATTGGGGTCTACAGTAGAGTCCACCTTCTGCAAAAAGAAGGACAGCGTTAGAGGGTTGTTGAACCCTTTGATGGCCGAAACATAGACCGTAACCGAGTCCTTGGTAGTCGTAGTGCCACCGCTAGTCGGCGTAGGCAGAATCACTTGGAACGAGTTACCCGGCACTGGCGTAGACGGGAAGGGATTGGTGGTTATCGTGCTTGCGGTGTTCGAGAGGATTATCTCGGTTTCGCCAGCCGCAGGGCCAGTAGTGTAGGTCAGAATGTAACCGACATACGCATTCGGAGTCATCAAAAGAGTGGTATACAGAACCGTGTTGGTCGTGAAAATCTGAGCCGTTCCTGAAGCGATGACGCTGTTGACGGGCGGATTAGGGGTTGACGGTGGGTTGGCCGGAACCGTGTAGTTCTGAGGCACTTGAATCAGAGCGTTGTCTACCCCTATCCAGAAGACATTCGAGACCGTAGGCGCGACCATACTAGGATTTTTAGGGGCTTGACGGCTTATAAAGGTTGTCTCTAAGGAGCCACATATGGGTGGGCTTGATACACCCACTGCTGAGTGGGGTCGAACACAACCGCGTTATTCGGGTTGGTCGTCTGAGCGTTGATGATGGCCTTGGTGAACTTGGGGTTGGCTTGGTAGGAGTAGTTGATGTATACCGTGTAAAGGTTGTTGGCCTTGAAGAGAGTTGTAGTGGTAGGCGGGTGGGTTCCCATGTCTATCGGGTATGTGGTTCCATCATCTACTATGACCAGTGGAGCCGGATTGTCCACTTCACAAAGATACCCATATTGAGTGTTGGAAGTAGGCATCGTGCTACTGTTAGCCCTGTAGACCTTGTAACCTATGGCGTAGGGAACCGCCGACCAAGAGACCACAATCTCCGATGGCAGAACAGCATACGAGTCACCGCTTGCGTCTGGTGCTGGCGAGAATGCGGAAGTGACTATCGTTGTCGAAGTGTTAGAGATAATCGCCTTCTGCTGTCCAGAAGCAGGGCCGCTTGTGTAGGTCAGAATGAAACCTGCAAAAGCATTGGCAGTCCACGATTGACCCGAATCTGTCAGAACCGTTGATGTCGAACCTGTGGCTGTTCCAGAAACCTGAGAGGCGTTGGTCGTCCCGCACTCTGGCACGATGTTGTTGTGAGGTTCGCTCACAAGGTTCCTGTTGGCATAAGCGAGAGGATGGTTGAACGCAGAGTTGTTCTGAGAGCACTCGGTCTCTTGGTTGTCTGGGTTTATGGCCGTCACAACATACCAATAGTAGTCCGTTGCAAGAAGGGATGAGGTTGCTGTATCAACCGCGATGCCGTTGTATGCTACATTCAACCCTGTAGGCTGATAGGTCAGAGGGAGCGACTGGTCGTAAGGTTGGGTGTTGGCTGGCCCAGAATCGGGGCCACCATCACTATACGAGTTAGTGGCAGTATGGTCATAGTAGACGTAGTTGCTAACAGGGAAGGTCTGGAACGTCCAAGGGACAGGAGCCTGATACACATAGATGTTGTAACGAGTGCAAGGCGACCCTGTAGTTGGGTCTATCACTGCTGGCCAACTGAAGGTCATATAGTGCGTGCCATGAATGTCGGTGTAAGGAACATTGCCAGAAGCCCCTTCAAACGACATCCCGAACTCGTCACCATTGGAGTTGACAGGACAGTATATGAAGGATGGGAACCACATTGTTCCACCCGCACCGCCACTGAAGTTAGAGGGCGCAGGAAGCGTTGCGAACAAGGGATTGGGACACCATGCAATCGCTCCCGTATTCCGAACTATGATTGAGTAACTCCCGCTTACGTTAGCGTTTCCACTGTCGTCAGTGAAGAAGGAAGCGGAACTGGTAGGGCTTGTCGGAGAGACATGGGACTTGGAAATGAGAGTGAGGATGTTCGCCATCTGGTTGAGACCGATTACTCCGTCATAGATGGCCATCCCGTCTGGCTGAAGGACGGTCAGAATGACATTGGTTGGTGTGACAGTCGTGGTCGAAGTCGAGTCTGCCGATGGAGCGTTAGTAGCGTCAACCTCAACCCCAAACTGATACAGAAGGATGTCGTCTGCCTTCACAGAAGCGAGAGCCGTGTCTATGGCAGTCATCGTGTTAGGCACAGTCTGGGCATAGATAGGGACGGGTTGGGCTTCCGAGTCTGGAATGGGAGAGCCGCTAGTTCCACCATCCGAGCACTTTATCGTGAAAGGAGTGGCCCTATTGGTGATGAAGTCTCCACCGCCCTGATGGGTTGCCGCCCCTTCCTGCTGTCTTCCTCTTCCCAAGAGGGTCTTTGCGGCTGGCTCGACTGTGGTATACATGAACTGCATCGCTCCACCATAAGAACCCTGTTGCTGGAAACTGTTGACGGCGTTCCATTCCTCTATCGGGACGTTCTGAACGGGGAAGGTGAGAGTGAGAGTGATGTCTTCCGCGCCCGTTGAATCCCATGATATGTCTACGGTCTTGATTCTGGCAGTGAAAGCGACTGTTATGAGACCGCCTACAGGATTGTAAGACCCTTCCAAAAGATTGCCGTTGCTGTCCTCAAGAACGCCAGCGAGACTCGGAGCGTTGACCAGAACGTAGTCGCCCGGATACAGGGTGTGCGTGCTTGCGTAAACGTAGTCCGGCTTTATGGTGATGTTAGGGATGGGGTGCTGGAAGAAGTTGATGCTCGTCCCGACATATCTCTGTATCTCTCCTTGGTCTACCACGTTGTTGAGCGTCTGGTTGGTCTGCTTCAGTCCGAACTCAGCGATGCTCCTCTGGTTGTCAATCGGAATGGCCACTACATCCGAACCTTGGAAACTGCCACCAGTAAGGACGAAACTGTTGTTCATGGCTATGTAGTCGTATTTGAGTTTGGCTGAAACGAAGTTGTCGCCTTCTGAGAACACTATGGTATCCATCGGAAGGTATCCGTTTGTGACCCCGAACTCGACATAACTCATGGGACTTGCAAGAGCAGATGGTATCGTCCCAAAGGGGTCAATGGAGTTGTCTCCCAAGTTTATACCTGTCCTATTGTTGCCGTTGCCTAGTTTGCTGTGAACAGGGTCGAAGAGCATGACCGTTGCTGTAGGTATCTTGGGCTGGACGGTCTCAGGTGGCCAGACCGCATAGTAGTCACCGCTAGTAGCGGGTGCTGGAAAGAAGGGCGTGCCAACAGTAATCGTGGTCGCAGTGTTCGCTGTAATCGTCCCAAACTGGTTGACGGCGGTTCCACTGTTGTAATACAGTTCGTATCCTATTAGGGCGTTTGTGGTTAGCGAGAGAGTGGTGTCATGAAGCACCGTTGAAGTAGTTCCGGTTGTGGTCACACCCTTGAAACAGTTGGGCGGCATATAGTCTCCTATGTCCAACCTATACTCGGCCAAGAACGGCTGGCTCTGATTAGGATTGAAGAGAGCAGATGTCACCAGTCTGTCTATGGTAGCAGAGACATTCTGATACTGGACGTTCATGTTGTCATTCACAACGATGTTATCGAAGTCGGTGAAGGTTGGGATGTTGGGATTCAGGAAGGTAGTCTGATGAGTGACAGGGTTCACATACCCAATGTCAGCGAAGTTGGCCAACTGAAAGACTGGCAGATGCCCTGTAGAGTAAGATGTCTGGAACGCGGTCACAAGGATGTCCGTCCAAAGTTGACCGAACCTCAAGCCTAGTGTCGGATTGAGATACACCATGTATGGGTTGGTGTTAGGCTGAAGAGGCGGTGGACTCTTCCCTGCTATCTGGAAGAGCCGTGTCGAGAGCATATACCATAGGCTGTTGACCTCAAAGGTGGTCACAAGTCCGGCATCCGAAACGTCATACTCTGGATTGGTGGTCATCCCTCTGAACTTGAGAGTGTAGGTTCCGTCAGAATTGACACGGTAGATGTAGATTTCTCTAGCCGAGACAATCTTCTGTATCCCTGCAAGAGTGATAGTGGCGTTGTCCTCTGAAGGGGCGATGTTCCTCTGGAACTGTATGTTAGTCACGTTTTGAAGAACGGTGGCCGAAGGATTGACCGTCTTCCCGTCTGGCATCAGGTAGTCCGAGTCGTATGAGACAACGTAATTGATGGTATTAGACATTAGTATACCCCTCTCTGTTTCTGTGATGCCAACAGAGTCTTGGCCAAAGCCGCTTCCACTTCCTGTCTTACCCTAGCCAAATCCACGTTGCTTGTAGCATGGATATGAATCTCGACATTGGGAGCGTATGTTCCACCGCCACCTGCTCTTCCACCTGAGAACACTGTCTCAGCAGGAGAACCAGAAACATTACCCTCTGGGGAAACCACAGTCTCGCCTTGATGGAGTATGTAGGGGCCAGTCTTCGGAACAAAGCCGCCACCCTGCATAAACATGGTCAATGGGAGAAATTCCATAAAGTCAGTGAGAAGAGTTTGACCACCTGCTAGACCCGCAGTTGCCGCAGTCGCGGCTTCAGCAGTCGCAAGTTCGGCTTGGGCCGCAGTCTCGGCTTCTGTTGCAGTAGTGACAGCGACTTGGGACGCAACTTGGGCTTCTTTTGCCGCAGTATCCGCAACCACAGCCGTAGTCTCCTCTTCTGCTTGTGCTTGAGCCGCAGTGTGGGCGGCTCTGTAAAGAGCAAAGGCAACCAAGAACTGGCTTACGCTAGTTGCCGCATCTATGATAGATGTCGCAATCTTAGCCGTATTCGTGGCCGATGCTGTCACATAGGCATTTGCGGCCACCACTTCGTTCTTCTTGCTTTGTTCGTAGAGAGCACCAACGTAGTTTGCGGCCACAGTCGCTCTCGTTGCTTGCTCTGTGCCTTTACCATAGACACTTGTGGCAACTGCTTGCAAAGCAAGTGCTTGTGTGTAGACATTCTGGGTGCGGATGGCAGTGATTTGAGCGTTATACAGATTCACCAACTCATCAATGTTGTGTGCCGCTAAATCAGCCGCCGCACTGAAAGCGTTGTTCCATGAGGTCATGACGGTGGAAAGCGTCTTCGTTGCTTGAATACCTGCTTGCTCACCTATGGTTAGTCCATACTGTGCCTCTGCTACTTCCTTTATCGCTCCTGAGTATTCCCTTGCAGAAATAGCACCCTCTTCATAGGCCGCATTCAGTTCCTTCAGGTCTGAGGCCATCGCTCTAATGGCTTCTGCTCTCTCACTCATACTACCTTATAAGGCTACTTCTCGCTTAATAAGGTTGTCGGCGGTTCGGCTAGGGCTTGTTCCCTTTGACGCTTCTTCTCGCGTCTCTTGTTCTCCGCTTCAACAGCGAATCTGTGGGCTAGAAGCAGTTCTTTTATCTCAAGAGTCGTCATCTTGAGGGCTTCCTCTCTGGGGATTCCCAAAAGGTCTTGAAGCGTCTTTAGAACAAAGTATTTGTCATACTTGCCGAGTATGGCCTTGACTTCGTTTAGCGTCTCCGCGTTCTTGGTGTTGGTGACTCCTGTGACGGTAAGTTCTTTAAGAGTGATAAAAAACTGGTCT
>Ga0208457_1002318_pt1 | contig 10925 bp, 9 predicted proteins | sample June2015DPH_10_1_FD_185513 | JGI IMG/M metagenome (GOLD analysis project Ga0208457, IMG submission 185513) | Peatland microbial communities from SPRUCE experiment site at the Marcell Experimental Forest, Minnesota, USA - June2015DPH_10_150... | ecosystem: Environmental > Terrestrial > Soil >... | reverse complement strand
CCCCGGGTTCCCCAGGGTGCCGGGCTCGCGCAAGGTCTATCGCGTCAAGTCCCGGCCGAATGCCGAAGTCAACGGCCATTGGATATGCGACGTAGGGCGCTACGGCTATTCATTTCTCGATGCCGGCCGCCAGGAACGCATCATCGTGAAGGACCGAGGCTGGGGAGTCGAGCCCGCCTGGGATTCCGTCATCCGCTTCTTAGGGGCCCAACTGACCAGGCTTGTCTCGGGCGAAACCCGTGGCCGCGTCGGCCTCATGACCTCCGCCCGCCTGACGAACGAGGAGCTGTTTCTCGTGAGGCGCATGTTCCTCCAGGACATGGGCATTCACAAGATCTTCCTCATCGATCCCAAGGAAGGGACTCCCGACGGGCTCTTGCTTACGGCCGAGCGCGTGCCCAACACGCGCGGCGTCACGGAGCTCGGCTTGAAGTTCGGCCTGCCGGACATGAAAGGCCTGGCGGGAAGCCTCGACCTGCTCATCCTGATCGGGCCGGACCTGTTCGAGAGGTTCGGACCGGACGAGACAAGGGCCCTGCTGGAGACCGTTGGGATCAAGGTCCTTTTCACTTCTCATCAGGGCCCGGGGAACGATGCTGTGGACATCGTTTTGCCCGTAACTCCGGCAGCTGAAAAAGCGGGGTCATTCACCAACATCAAGGGCCTGGTCCAGTCTTTTGTTCCGGTCCGAGCCGCTTGCGGGGAAAGCCTGGCGGAATGGAGCGCCCTTCTGCGCCTGGCGGTCGAGCTGAAACTCGACCCCGGATTCTATGAGGGGCTGACAAGTATCGACGACGTCCGGGCGGCCCTGACCCGGGATACCTTGTTCTTCGGACCTCGATCATGAGCGACTTCGGCGTCCTGCTGATCAAGATCGTCGGCGGATTGGTCTGGCTCCTGACCCTCAGCTTGTACCTCACCTGGCTCGAACGCAAAGAGAGCGCGGTCATGCAGGATCGCATCGGGGCCAACCGGGCCTCGATCTTCGGCGTCCGCTGGCTGGGCCTTTTCCAGCCATGGGCCGACGCGATCAAGATGATCTTCAAAGAGGATTTCGTCCCGGCCTTCTCCAGGAAGTTCCTCCATACCCTGGCCCCGTTCGTGTCCTTCTTCTTCGTGGCCGTGACCATCGCGGCCGTGCCCTTCGGCGATACGCTCCGGGTCGCGGGGCGTACCGTCCGCCTCCAGATCCTCGACCTCAACGTCGGCCTCCTGTTCATCCTGGCCATGCTCGCCTTGGGGCTTTATGGGATCCTGATAAGCGGTTGGGCCTCCAACAACCGTTTCGCCCTCCTGGGCGGGATGCGAGGCGCTGCTCAGCTCATCTCGTACGAAGTGGCGCTGGGGCTGTCGCTGGTCGGGCTGATCATGGTCTATCCGTCGCTCCGTTTGTCCACGATCGTCGAATACCAGGGTTCGCTCCTGTTCGGCTTCCTGCCCCGCTGGGGGATCTTCCTCCAGCCGCTGGGGTTGGTCGTATTTTTTCTGGCCGCCCTGGCCGAGACCAAGCGCGTGCCCTTCGACCTTCCGGAGGGCGAGTCGGAGATCATCGGCTTTTTCACCGAATACAGCGGCCTCAAGTGGGGCCTTTTCATGATGACCGATTTCCTCGAGGTCATCGTCGTTTCCTGCCTGGCGACGACGCTTTTCTTCGGGGGCTGGCAGGTCCCGTGGCTTGGGACCGGCGGATTCCGGTTCCCGTGGGGCGGCGTCTGGCGGTTGCCCTCCTGGCTCGTCACGGCCCTCCAGGTCGGGGCCTTCAACCTTAAGGTCTTTTTCTTCTGCTGGCTCCAGGTCCTCATCCGCTGGACCTATCCCCGCTTCCGGTACGACCAGGTCATGGATTTCGGCTGGAAATTCCTGGTCCCGTTGGGCGCTGTCAACATCCTGGCGACGGGGCTGGTCCTCGTTTTGAGATAGGGCGATGATGAAAAAAAGCTGGGTGATCTTCAAGGAGATCCTGAGGGGGGGCTGGATCACCTCCCGGCATTTCATAGTCAACATGGCCTTTCACGCCCTGAAGTTCTTCGGCCTCAAGACCCGGCGGAAGGGGGCCGTGACCATCCAGTACCCGGACGAGGTCAAACCCCTCTCGCCCCGCCACAAGAGCCTCCACCGGATCCTGCGGCGGGAGAACGGCCTGCCCCAGTGCGTGGCCTGCATGATGTGCGTCACGGTCTGCCCTTCCGAATGCATCTTCATCGAGGCGGGCGAGACCGACGACCCCGAAACCCAGAAATATCCGACGAGCTTCATCATCGACCTCAACCGCTGCTGCTTCTGCGGGTTCTGCGTCGAGGCCTGTCCCGTGGACGCCATCCGGATGGACACGGGAGAGATCCGCCTGGCGTCGACGAGCCGGGCCGGCCTCGAATACCCGTTGGACAAGCTATGACCTCACCCGACGAGAGCCTCGAAGTCGGCGAATTCAAGATCACCCGGCTCGTGGACGGGACATTCCTCGTCGACGGCGGGGCTATGTTCGGGGTCGTGCCCAGGACCTTGTGGGAGAAGCGGGCGGCCCCGGACAGGGAAAACCGGATCGCCCTGGCCCTCAGCTGTTATCTGATCGAGGCGCCGGGCTCGACGATTCTCGTGGAGACGGGCGTCGGCCCGGACGTCGGGAGGCGACATGTCGATTTCTATTCGTTCCGTCGCGAGCCCGGGCTTTTCGGGCTTCTCCAGAAGATCGGGATTCGGCCGCAGGACGTGGACGTCGTCGTCAACTCCCACCTCCACTTCGACCACTGCGGGGGGAACACGGTCCGGGGCGGAGAGAAGGACTGGCGGCCGGCCTTGCCGAGGGCCCGCTACGCCGTCCAACGGGGCGAGTGGGAGCAGGCCCTCCACCCGGTCGAGCGGGACAGGCCGAGCTATATCCCGGCCCGGCTCAGGTCCCTGGAGAAGAGCGGCGCCCTGGACCTCCTCGAAGGCGACGCGGTCATCCGGGACGGTGTCGAGGCCGTCCTAGTCCCCGGCCATACGGCGTTCCATCAGGGCCTGAAAATCACTTCCCGCGGCCGGACGTTCTTTTATTTCGGCGACACGGTGCCCACCTCGGCCCACATCGATCTTCCCTATATCATGAGCTACGATCTCTTTCCCGTCGAGACCTTCAACAACAAGAAGAAGCTCTATGAACAGGCCGTGGCGGGGGACTGGGTCGTCGCCTTCAGCCACGACCTCCGCCACGCCTTCGGGACGATGCGCAAAGCCGGACGCCGGTACGAATTCGTCCCCCTGACCCGATAGTCCGGGCAGGGCCGTGACGGAAAAAAGTTGACATTTCGACCGGGCCTCCTTATGATGGCTATCCCATCTTTTGATGGCCTTTCCATATCATCAGGAGGTTCGTTCATGAAGAAAGTCACCGTTGAAGAGCTGTTGGCCAAAGCCCAGCAGCCTTCCCTGGACGCCCCGAGGCTCCACAAGTTCTACAAGGGCAAGATGGGCGTCGCTCTGAAGTGCCGAGTCCGCGATTTTAACGATTTCGCGATCTGGTACACCCCCGGCGTCGCCGCAGTCTGCAAAGAGATCGCCGTCGACAAGCAGAAGGTCTACGAGTACACCAACAAATGGAACTCCGTGGCCGTCATCAGCGACGGGACGCGCGTCCTCGGCCTGGGCGACATCGGCCCTGAGGCCGGCCTGCCCGTCATGGAAGGCAAGGGGATTCTCTATAAGTATCTCGGCGGAGTCGATGCGTTCCCCATCTGTCTCGACGAGAAGGATCCCGACAAGCTCATCGACATCTGCCGGGCCCTCCAGCCGTCCTTCGGCGGCTTTAACCTCGAGGACATCGCCCAGCCGAAATGCTTCAGGATCCTCGACACCCTCCGCGAGCGGTGCGAGATCCCCGTCTGGCACGACGACCAGCAGGGCACGGCCTGCGTCACGGTGGCCGGACTGATCAACGCTCTCAAGATCGTCAAGAAGGACATCGGGGAGGTCAAGTGTACCGTCGTCGGGTCCGGCGCCTCGGGCATCAACATCGCCAAGATGATCATGGCGGCAGGCGGCGACCCGAAGAACATGCTCTCGGTCGACTCCAAGGGCATCCTCTCCCGCGACCGTGCCGACAAGGAAACGCTCCAGACGAAGTTCAAGGAGAAATGGGACCTCTGCCTGCGGACGAACCCGCTCGCCAAACAGGGCACTATGGCCGACGCCATCAAGGGCGCCGATGTCCTCATCTGCTGTTCGACACCTGGCCCCGGCACCGTCAAGGCCGAGTGGATCAAGACCATGGCCCCCAACGCCATCGTCTTCGCCGAGGCCAACCCCGTGCCCGAGATCTGGCCGTGGGAAGCGAAAGAGGCCGGGGCCCGCATCGTCGCGACGGGGCGCTCCGACTTCCCCAACCAGGTCAACAATTCGCTCGGCTTCCCGGGCATCTTCCGCGGCGCCCTAGACGTCCGGGCCAAGACGATCACGGACGAGATGTGCATCGCGGCCGCCCGCGAACTGGCCAAGGTCGCCGAGGACAAGGGCATCCACGAAGAGTACATCATCCCGAACATGGACGAATGGGAAGTCTTCCCGCGCGAGGCCGTGGCCGTCGGGTCGAAGGCGATCGAACAAGGCGTGGCCCGCTTCAACTTCCCGGCCGAAGAGCGCTTCAAGATGGCCAATGAGACCATCCGGGCAGCCCGTGACGAAGTCAAGCGGAAGATGAAAGAAGGCATCATCATCGACCCGGACAAGAAGTGACAGTGGTCTGATACCGCCGTCTCCGGGGCCCGCCGGAGCGGAATGGACAGAGGCGAAGAGAAGAGGGGGCCAAGGCCCCCCGTTTTTCTTTTTTTCGCCTGATTGACAAGCGGAAAATCTTGTGATATAAAAAACACAAGCTTGAATTGCATATACGCTTGGCCGTATCGAAAAACCAGTGATAACGAGATGAGCGAGAATATAGAAGGTTCATTCTTAGAAGACCTCCATCCTCCGTAACCCGTTTTTTGCCATCATCGATAGAACGCCCCCAAAGAGGGTATTCCTCGAGGGGGGAGGAACGAGAGGGGAAAGGAGGTGAGAATCGCCGAGAACCCCGGGAAAGCAACGCCATCAAATAAAGGAACTCATTCAAATAACCCTTAAAGGAGGCTATGTTATGAAAAGCACGATGAGAATCCTGGCGCTGGCCGTGATCGTGATGTTCGCGTTCATGAGCTGCGCCCAACAGCCCACCCAGCAGATGGATGCGGCCAAGGCCGCGGTCCAGGCCGTCGAGGGCGCGAAGGGCATGATCTATGCCAAGGACGAGCTGACCAAGCTCAAGAGCGATCTCCAGGCCGCGATGGACGAGGTGACCGCCCAGTCCAAGAAGTTCTTCAAGAAGTACGGCCCGGCCAAGGAAATGCTGGCCAAGGTCGTCACGGACGCCGACGCCGTGAAAGCCCAGATCCCGGGGCGGATCGAGGAAGCGAAAAAGGCCGCTGAAGCCGCGATGAACGAAGCCAAGGCCGCCTATGACGGCGCCAAGGCCCTCCTCGAGAAGGCCCCCAAGGGCAAGGGCACTAAGGCCGACATCGAAGCCATGAAGGCCGACCTCAGCGGGCTCGAGCCCCAGATGACCGAGGTCCAGAACGCCATCACGGCCGAGGATTATTTCGGCGCCAAGGACAAGGCCATGGCCGTCAAGGACAAGGCCGCCGCCATCGCCGCGCAGGTCCAGAAGGCCATCGACAAGGTCAAGGGCAAAAGATAAGAAGAAGGTTTTTCCGCGAAGTTGAAGGTTCTTCAAACAGCCCTGCTTTTCCTGGCTGTTTTTTCCGTCAGCTGTCAACTTCCACCGGCTCCTCCGGAGGTTCGCCGTTCCGATATCCAGGAACAGGACCTCTGGAGAGCCGGTGCTTCTGTTTTCGCCAGCCAGGATTATTCAGCTTACCTCGACACGTTGAGGGCGGCCCGCCGGAGGTTCGATCAGGAGAACCTCAAGCTGGGTTGGTCCAGGGATTATGGCCCGGTCCGGCGAGGCTTCCAGTCCGTCCTCGAATCGGGAGATGCCCTCCTGGCCAAGGTCCAGGCCCTCAAGGCTGAGAAGCGGTCTTCTCTAGCTGAAGGCGCCCGGAACGTCCGGGCCAAGATGTTGACGCTCAAGGATATCACCCTCTCCCTGACCGAGCGGGGGAAAGCACGGAAAGAGCTGGCCGAGGCGGAAATCTACCTTCAAGAGGCGGATTCCCTGATGGGCCAGGCGAAGTTCGAAGAAGCTTCCCGGCGCCTTTCCCAGGCCGGGGAGTGCGTCAAGGAGGCGGAGGAGGCGGTCGTTGCCTTCATCGGGCGCTATCTCGACAAAAGGCAGGTCGATATCTGGAAAAAATGGGCCGACGAAACGATTGCCGAGTCCCGGGCCAGGGGGACCATCGCCCTCATCGTCAGCAAGCTCGAGAGGCGCTTGACCGTCTACAAGGGCGGACAGGCCTACCGGAGCTATCCTGCGGGCTTCGGGTTCAACGGTCTTTCGAACAAAATGCACTCCGGGGATAACGCCACGCCCGAAGGCCGCTACCATATCATCCAGAAGATCGCCTCGAGCCAGTATTACAAGGCCCTCCTCATCGATTATCCCAACGAGGAGGACAGGCGGAGGTTCGCCAGAGAGAAGAACCGCGGGGCGATCCCGACGACGATCGGCATCGGCGGGGATATCGAGATCCACGGAGGCGGTCAGGACAGCCTGACCCGGGGCTGCATCTCCATGGACAACGACAAGCTCGACGAGCTCTTCAGTCTGGTGTCCGTTGGGACGGCGGTCACGATCGTCGGGACCAACGAGATGGAAAACTACGTCATCCGGGCCCTCAGGAAGAACTGAGATGTGGTGGAGAAGACTGCTCATCGCCGTGCTGGCCATGGCCTACCTCGAGGTCCTGGTCGTGGTCGGCGTATCGTATTATTCGGGGCTGAAGCAGGCCTCGGCCTGGCCCCCGAAGAACGCCACGGGGGCCGTTGCGGACAAGGACATCCAAAGAATTCAGAGAAGTGTCCAGGGGCTTGAGAAAAAGATCGCGGCCCTCCAGGCGAAGGGGCTCTACATCATCATCGACACCGGGGAAAACAGGCTTTATGTGAAGAAGGGGTCCGAGATCGTCCGGCAGGCCGTCGTTTCCTGCGGTAGCGGGGACGTCCTCGAGGACCCGGGGGGCAAGCGGAAGTGGGTGTTCGACACGCCACGAGGCGCGTTCGCGGTGAAGTTCAAGATCAAGAACCCGTACTGGGTCAAGCCAGACTGGGCGTTCATCGAGGAGGGCGAGCCCATCCCAAAGAACCAGGATGACCGTGTGGAAGGGGGCAGCCTGGGGGATTATGCCCTGGGCTTCGGGGACGGTTATTTCATCCACGGGACTCTTTACACGCGTCTCCTCGGAAGGAACGTGACCCACGGCTGCGTCAGGGTCGGGGACGACGACCTTAAGGAGATCTTCAAGATCGTGCCTCTGGGGGCGAAGATCTACATCTACTGAAAGACCATGCGAAAACCGGGGCTCCTATTGCTGATGCTCCTCGCGGCGACCGGCGCTTCCGCGCAGGCCGTGGACAAGGAAAAGATCGGCCGCAGCCTGCAGGAGCTGACCGCTGAAAATGACCTGGCCAAGGAGCCGCATTTCTATTTCGTGCTGGACGTCCGCCAGAAAAACCTCGAGCTCAGGGTCAAGGGGATGGTCCTGCGGGCCTGGAAGCTGCAGTCGATGAGGTTTTGGGGAAGGCCGGCGTTTTCGAAGACAGTCCAGCTGGTCAAGAAAAGCACCCTGAAACCGCCCCGGCGGAACGTTATCAAGCCCGGCGAGGCGGCAGGCACGCCCAGGGACCCGAGCAAGTTCGAGCTCGAGGCGCTCGAGCTCAAGGACATGCCCAAGAGTTTTAGCCTCGATTTCGACAACGGGCTTAAGGTCTCGGTTAAGGTCGGCGATAAAGGTCTCAAAGCGGTCATAGAGGAGGTCAGGTGGTATGGGCTGCTGCCGGTGCGGAGCTTGTTCAGCGCCAGGAACGGAAAGCCGCTATCGGAGCTCGAGCTGAGATTCGCGAACGAAAAGGATGCCCAGGCTATTTACTGGATTTTCTACGAAGGTATTAAGGGGCTGGTCTATTAGATAAGCCTATATTTTTTTATTTTAAACTTGACAAATATATGCTCAGGTTATATATTAATGTCTTACTAAATTTAGGAGGAGAATAATGGCGAAAATCATCGGAATCGATTTGGGCACGACCAACTCAGTTGTCGCCATCCAGGAAGGCGAGAAAACAACCGTCATCCCTAATGAGGAGGGTGGAAGGACGACCCCGTCGGTGGTAGCGTTCACCCCGAAGGGCGAGATCCTCGTCGGCCAGGTCGCTAAAAGACAGCGGGTCACCAATCCCGAGAACACGATCTATTCCATCAAGAGGTTCATGGGCCGCCGTTTCGGCGAGGTCGGCCAGGAGATCAAGCAGGTCCCGTTCAAAGTGGGAGAGGCCGCAAACGGCGACGTCCGGGTGGAAGCGCTCGGCAAGAAATACGCGCCGCCGGAGATCTCCGCGTTCATTCTCCAGAAGCTGAAAAAGGCCGCGGAGGATTATCTCGGCGAGAAGGTCGAGAAAGCCGTCATCACCGTTCCCGCTTATTTCAACGACAGCCAGCGCAAGGCGACCAAGGATGCGGGCAAGATCGCCGGCCTCGAGGTCGTCCGGATCATCAACGAACCGACCGCTGCGGCCCTGGCCTATGGCATGGACAAGAAGAAGGACGAGGTCATTGCCGTCTACGACTTCGGCGGCGGGACCTTCGACATCTCCATCCTCGAGGTCGGGGAGGGCGTCGTCGAGGTCAAGGCCACGAACGGCGACACGCACCTCGGCGGCGACGACCTCGACCAGAAGGTCCAGGACTGGATCGTCACCGAGTTCAAGAAGGAGTCGGGCATCGACCTGACCAGGGACAAGATGGCCCTTCAGCGGCTCAAGGAGGCCGCCGAGAAAGCCAAGGTCGAGCTCTCGACGACCATGGAAACCGAGATCAACCTGCCCTTCATCACGGCCGACGCCTCGGGCCCCAAGCACCTGCTGATGAAGATGACCCGGGCCAAGCTCGAGCAGCTCTGCGAGGACCTCATCCAAAGGTCGGTCCAGCCGGTCCGCCAGGCCCTGGCTGACGCCAACGTCAAGGCCAAGGACATCCAGGAGGTCGTCCTGGTCGGCGGCCAGACCAGGATGCCCCGGATCCAGCAGCTCGTCCGGGAGCTCTTCGAGCGTGAGCCCCACAAGGGGGTCAATCCGGACGAGGTCGTGGCGGTCGGGGCCGCCATCCAGGGCGCAGTGCTTTCAGGCGACGTCAAGGACGTCCTTCTTCTCGATGTCACGCCGCTGACCCTGGGCATCGAAACCCTGGGCGGTGTCTTCACCCGGATGATCCCCCGCAACACGACCATCCCGACCAAGAAGACCGAGACCTTCTCGACGGCCTCGGACAACCAGCCGAGCGTCGAGATCCACGTCCTCCAGGGCGAGCGGGAGATGGCCTCGGACAACAGGACCCTGGGGAGGTTCCACCTCGACGGCCTTCCGCCGGCCATGAGGGGGATCCCCAAGATAGAGGTCACCTTCGATATCGACGCCAACGGCATCCTCCACGTGTCCGCCAAGGACACGGGCACCGGCAAGCAGCAAGCCATCACCATCACCGGCCACAGCGGGCTCGACGAGAAGGAGATCAACCGGATGGTCAAAGACGCCGAGAGCCACGCCGACGAGGACAAGAGGCGCCGTGAGACCATCGATGCCAAGAACCACGCCGACCAGCTGATCTACAGCCTGGAGACTCTCCTGAAAGAGAACAAAGACAAGATCCGTGAGCATGAGGCCGAGGCGGTCAAGAATGAGATCGAGAACACCAAGAAGGCCATCGCCAGCGAGGACCTCGACCAGATCAACAAGGCTATGGAGTCCCTGTCTCGTGTTTCCCACAGACTGACCGAAACCCTCTACCAAGCGGCCGGCCCGTCGACCCCTCCCGGCGGACAGTCCGCGGGCGGAGCGGGCGAGGAGACCTCGGGCGGCGACGGCCGGGGCCAAGCCCAGCCGGGCGGAACCGATGATGAGGTCATCGACGCCGAGGTTGTGGACGACAACAAGAAGAATTAGGCCGCGGGGCCTTTGACGCAGAGCGGTGCGGCCTGAAAGGACGGAGCGTCCGGGGGACGACGGTCATGGCGAAAGACTATTATCAGATTCTGGGCGTATCCAAAGGCGCCGCTCTGGCCGACATCAAGAAGGCCTACCGGAAACTGGCCCGGAAATATCATCCCGACCTCAACCCCGGCGACAAGGCCTCTGAGGCCAAGTTCAAGGAGATCCAGGAGGCCTACTCGGTCCTGAGCGACCCTAAGAAGCGGACCCAGTACGACCAATTCGGCTCAGCGGGCGACTTCCCGCCCGGGGCCGGGCCTGGCGGGCGGGGCGGGCCGGGGGCCTCTCCTGAATTCGAAGGTTTCAACTTCTCGGACTACGGCTCATCCTCTTTCAAGGATTTCTTCGAAAACCTCTTCGGCGGGGCCGGCCCCGGGAGGTCCGGACGGGTCGAGGGCGGCCCCGGAAGGGGCGAAGACCTCAATTACACGATGAAGATCGGCTTCGAGGACGCGATCCGCGGCGTCCAGACGAGGATCCGCTTGAACCGTCTCGCGGAGTGCGACACGTGCGGGGGCAGCGGCCAGGTCCCGGGAAGCGGGTCGAGGGCCTGCCCCGCCTGCGGCGGGACCGGCCGGGCGAACATGCAGCGGGGTTTCATGAAGTTCTCCGGAGCATGTCCGTCGTGCCGCGGATCAGGGAAGGCTCAAGGGGACGCCTGTCCTGACTGCCGGGGCGCGGGGTCCGTCGAGAGATCGGCGCAAATCTCCGTCCGCATTCCCGCCGGAGTGGACACGGGATCCCGGGTCCGCATCCCC
>Ga0208457_1002312_pt1 | contig 10973 bp, 6 predicted proteins | sample June2015DPH_10_1_FD_185513 | JGI IMG/M metagenome (GOLD analysis project Ga0208457, IMG submission 185513) | Peatland microbial communities from SPRUCE experiment site at the Marcell Experimental Forest, Minnesota, USA - June2015DPH_10_150... | ecosystem: Environmental > Terrestrial > Soil >... | reverse complement strand
ACGCTGGCCGAGCGGCTCGGCGCTTTCGCCTCGCACATCGCCACCGGCAACCCGCGCACCGTGCGGCTGGTCTATTTCGGCAAGATCGCCGCCAGCAACACCAGCCTGTTGCGCAACGCCGGCCTGGCCGGCGTGCTGAGCCGCTCCACTACGCGGAAGGCCAACCTGGTCAGCGCCCTGCAAATGGCCGAGCACCGCGGGTGGAACGTGTCGGAGACCCACGAGAAGCGCTCCGTCCACACCGATTCCATCCGCCTCGAGGTGGAGACCGACTCCGGCGTCACCACCGTGGAAGGCGTTGTGCTCCTCGAAAAGCCGCGCCTCATCCAGGTGGATGGCATCTACTGCGAAGCCGCGCTTTCCGGCTTTCTGATCTTTATGAAGAACCAGGACGTGCCCGGCGTAATCGGCCACGTGGGAACGGTGTTGGGCCGCAATAAAATCAACATCGCGAATTTCTCGCTGGGCCGGCGCGATGCCCCGCCGGCCCCCGGTGAACCGCTGGAGGCGGTGGCACTGGTTTCCACCGACGAGCTGGTGCCCGAATCCGTGCTGGCGCAATTGCGCGCGAACCCGGCCGTGAAGTTCGCCCGCTCGGTGGAGTTCCGCTCGTAGGGGCGAGGCAAGCCTCGCCCCGGCTGGTTCCTAAGCCCGCAGGCGCGGCAGCCCGGCTTGGCCAGGGGCATCAAAATAACGCTCTCGACGGGCGTTTTCGTAGGCTCTCTGATTGGATGGTAGGCTCCAAGAGAGGGGACTTCCGGGCCCGGCTACGGCATCTCTGTGGGTTGGGCAGCCAAGTGGATTGCAGAGCTAAGCAAGGTGCAGTTGACCAGAGCGAAAATCGATTGTCAGGCGCAATCCTCGACAAAAGTCCAACCCCAGCAGCCCATCGACTCCAGCGCTCGGCGGTAAGGTATGTCCGAGCACCGGAAATCCGAAGAGCTCCTGCCCAAGGGCGGCCAGTCTCTTCAATTCGATGCGAGGGGCAAACTCAACTCCACTTCCCGTCGTGACCTGGACCCGATCCGCGGCCAGCGCCGGGTCGTATCCTATGGCCACCAGCATCGCGACGTTCACCAACGTGCTGGTGGCTCCGGTATCGAGGGCCAACCGCAGGATGGCGCTGCCGCTCGGCCCATCGAGTTCCGCCCCGATGACGATGAGGCCGCGACCCGGATTGAATGAAGAACTCACAACGCGATCGCAGTATCCCGAGGCATCTTGCCCGTATAGACGATTGCAAACCGTTTGGGACGAGTCTCGACGGCTCGGCGGTAGACCTCCTCGCGATCCTTGTCATGCCAGCGCACGGTTCCGCTGCGAACTTCCAGGGCCTCATCAGTCGATGGGTCCTCGATCAGTATCCACTCGGAGTCGAATTTCGCTTCAATCTCGGCGATCGTCAGGACTTCGTCCATCGCTAGCTGCCCTAGAAGGATTATAGAACGGGAGCCGGTCGGCGCGGGAATGAGCCGCGTGACCCAGATTGGCGGGCTCACGCAGTCCTCCGGAACGGGCGTTTCTCGGCCAAGTGGATTCCGGCCAACCGTCACTAAACGCTTGGCGACGGCCGTAATGCGCGGCACCACAAAGCCGGCGATCACGACAAGCGCCGTCAAGCTTGCTGCAACCATGGGGCTATCCGAGCGGGCGATTCGTGCGCCTGGTTTCCCGTGGCCGCCAGGCGCACGCGATTCGCTCAGACGCAGATCTACTGGTCGGAAGCTATTGGCATCATGGAAATCCTCTTGTCACTCTCGATCACGATCGACGAACCGCTGGAGCTTTGCGTGTCCATGCCGATCAACTCGTTGCCGTAGTTCAGCACGATGTACTTGAGGGTGCCTGTGGACGTTTGGCCAGGGAACCCTTTTGGGTATCCACTCCAGTTCAGGGTGGCGGTGCAGTCGGGATTCACCTGTAGCGAAGCCTTCGGCATTTCGAAATCGACGATGCTACCACCCATTGATGCCGTAGACGCGGCAGTGACGGTTCCACCGGACTGAACCGTAAATGTGACCAGTGCCGAGAACGGGAGGGACAGAGGCTGTGACTGGCCGGAGACCGGCATCATGAGGGTCCCCTCGCGCCACCCGGCGTATGCACCGCGAACCATGTCGCTGGTGCACTGCGCATCAGCCCATGCGAGGCGGCGAAAGTAAAACATGCCGGCAAAGGGACCCAGGGGGAACTTCGTGGGCATCGAGCGCATCTCGTTGCCGTTGTCGAGAATGATCAGCCGGTCGGCGCCTTGCACCGAGCCGGATGTGTACGTGGCCGTTGCCGTGCAGTCCGGATTCACTTGAATGGAACCGGAAAAGTCAACGTCCTGGACCTGTCCGCCGCCTGACATCGTTGCATGGACGGTGTAGCGGCCCTGGTAGTCGATCTTCCCGATTCCCAGCCCGGTAAATGGAACCGGTACGGGACTGGAGTTGCCGGGGACATTCATCATGACCGTGCCGTGACCCTGGTACGCCCAGGTTCCGCGCACTGTGTCCGAGGAACACCGCCACTGCGCGAAGGAAGAACTGCAAAGCGGAAGCAGCAGGGCTGCCACGCGTGCGAAAGTTTGATGGTGTCGCATGTTGAATATGCTCCTTTCACAGGCCAGATTACGCCGGGGGTGTTCTCCCGGCCATAAATAACGGCTTGGATCTGGCTTGGTTCTTCCTTTGGGTCCAAACTGATGGAAAGATTGAGCTTGCGGCGTCGAGGGTCTATAATTCTGGTCGCATGCCTGCGATTTCCGGCCGGGTTACCTTTGGTACGTTTGAGCTTGACCTGGGGACCGGTGAGTTGTGGAGGTCCGGCACCGTCCTGAAGCTTCAGCCGCAGGCCGCCAGCGTTCTGTGCCTTCTGGTCAGTGAGGCAGGCAGACTAGTCAGCAGGGAGGAAATACGCCGCCGGCTGTGGGGAGAGTCCACGTTCGTGGATTATGACATCGGGATCGATTATTCTGTGAACCGCATCCGCTCCGTTCTCTGCGATCAGGCGCACGCCCCCCGGTACATCGAGACGCTTCCCCGCCGAGGCTACCGCTTCATCGCGCCGATTAAGCGGCAGCGGCCGTTCGCGCAGCCCATGCTGGCCGTTCTGCCTTTTGCCAACCTGAATAGCGATCCTGCCAGAGATTATTTCGCCGATGGCGTGACCGATGCGCTCATAACGGAACTTGCCCGCATCCCGGCAGTGCGAGTGATCTCACGCCAATCCGTACTCCATCTGAGAGGGAGCAGGCGGAAGCTGGATGAGATCGCCCGCGACCTAGGAGTGGATGGCGTTGTGGAAGGAGCCGCGTTGCATGAGGGCAATCGCGTTCGCCTGACGGCGCAGTTGATCCTGATGGAGCCCGAGCGTCACGCATGGGCCCAGAGCTACGACTGCGACATGTCCGCCGTATTGACGACGCAGCGTGAGGCGGCGCGGGCGATTGCCGCATGCGTGGCCGAGGCGTTGAGGTCCGCCGGCGCCGTGAAGCCGGCCCCGGTTGCGGCAGGCCCAAAGGGCACGGGGCCCATTGGGCACCCCGCGCCGCAAATTGTTGAGGCCTATCTGAAAGCCCGCATTGAGTTCGACAAGATGAGCGCGGAAGGGCTCGGGAAGGCGCTCCAGTACTTACGGGAGATCACCGTCGAGGCGCCGGATTTCGCGCTCGGGCTCGCCCTGCATGGCGCATGCTTGTTCTGCCTGGGTTACTGGGGGCACGCTCCCATCCGCGAGGTGTACCCAAGCGCGAAGCAGATGGCATTGCAGGCTCTTGCCATAGACGACAGCATTAGCACGGCCCATGTGGTCCTCGCCTGGATGAACCTGCTGCTCCATTGGGACCTGGACGATGCCATGCGGGAGGTTCGGCGCGCCATTGAACTGAGCCCCAGCGACACGGACGCGCACTCGTTCTATGGGACGCTTCTGTGTTTTGTGGGCCGGCATTCTGAATCGATTGCAGAGGTTCAGTACACGCTGAAGCTCAATCCCGCGTCGCTCCTCCCGAACCAGTATGCCGCCTGGATGTTTTTCCATACGGGCCAGCACGCGCGGGCGGAGGCGCAAGCCAGGCGAACCATCGAACTATTCCCGGATTCCCTTCAGCCTTATTTCGTACTCGGGTGGTCTCAATGGTATCAGGGCCGGGCTGAGGAAGCGGTTGCCGTCTTCGAGAAAGCTCTCAGCCATTCGCGCGAAGCCTTATCACTCTCCTACCTGGGACATGTTTATGGCCGGCTCGGCCGAAAAGACGAAGCCAAGCGCCTTCTCCAGGAACTCGATCAGCTCCGCACTCGAGGTCAGGCCCCGCCGATCGCCTTCGCGACAATCTACGCGGGACTCGGCGATATTGACGCGGCGTTCGATTGGCTCGAAACGGCTTACCGGCTCCGGGATGGTTACCTGTTCTGGCTCCCGGGGGCTCCCGGACTCGATCCCCTTCGCTCGGATCCGCGCTTTACCGATCTCGTCCATCGCGTGGGGATCGTTCCGCCGTAGCTGGCATAAAAAGAGATCATGCGTGTGCCTGCGCCAGGCAGATCCCAGACTTCGAAGTGTTCACAATTATCCCATCCACGTTGACGGTTTGTCGCCAAGTCGCGGATCTGTCTCGCTGGCGGGTGAAGCGGGACGTTCCCCGGGGGATGACGCTTGGTTGGCCCCTCAGCCCGCACGAAGTACCCCTACCGCGATTTCCATTTCTTGACCGGGACTCGGTAGCCAAAGTTCAAGGACTTGCCTCCATACCGACTGTACGGCTGGAGCCAAAACTCGGCAGACTTCCAAGAGACGTGATGACAAAGCTGAAGAGCGCATTGGCATTCGCACTCGATCTGGAATCCGCAAGCCAGTAATCCGGAAAGACCGGCCAGTTCCGCTCGTAACGTTTCCCCAGCCGCCAAAGTCCCCAATTTCCGCCCCTCGGCCTCATCTTCTCCGCTTCCTCAGCGCGCCAATCCGGGGAGGACACGTCATCCCCAACACACAAGTGCTCCCGATTGCCCTTGTCTTACTCAGAGCCTCAGCGCCTCGGCGGTAAATCTCTATCGCCCGCCCCCTACTCGTTTCTTAGCGTCTGCGCCGGGTCCAGCCGCAAAATGCGCAGAGCCGGCGCCAGGCTCGCCAGAGCCGCCACCAGCAGCAGAATCGCCGCCGCCGCCGCGAACGCGATCGGATCGGCCGGCCGCACGCCCCACAGCAGATGTTCCAGAAACCGGACGGCCGCCAGCGACAGCGCGTATCCCGCGCCTGTGCCAATCAGCGCCAGCAGAATCCCCGGCTTCATCACGCTCGCCATCGTCTGTCGGGCGCTGGCCCCCAGCGCCATGCGCACGCCCAGTTCGTGCGTCCGCTGCGTGATGGATTGCGAGATCAAACCGTATATCCCGACGGCCGCCAGCAGCAGGGCCAGCCCCGCGAAGATGGAAAATAGCGCGGCGCGGTACCGTTGGCCGCTGGTAACGTGCGCCTGCAAATCGTCGATGGTCTGAAAGCTGGCGATGGGAAGCTGCGAATCGACGCCGGCCACGGCGCGCTGGATCTGTGCCGCCAGGCTGCCGATCGGGCCGCTCGCCCGAATCACCCACTTCGGCGAAAACCACGTATGGATCACTTGAAGGTACTTATCCGGGGTCTGGGAAACCGGAAGGTAGAGGGTGGGTTCCATCGAAATCGGGCCGTGATTGCTGTAAAGCCCGGAGTGCTGCTGCACATCGCCTACCACTCCGACGATCTCCCCGCTCGACAAATGATGCCCCACGGCCTCGGTGCCGTGGAAATACTCCACGGCGAAAGACTCGCTCACCACCACCACCTTGGCGCTCGCCGGCGTGTCCGAATCCAGGAGCCCGCGGCCGCGGAGAACGGGGATTCGCATAGTTTCGAAGTAGCCCGGTGTGACATATACCTCCTCGGTCATGTGCACCGCGGGATCGTCGCCATCCAATATCCGGAACCCGTCGTTGAGCGGCCGTTCGTAGGGCAGAGTCAGCGCCACCGCCGCCGATTGCACGCCGGGGATGTGGCGGATCCGCTCCAGGCTCTCGGTGTACAGCCGGTTGACGGCGGCGCTGGTCTTGTAGCGGGCGTCCTGCAACGAAACCTCGGCGCTGATGACGTTTCGCGTGTCGAAGCCCGGATTGAGTCCGTCGAGATAGCTGAGCGTTCTCAACATCAGCCCCGCGCCGACCAGAAGAACCAGACTCAGCGCCACTTCGGCCGCCACCAGCGCGTTTCCCCACCAGCGGCGCCGCCCGCCGGCCACACTCCGCCCCGCCTCCATCAGCACCGAACGGATATCCAGGCGGGTGGTTTGAAGCGCGGGCGCCAGTCCGAAAAAGAGGCTGGTGAGCGCCGCAATCCCCAGCATGGCGGCCAGGACCCGCGCATCCAGCTCGATCGGATGCCACAGCTCGAAGTCTTTGGCCCCCAGGCGCTTCAGCCAATCGATGGCGAATGCGCCGATCCCCACCCCTACCACGCCTCCGCCCAGCGCCAGCAGCAGGCTCTCCATCAGGAGTTGGCGCACGATGGCCGCGCGGCTGCCGCCCAGCGCCATGCGCGTGGCAATCTCGCGGCCGCGCCCGCCCGCCCGCGCCAGCAGAAGCCCGGCGATGTTCACGCAGCCGATCAGCAGCACCATCAGGACAGCGGCCCAGGTGAGCAGCAATTCGCTGCGCATCCCCGTGGTGGATCCGCTCTGGAAAGGAACCACGCGCTGCTCGATGGTGGAATCTCTCGCAACATGCGCTTGTTCCGCAATCCCGGGGCTGAGCGCCTTCAGCTCATCGGCGGCCGCGGCCCACGAGAAGCCCGGTTTCACGCGCGCGATTACGCCATAATTCTGTCCCGATCCTTCCCCGGTGCGCGAGGGCCGTAAGGGAGTCCACAAGTCCACCGGAGCGCTGGTGCGGAAGCCGCGCGGCATGATCCCCACCACGGTATACGGCTCGCCGCGCAGCGCGATGGCCCGCCCCAGCGCCGAGGTGTCTCCGCCCAACGCCCGCTGCCAGAACTCGTAGCTCAGAACCGCGACCGCCGGGCCGCCCGCGGTATCCTCAGCGCGGCTGAACTCCCGTCCCATCTGCGGCGCGATCCCCAAAACACGGAAGAATCCGGCGGAAACGCGCTGTTGCCGCACATATTCGAGATGTCCTTGGGCCGCGAAGTTGACGCCGCTGTCTCCCCCGAACGCCGCTACATCCAGAGCGCGCGAGCCATCGCGGACACCCTCGAACAGTGCTCCGGTCTGGCTTTCTTCCTCGCCTTCCTTGCCGTTCTGACGCCAGTGGGTGTGCACCAGCGCCAGGCGGTCCAGCTCAGGGTACGGCGCCGGGCGCAGCAGGACGGCGTCCAGCACGCTGTAGATGGCGGTGTTAGCGCCGATCGAGAGTCCCAGCGTGGCCAGCACCACGAGTGTGAAGGCCGGACTCTTTCGAAGCTGGCGAAGGGCGAAACGAGTGTCATTCCACAGCGGCATAGACCATTCTGGCTGCAACCGCCGTGCCAGACCTTGGGGGGTGAAGAGCGTGCTTTTCCTTCAATTTACGCCGCTGGCGGCGGGCGCGGTGTCCGGTTGCGGGACGAGGCGGTCGAAGTCGATACACGGGAGTCTTGTGGCCGGCGGATTTTTCCTGAGAATCCCGCTGGCATCCGGGAACTACTTTGCGAATGTAAGTTTTTTTGGATGGGCGAGTAGGTCATTCGTCCAGTTTCGAGTGAACCTCTGGTGTGGTGAGCTATCCAAAGGGGGCGCACGCCATGGACGATACGGCTCATAAGTGTTTCGTTTCCGCCTTGTTCGTAGGCGGATTTGAAGACGAACGTTCGTTGGTACGGGAGGTCTTCCGCGAGTACGGCTGGCGGCTCTTCGAGGCGCCGGACCAGCGGTCGGCCACCCAGTGTCTGAAACGGCATCCGGTCCAGGTGGTGATCGCCAAGAGCGACATGCCGGACGGAAGTTGGCAGGAGATGCTCGGCCACCTGCGCTGTTTGGTGCGCCCCCCGCTGCTGATCGTCGCCTCCCGCACCGCCGACGAACATCTATGGGCCGAAGTCTTGAACATCGGCGGCTACGACGTTCTCGCGCAGCCTTTCGAACGCGATGAAATGGTGCGCGTCATCGCTTCCGCGCGGTGCCACTTCGACTACCGGCCCGAGCGCGCCCGCGCGCAGGAGGCCGATCTGGTCACCAGTGTGGCGTGATCGGACGCACGGGTCTCGAAGCCCCCGAAATATCCCCTCTTGACAGTGGTTCTGTGCGCTTCAGAACACTGTGCCCGTAACCCTAACACACTTCATATAGATAAAGTCCTTGACGTAGCACTATATATTGGGGCACTATTACGAAGGCGATTCTATCAGCAGGAACCCCCAGGAGGACCGGCGCGTGGGACAATTGTCTGTGGACTTAAGTGCGAAAATAGATTTATTGAAGACCAGACCTGCCACCAGAATTAAAACGGGGATTTCCTTTCCGCGTTATTTTACGTCACGGCTCGAACCCGGCAAGACCCCTTACGACGACGTCCAATGGGAAACCCGCACCGCCTCCATCGGCAACGATAAGGGCGACGTGATCTTCGAGCAGCGCGATGTGGAAGCGCCCGTGGACTGGTCGCAGACCGCCACCAACATCGTCGCCTCCAAGTATTTCCATGGCAAACTCGGGTCGCCCGAGCGCGAAACCAGTGTGGCGCAACTTGTGCAGCGCGTGGTGGACACCATTGCGGAGTGGGGCAAGCAGGACGGCTATTTCAAGACCGATGAAGACGGCGAGAACTTCCGCTTCGATCTGGCCCACCTGATGCTCGCCCAGAAGGCCTGTTTCAACTCGCCGGTCTGGTTCAACGTGGGAGTTAAGGAGGCGCGCGGCTACGGCTGGATCTACGACAAGAAGGCCGACCGGGTGGTCAAGCTGGAATCCGGCGTGGTGCAGCCGCAGTGCTCGGCCTGTTTCATCGTTTCGGTGAACGATTCGCTCGAATCCATTCTCGACCTGGCCAAGACCGAAGGCATGCTTTTCAAATGGGGTTCGGGCACGGGATCGAATCTTTCGGCGCTCCGCGAGGAGGACGCGGCGCTTTCCGGCGGCGGCCGCGCCTCCGGGCCGCTCTCGTTCATGAAGGGCTTCGACGCGTTCGCCGGCGTCATCAAGTCGGGCGGCAAGACTCGGCGCGCGGCCAAGATGGTAATCCTGAACACCGACCACCCCGACATCGAGCAGTTTATCTGGTGCAAGGCCAAGGAAGAAAAGAAGGCCTACACCTTGGTCGAAGCCGGCTACGATGCGTCCCTCGATGGCGAAGCCTACAGCTCCATCTTCTTTCAGAACGCCAACAACTCCGTGCGCGCCACCGACGATTTCATGCAAGCGGTGCTCCACGACGACGATTGGTGGACCAAGTCGGTGGCCACCGGCCAGCCGGTGGACCGCTATAAGGCGCGCGACCTGATGCGCCAGATCGCCGAAGCCACCCACCAGTGCGGCGATCCCGGCATGCAGTTCGACACCACCATCAATCGCTGGCACCCCTGCAAGAACACGGCGCGGATCAACGCCTCGAATCCGTGCTCGGAGTACATGTTCCTCGACGACTCGGCCTGCAACCTTTCGTCCCTGAACCTCATGAAGTTCGTTGGCCCCGACGGCCAGTTCGACGTGGAAGCCTTCCGGCACGCCGTGGATACTATGATCCTGGCGCAGGAGATTATCGTCGATAACGCCAGCTACCCGACCCAGAAGATCGGCGAGAACTCGCACAGCTTCCGGCCGCTGGGTCTGGGGTTCGCCAACCTGGGCGCGCTCCTGATGTCGATGGGCCTCCCCTACGACAGCGACCAGGGCCGCGACCACGCCGCCGCCATCACCGCCGTGATGTGCGGACAAGCGTATCTGACTAGTTCCCGCGTGGCCGAAGCCATAGGCACCTTCGCCGGTTACGGCGTGAACGAGCAGCCCTTCCTGGAAGTGATCCGGATGCATCGCGACGCGGTGGGCCGCATCAACCGCAACAATGTTCCCACGGCGCTCTACCACGGCGCGGTCGAGTGCTGGGAAGACGCTTACGAATCCGGCCGCCGCAACGGCTACCGCAATGCCCAGGTCACGGTGCTCGCTCCCACCGGCACCATCGGTTTCATGATGGATTGCGACACCACCGGCGTCGAGCCCGACCTGGCGCTCATCAAGTACAAGAAGCTGGTGGGCGGCGGCGTCATCAAGATCGTCAACAACACCGTGCCGCAGGCGCTCATCAAGCTGGGCTACACGCCCGGCCAGGTCGAGCAGATCGTCAGCCACATCGATTCCACCGGCACCATCGAAGGCGCGCCGCACCTCAAGCCCGAGCACCTCGCGGTGTTCGATTGCAGCTTCCGGCCGCAGAACGGCGTGCGCTCCATCCACTACATGGGCCACGTGCGGATGATGGCGGCGGTGCAGCCGTTCATCTCGGGCGCGATTTCGAAGACCATCAACATGCCCGAAGAGTCCACGGTGGAAGACATCGTGAACGCCTACATCGAGAGCTGGAAGCTGGGGCTGAAGGCGGTCGCCATTTATCGCGACAACTCGAAGAAGGTGCAGCCGCTCAGCTCGGGGTCCGGCAAGGGCGAGAAGAAGACCGCCGCCGCGGCCGCCCCCAGCGGGGCTACGGCTGCGGTGGAGAAGGCGGCTCACGGGCCCAGGCGGCGCAAGCTGCCCGACGAGCGCCGCTCCATCACGCACAAGCTTTCGATCAGTGGCCACGAGGGTTACATCACGGTGGGCATGTACGACGACGGCTCGCCGGGTGAAATCTTCATCACTATGGCCAAGGCAGGCTCCACCATCTCCGGCCTGATGGATGCGTTTGCCACGGCGGTCAGTTTCAACCTGCAATATGGAGTGCCGCTGAAGTTCCTGGTGGACAAGTTCGCGCACGTGCGGTTCGAGCCCAGCGGCTGGACCGGCAACCAGCAGATCCCCTACGCGAAGTCCATCA
>Ga0208457_1002306_pt1 | contig 11007 bp, 9 predicted proteins | sample June2015DPH_10_1_FD_185513 | JGI IMG/M metagenome (GOLD analysis project Ga0208457, IMG submission 185513) | Peatland microbial communities from SPRUCE experiment site at the Marcell Experimental Forest, Minnesota, USA - June2015DPH_10_150... | ecosystem: Environmental > Terrestrial > Soil >... | reverse complement strand
TAGCCGGGGACTGAATCGCAGCTCCCTTCGCAGAGCTGCGACGCGAGAGATTCGTAGAAATATCATGATGCCAACCGATCCAACCAACTTCTTGGCCCTCTCACCCCTCAGTTGCCACACAGACTCCCTTGGGGAGAGGCTGGACCGCGATCCCGATGCACTTCATCGGGACGCGGGCCGGGTGAGGGGTCACTTTCGCTGCCCGGCTAAGCACGAACCGCGGACCTCAAAAACGGAGGTCCGCGCTGCTTCCTCAAGTCAGAATTCGCATTCGTAATTTACTATTCACTATTCAGAAAACTGAATAGGACAGGCCTTTCGTCTTGCGGTCCACGACAATGTCGAGGGGCGGGTCAACGTTGTTAACCTTTATGGTGACGATTACAAGGGACGACCCCTTGGATTTCGTGCCCAGAATCTGAAATTCGCGAATCTTACCGTAGTCTCCCTGTATCCCCCAATCGTGCAGAAAATCCTGGAAAGAATAGGAGGGGCTCGGCTGCCAAAGCCGGTAGGCCTCCTGGAACTTTCCTTGCCCGAGGGTTGTTAGGAAGCGTGTCACCGCGCGCTCCTCGGGATAATTTCGAAAAACGAAGTAAAGACCCTCGGCAACCATAAGAATCAAGATGCCAAGGACTATGTACCTCCAGATATGGATGGGAGGTTTGGGAGGTGGTGCATCCAACAGCGTCATGGGCTTTGCCCTCTCCGATGATTTGCTCGGCTCAGTCTATCAGGACGGTATGTGGTAGGTGGTATGTGGTAGGTAGGGAACACCCCACATACCACCTACTACCTACCATCTACCGTTCTATTGTATTCGATGCGGGGGAATTCTGAAGAGCAGTTTGAGCAGGCGCCAGATACGGACCTCAAGGACCCTCCCCAGCAGAACCTTAAGCGGTCAAAGGGCGCGTTGGAAAAGCCAAGTCGCCAGGAGCATGGAAAGAACGGCGAATAGGGCGAGATAGGTCAGGTCGCCCGCGATCGCGACCAGCGGGGTGTTCTTGAGCAACAGCGCCTTGAATGCGTGCACGGCATAGGTGAAGGGATCGACACTGGCAATGACTTTCATCCACTTGGGGAAGCCATAGATCGGGTAGACAGCGCCGCTGGGGAAGAAGAGCAAGGTGTTGAGCACACCGAAAATCGCCCGTGGTACCAACGGGTCGCTTACCCTCACCATGAAAAGGAACATCATGCTGATCAGGGCGACGGACGTAACCGCGATGAGAAAAATGAGCTTCATCATGCGGACAGGGTCCAGGGGGTGCGGGATGCCCGCGATAACCGATCCCAGAGTTGTCAGGACTAATCCCGACAACAAGGCCTTGATGCTTCCTGACAAGTTGAAGCCCAGAATCAATTCCGCTTTGCTGATCGGTGTCAGAAGATATCCCTCGTGAAGCCCGCGTGCCTTATCATCAATATAGATGATCCCGCCCCCGATCATTGCCGAAATATAAATCGCAATAACAATCGAACCGGAAAGCAGGTATTGGATGTAGGGAACGTAAGGGTAAAGCTCCACCACGGAAAGCGTGATTCCACTGGGCACGCGTGGGTTGAGGCCGCGCTGATTGTAGGTGCCGAGTAAATCGGAGAATGCTCCTCCCAGGGCCGCGACGGCGAAATTGTCCGTGTTGTCTTCAATGAGCGCCACCTGCGGCGCGTCCTGCGCAAGAAAACGCCGGGAGAACTCAGGCGGAATGTTGAGAACCGCGTTGATTCTCCCCTCCCGCAAGTCTGTGTTGGCCTTCGTGAGGTCCGTGTAATCGACCGTCGTGAAGGTTCGCGCATTGGCGGCAATGGCTCCAAACATCTCACGCAACTTCACCGTGGGGATGCCGCGATCCTGATCGACAATTCCCACTTTCAAATCTTTGATCTTCCCGCCGAAGGCGTAACCCAGGACCACCAACTGCACCAGCGGAAAGAACATGGAGACGATAATCAGGGTGGGACTTCGCATGAACTTGCGCAAATCGCGTTCGATGATAGCCAGAATACGGTTCATAGGAGTGCGTCCCTAACGCCTGGCAGGCATGAAGCCGAAGTCGTAGGTCCCCGCTTCCTGCAAGGTATCGCGTAATTGCCTGCCGGTGTAATGCATGAAGACGTCATCCAGGGTGGTGCTCTGGACCGAAAGCGATGTAATTTCCACATTCGCCAGGCGCGTTGCTTCCATCAACGCCACGGTTGTTTTGGGCCCGTTGTTCGATCCGATGCGGTAAACATGATCTTCCGCCTTCACGCTCTGCACTTCCGGAAGGTTGTTGAGGGTTTCAGGCCATCCCTCGGGAACTCTTGAAAAGCTGACTTCCAGAATGTTATTTCCCGGAATCGATGCCTTGAGTTTCAGCGGCGAGTCGAGCGCCACAAGCTTCCCGTGGTCCACAATCGCGATGCGGTCGCAAAGCTTGTCGGCCTCATCCATGTAATGCGTCGTTAGCAGGATCGTGAGATCGCGGCCCTTCTTGAGCTTCATCAGCATTTCCCAAACCCCGATACGCGAAGCGGGATCAAGGCCCGTGGTCGGTTCATCGAGAAAGAAAATGTTGGGCTCATGGACAAGCCCCCGCGCGATTTCAAGCCTCCGCCGCATGCCGCCGGAGAAGTTCTTAACCGGCTTGTCGGCCCATTGCTGCAAGTCCACGGCTTCCAGCAGTTCTTTCACCACCCGCCGGCGTCGCTCCCGCGGAACTCCGTAAAGCTTGGCAAAGATGTTCATGTTCTCGTTCGCGGAAAGGTCCAGGTCGGAAGTCATGGCCTGGGGGATTACGCCTATCGACCTGCGCACTTCGTCAGCTTGGCGCACCACATCAAAGCCATTGATCCGCGCGGTGCCGGAGGTGGGAGGAATCAGCGTGGTGAGCATGCGGATCAGGGTTGACTTGCCCGCTCCGTTGGGACCGAGCAAACCAAAGATCTCCTCCTCATCCACGTTGAAGCTCAAGCTGTCAACCGCGCAAAACGTGCCAAAACATTTCCTGATTTCCAGAACTTCAATCGCTGGCACGAGCTTGTTCCTTTCCAGACCGATTAAACAGTTGTCAGTCGTCAGTGATCAGTGGTCAGTTGAAAAAACGGTGTAAGGGGCCAGGGCAATTCTGAATTGTGAATTCTGAATTGTTAATTGAAGAAGTGCAGCGGTCAGAGGCCCTGGGCGCGGCGCGCAAAGCAAGTTCCGCATCCCCAATTCACCATTCACCATTCACTATTCATAATTCTGCTCCTTACTCTTCTCCTGAATCCTGAATCCCGAATCCTGACTCCTGAATCCTGCCCGTCACTTCGCCTCCGGCAGCGGGACAATCACGTAGGCCGTCAACCCCGGCCAGAGGCTGCGGTCGCTGTTATCTGCCCGCAGACGGAATTCAAAGGTCTTAATGTCGCGCTTGGTGCGGCTGACGTCACGCTGTGTCGCATAGTCAGCGTCCACGCCGCGATAGAAAACTGTGCCCTCGCGTTCGGCGCCTGAAGGCAAGCGCACCGTCATCTTCTCTCCCAAGTGGACGCGGTCAATATAAGTCTCTTCAACATCAACCCGCACCCAGAGATCGTCGGGATTGATGATTTCCAGGATGGGCTGGGCGATGTTCACCACCTCGCCCTGGCGCGCCGGTAGGCTGGCGACCAAGCCCGGGATGGGAGCGCGGATTTCCGTGTAATTGAGACGGACCTGGGCTTTCGACTTCTGCGACCCCGCCGCCGCCAACTGCCGCTGCATCGAGAGCAATTCATTTCGCCGCACCGTGGTCTGGTCTTCGTTGGAATGGGCCAGGGCTACTGCGGCGCGCTGCACATCCACTTGCTTGCGGAGAGATTCCACATGGGCTTTCTGTGCGTCATAGGTCGCTCGCGCCTGATCGAGGGATTGAGCTGAAACGATGCTCTGCTTGAATAGTCCCTCGGTTCGTTCCAGGTTGACCCGGTCCAGTTCAAGGTCAGCTTCTGCCTCGGCTTGCTGGGCCTGCGTCGAAGCCAGAGCTGCCTCCGCCTGCCGAATCTGATCCCGGGTCTGCTTCTCCTGATATTGCAGCGCTGCCTCTGCCTGTTGAACCTGAGCCGCCGTGCCTTGCTCCGAATGCGCATAGAAGGCCTTGTCGGCGCGCAATTCCTCCGGTTCAATGACCGCCACAAGCTGCCCGGCCCGTACCGTGTCGCCTTCCTTGACGAGGAGTTGCCCCAGTTGGCCCTGAATCTGCGCGCTTACGATGACGTCGTTGGTGGTGACGATACCCGTAATGACCATGTTGTGCGGCTTGGTCGTGGCTGTATAGTAGGCCACGCTGGCGGCAAGCAACAGCAGAATGAGCGCCAGAATTAGTATTTTGCGCTTCATTGCACCTCGCTTTCCGGATTCTTGAATAGCGCATAGCGGACGAACTTCAGCACTTCTTTCTTTCGCCGCGCCAGATTCGCTTTGGCATATGCGTCCATGCCGCTGACCGCCCGCAACACGGGCGCTGAACTGAAATAGAACGCAATCAGAGAGAGCAGCGAAATGGCAGCGTGGGTGCTATCCATGCGCCGGAACTCCCCCGTCCGCATTCCTCGCTCAATGACCTTGAGAAGCGCTTTCGACCGCGGCCGGAAGTACTGCCGCGCCAGCCGCACGAGGGATTTTTGATCCGCCATCAGCATCCGTTGAAACAAGGGACCGTGGTGACGGTGCGCTCCAATGAAATCAAAATGGATATTGATATAGCGTAGCAGGAGCGCGCGGGCCGAACCCTTTGAAGAAAGGAGTTCCAAAGCTTGACGGTTAAAGTCCGCCAGGTAGCCTTCCAGGACGGCTCGGTATAGCCCGTCTTTGCTTCCAAAGTAGTAGTAAAGCAGCGCCTTGTTGACGCCTGCCGCAGCGGCAATGGCCTCCGTGCGGGCGCCTGCCAGCCCTTCATCCCCAAAGATACGCTCCGCGGCTTCCAATATGGTTTCACGGGTTGCCGCGCTGTTGTGATGGCGCGAGTTGCGAGTTACGAGCCTGTGCGGACTCCGCTTTGGCATTTAACTAACCAGATAGTTAAATTACAATATTGCCCTGCGGCTGTCAAGAGGGCTCATGCGGCAGGTGGTCGGCAGTGAGCAGTAGGCAGTAAGCAGTGGGGAGGTGGATCAGGGCAATTCAAGATTCAAAATTTGAAATTTCCTCAGGTCCTGCCCCCGTTTTTTCAATTGACCCGCCGCGGCGGGACCGGCGGATGTCAGAAGACAGGAGTCAGGACAAGAGTAAAGAGCAGGATTATGAATAGTGAATGGTGAATGGTGAATTGGGGATGCAGAACTTGCTTTGCGCGCCGCGCCTAGGGCCTCTGACCGCTGCACTTCTTCAATTAACAATTCAGAATTCACAATTCAGAATTGCCCAGCCCCAAGTCCCTTTTTTCGACCGCCCACTGACAACGAACCACGGACCACGGACAAGCCACACACTACCTCGGCGCCGTGTACTCGTACCGCGTGTGTGTCTTGTCGCGGTGGCGTTCGAGGGCCAGATCGATGAGGCGGTCAAGCAGCTTTGAGTAGGGAACGCCACTGGCCTCCCAGAGCTTTGGATACATGCTGATGGAAGTGAATCCGGGGATGGTGTTGATTTCCATCACGAAGATTTTTCCGGTCTTCCGCTCCAGCAGGAAGTCCACGCGCCCCATGCCTGCGCAGTCGATGGCTTTGAAGGCTCGGACCGCCAGCTCCTGGACTCGTTTGCTCTGGCGGGGGCTGAGGCGGGCGGGGATGGCGAGTTCCGAGCCTTCCTTAATATACTTCGCCTCGTAGTCGTAAAACTCGTTGACGGGGATAATCTCCCCAGGCACAGAGGCTTCCGGGCTATCGTTTCCCAACACCGCGCACTCGATCTCCCGCGCGTCGACGGCCTTCTCTACAAGGATCTTGCGGTCGTATTGCGCGGCCAGGTCCATGGCGGCTTGAAGCTCGCGCGGCTTGTGCGCCTTGGTGATCCCCACGGATGACCCCAAGTTGGCAGGCTTAACGAACAGCGGGTAGCGCAGCCGTTTCTCAATCCTCTTCCGAACGCCCGCGGGGTCATGCTCCCAATCCCTCCGCAACACCAATTCCCAGGAAACGACAGGCAATCCGGCATCGCGGAACAGTCGCTTCATGACGTCTTTATCCATGCCCGCAGAGGAAGCCAGGACTCCCGCACCCACGTAAGGAACGTCTGCGAGCTCGAGTAATCCCTGGATAGTTCCGTCCTCCCCAAAGGTGCCGTGCAGTACGGGGAATATCACGTCCACTTCCGGGCGAGCATTTGGAGCAGGGGATGATTTGGCCAGGGCAAGAAGTTTCGGGCCGGTCGGATCAACCGACGGCGTGACCGCCCTGCCTTCCTCGAGCACAGTCTGTAAGGGTGCCGCTTGCTCTGCCCCGCCGATCACTGCCGCCTCGGGCAGGAGTCCGAACGCTCCGGACCCCACCCGCCATCGGCCTTCGCGCGTAATGCCGACCGGCACCAGCTCATACTTCGCCGGGTCAAGCGCCCTCATCACTGAAGCGGCGGAAGTCAGTGAGACTTCGTGCTCACCAGAGCGTCCACCAAAAAGGACTCCCAAGCGGATTTTCTTTTTCACAGAATCTTCTTTCCAAGAGCGGCACTGACCAGGCCGACGCCCAGTATCGCCGTCTTATTCATGACATCTTATATCATAGCTGATGATTCGAAAATTCGGCGAGCCTGCAATAGCGCGCAGCGCAGGACCCTCTCAATTTCAATTTAATAGAGCAGCTTGAGGGAGACCTGGATCTGGCGCGAGGGCCCGGCGGTTTGGCTGATGATGCCGAAGCCCGAGCCGACCGCGACGTTGGAAGGCAGTCCAAAGTTAACCAAGTTAAAAACATTGAAAAACTCGGCGCGGAACTGGAGCGTGATGGGTTCGCCGCCACCGCGGCGAGCAAACTCCGTATCCTTGGTCAGGGCCACATCGAAGTTGTGAAAATCAGGCCCCCGGAAGGTATCGCGACCAAGCATCCCGAACCTTCCCCGGTTGGGGCCTGTCCCTTCCGGAAGTGTGTAATTGTTTTGGTCGCGCGGGCCTTCATATGCGAGCTCCGTCGAAAATCACCTCTGATGGTAACTCCCGCGAAAGCAGGAGTCCAACTCCCTCTGATCTGATGTGGACGGGATTTCCATTTGCCACACGGGTCTCGTTTTCCTGAGGTGTTCTGCGCCAGCGACATCATGTTCCCATGTGTTTTCAAGGGGTTAGCAGAATGCTGAGGGCTATATGGGCGAGCGTATAAGTGTGTTATGTTGACACACTCTGCGGTTCGCCCGCTTGACAGTACGCTACATAAATAGCCCAGACTAGCCAAGTGCAAAAGACAAGTGCGGACCCGCCGCGGCGGGTTCGTCTCCGTCAGCTGACGGATTGACGGACTCAGAATGACAGGCGTTTCATGCTTCGGAATCCGGGTGGGTGGCGGCGCAGGATGCAGCGGTCCGCCTTCAGGCGTGCGCGTCGGTGTCGCCAGTGGGACTGTTTACATACTCCCAGCCGAAGCGTCCTTTGATACAGAGGTTTCCTCTCGTGATGTCGTGGTCCAGTGGCGAGGTGGCTTTGACGATCCTGTTATCTTGAACGTGAAGTCTAATGGTGCACCCCACCCCGCAGTAAGGGCAGATGGTATCGGTGCTGGTCTGCCTCGATTCATCCCATGTTCCGGCTTGCCGCATTTCATATTCACTCGAAAACATGAGCGCCCCCGTGGGGCACACTCCGATGCAGTTGCCGCAGTATACACAGGCGGACTCCGGTAACGGCACTGCATATTCAGTTGAAATGCGCGCGTCGAAGCCCCTGCCGGCGACGGCAATGGCAAACGTGTTCTGAGCTTCCGTGCCACAGGCCTGTACGCACTTATAGCAAAGCATGCACTTGCTGTAGTCGCGCACGTAGAGCTCGTTGTCGATCTTGACCGGTTGCGCCACTGTAGCGGCATGCGATCCATCTGTCGGGGTGTGGCACCCCGGGAGCGCCGCATCCCGATCAGCCCGTGGCGCAGCGCAAGGACCGAATCTCTCCGGATGAGCGCCGTACTGGACCATATACGCCTGGATCTGCGGCGCCGTCGAGATGTCGATGGACGAGCCCAGGAACTCCAGGACCAGCCGTCGACTGAGCCGCACCCGCTCCGTGTCCGTTCTCACTACCATCCCCGGCTCCACTTTGCGCGAACAGGCAGGGACAAGCGGACGCGAGCCTTCGACCTCGACCACACACATTCGGCACACATTGACCGGTGTGAGAGTCTCGAGAAAGCAGAGAGTCGGCGTGTCGATGCCGAGCTGTCGAGTCGCTTCGAGAAGTGTCGTTCCTTCAGGAACCGAAACTTTGCGGCCGTCGATGGTAAGGTCCACCCTTTTCCGCCGCGGAGCAAGTGGGATCACCGGTAGCGGACCGGGCGGCATTGGTATGACCCCCGGCATAGGATGAGGTGGAAGGGCGGACGGCGTCGGATCATGCCTTTGTTGGTCGCTCATGGGGTTTGCTCCTCGAATCCTTTGAAACAGCTAAGGGGCCGGCTGCTGGAACAGTTGCCAGCGGCGCAAAGCTGACTCGACAGCACTGGAAGCCGTTTGCCCTAACCCGCAAATCGAGCTGTCCCGCATCACCTGGCCTATCTCGCTCAAGCGCAAGAGCTCTTCATCCACCGAGCCAAGCGGATGGCCGCTGATAAGGCGCTCGAGCGCCTCCTCCTGCCTTACCGCGCCGATGCGGCAAGGAACGCACTGGCCGCAAGATTCATCGCGGAAGAATGCTGCGATGCGCAGCAGGATCTTGCGCAGGTCGATGCTATCATCAAAGAGCATAATTACGCCGGAGCCGAGCGCAGCGCCGATGGCCCGTGTACCCTCAAAGGTGAGCGGCGTGTCGAGTTCTTGCGGCGACACCACGGTGCCCGCCGCACCACCCAGCAGCACGGCCTGAAGACGCCCGCTCCCCGCGACACCCCCGGCGAGTTCGATGATTTCCCTCAGAGTTGTCCCGAACGGAGCTTCGTACACACCTGGTCGGACCACGTGGCCCGAGACGCAAAAGAGCTTGGAGCCCGTCGACCCGAGTGTGCCCACAGCCGCGAACCCTTCACTACCTTCCCGCACGATCTCGAGTACATTGATCAGCGTCTCGACGTTGTTCACCACGGTGGGTTTTCCGAACAGTCCTGCCTGGGTCGGGAAGGGCGGTTTGCTGCGGGGTTCCCCCCTGTAACCCTCGATGGAATTAAAAAGCGCGGTCTCTTCTCCACAGATGTAAGCTCCTGCGCCCTTGTACATCTGAATCTCGAAACGAAGGCCCTGGCCGAGAATATTACTGCCCAGGAAGCCTCGTCGGTGGGCAATCTCGATGGCCTGTTCGAGCCGCTCGGCGGCCAGAGGATATTCGCCTCGGACGTAGAGGTAGCTCTGCTCGCAGCCGGTCGCGAACCCTGCGATGGTCATCGCCTCGATGAGCGCGAAAGGATCGCCCTCCATCACGATACGGTCTTTAAACGTGCCCGGCTCGGACTCATCTGCATTGCACACCAGATAGCGCGGACGATTCGCCGGGTCCCATTTTCTCCCGGCCGGAAACGCCGCGCCACCGCGGCCGACGAGCTTGGAGGCAACCACTTCGCGCACCACCCAATCCCAACCCATGGTCAACGCCGCGCGCAGCGCCTCGTAACCACCATGTGCCCGATAATCGTCCAGGCTTCCGGGATCGCTGCGGCCGATACGGCGCAATAGCCTGAGTCCTGGCTGCCCGGCCTGCGGCGCCGAAATCTCCGCGCGGAAGGAGTCCGGCGTTGTCTCGAGGGGTTCCTGTCTCTCACCGCACAGAACGTCGATGAGGGTCGCGGCTTCGGCCGGAGCAATTACCTTTTCCCATGGCCGCTCTCCAGCAACTGACAATAAAGCTGCCGGCGCTCGCTCGCACAACCCCAGACAGGAGGTGCGCAACCAGGTTGTTTTCCCATCCGGGCCGGGCGAACCAGCAGGACCCAGCGCCCGCTCCAAATTCTCGCAGAGACATTGGGCGCCTCGAGTCTGGCAGGCGATGTCATCGCAAACATGGAGGACCCGAGGCGGGCGCGGCGTAGTCGAAAATAAGCTGTAAAAGCTGGCGACGCCGAACGCCTCAGCAGGTGGGATGTCGAGCCTCGCGCTGACGTAGTTCAGCGCACCGGGACTGGTCCAGCCCACCCGCCTCTGGATGGCATGCAGAACCGGAAGCAACAGGTGACGCCGCGCCCGGTCAGTATGCCCTCCAAACGCGAATCGCCCCTCCAGTTCGATGTGCCGCTCGCCGCCACTCCATCCGGACTCGGCCTTCCCCAAGACCGAATCGACGGCCTCACGCTCTTCGAGCGTCGGCTCATCTGCGGTCACGTGAATATCCAATTTGGTCTCCTCTCTTCGACGAAGCTTCCAGTGGAACTATGTAGGGCCGACGCTTGCGTCGGCCTTGGCCGGGGCAAGCCCCGGCCCTACAAGGCGTGTTTGGTTGCGGCGATGGGCCGCGCTGTACCACTGGTTTTCATCTTCTTGTCGTGCCACAGAGATTTCTCCTCGCGTACGGAGTGGCTCTGTGCGCTCCGTGGTCAGAAGAGCTTCAACACGGAGGTCACTGAGATCCTCTGTGCTCTCTGTGTTAAGGCTTGAGAGGCACAGAGGACGCAGAGAGTCTCGTTTTGGTTGCGGCCAACGGCCGTGCTACCGTGCCCCCACCTCCAAAGCCGGAAGTTTATCAATACGGATGGCCGCAGCCTTGTATTCCGCCGTGCCCGACTTCGAATCCACAGCATCAATAGTCAGGAAGTTCGTCGGCACCTCGTCCGGGTGGTTGTAAGAGAGGAAGGCAAGGCCAGGCCGCAGCGAGGTGTCATATCGAACACAGGCCTCCACTGCCCCCCGGCGTGAGCTAATGCGGACGCGTTCTCCATCGGCTACGGCGTACTTTGCCCCGTCCTCGGGGGAAAGCCCCAGCGCCTCCTGCCGGCGCAGGG
>Ga0208457_1002305_pt1 | contig 11019 bp, 11 predicted proteins | sample June2015DPH_10_1_FD_185513 | JGI IMG/M metagenome (GOLD analysis project Ga0208457, IMG submission 185513) | Peatland microbial communities from SPRUCE experiment site at the Marcell Experimental Forest, Minnesota, USA - June2015DPH_10_150... | ecosystem: Environmental > Terrestrial > Soil >... | reverse complement strand
TTTCAGGCCCGCCTGTCGCGCCGGATTTTGACCCAAGCCGGCGGAGAGGACATTGCCCATGATGATCTCGTCCACCTGTGCGGGCTCGATTCCAGCCCGGCGTACCGCCTCCCGAACCACACACGCACCCAGATCCACAGCGGAAAAAGGCGAAAGAGAGCCCTGAAACTTCCCCATGGGGGTGCGGACTGCGGCGATGATTACTGCTTCGCGCATGGCTATCCCCTTTACAGCCTGTAGTTTGGTCGCTTCTCAGACAAAAGTCAAGGTTGCGGGTTGAGGAGAAATAGTCGAAACTACTCTGCATGGGGGGGTGACATGATAGCCTGGGTTTTGGTATTTCACCTGACAGGACTGGTTTTCTGGCTGGGTAGCTTACTGGCAGTCACGCACGTCCTGGCCATTCATTCGGAAGAGCCTTCCAGGGAAGCCCGAGCGACGCTAGGGCGATTGGAGATGAAGCTGCTCAAGGGCCTGGCTCATCCCGGCGCCGCGGTGATGGTGATTTCGGGGATCATTATGATCGGTGAAAACCCTCATTACTTGCGTGAGCATTGGCTGCACGCAAAGTTGCTGCTGGTGGCTCTCCTGTTCATTCTGGATTTGAGAGTCTATTTCCGGACCACGGCATTCCTCGCGGGAAGAGCGGAATTGCGGCGGCGTGAATGCATGGCTCTGCACGGCGGAATTTCGTTGGTGTTTTTCGGCATTCTGATTCTCGTCCTGCTCAAGCCGTTCGGTTTGAGGGTTCGCCAAGCCTTTGCTCCTGTCCGTTTCTGCCCTCGCGCCGGCCTTCCCGCAGGGCCATTGCCTGACCGCACCGCAATGGCCCGCCTGTCGGATAAGCGGATAGTCGGTGAGTTTGATGTAGAGGCGGCTTTACGCCGTCCGCCGCGGCGGACGAGGTAAACTCGCCGCTACATTTGGAGGAACACTTGGTGAAGATCACTGTAAACAAGAACGGCTCACTCCGGATTGAAGGGGAATTCGCAATATACGACGCGGGGGGCAACCCATTCGACTTGGGTGGGCGAACTTCGATTGGGCTTTGCCGTTGTGGCCATTCCGAGAGTAAACCCTTCTGCGACGGGACGCATAGGAAGGTCGACTTCCAATCGGAAGTGAAGGCCCAAGCGCTTCCTGCCCCTGCCCCGAAGCCTCCGGCGGCTTGAGAGTTTGCGCGAGAGTCCTGATTGCGCAGGCTAGTTTGACGGCGGGCTTTTCAAGGGGTGGGCCTCCCCAATGACTTTTTTTGCGTCCACTGCATTTGTGGGCGCAACTGCCAGTTCGCTTTATTTCAGTAGCATGCCTATTCTATGAAGAGGATTCGATGAGGGTAACTGAGTGGCTTTTGGCCATACTACTGTTGAGCGGTGGCGGGGCCCAGGGTCAAGTTTCCTCGTACCGTCACCCGGAGCTTCTGATTGAGACGCAGAAGCTTGCGCAACTGCTTTCAAGCCCACAATTGCGTCTTCTGGATGCACGGCCTCGGGAGGAGTACCGGCTTGGACACCTGCCTGGAGCGGTGAGCCTTCCCGCTCTCGCAACCGACGATCCGGAGGCGAACCGGCGCGGGTTCCCATTGCCTCCAGAAAGAGCTGAGCAACTCTTTCGGGGGGTGGGAATCAACTCAAACTCCCAGGTTGTGATCTATGATGACCAAGGGAACCGATTCGCGGCACGCGTATTTTACGTTCTCGAGTTTTTCGCGCATTCACATGTGCAAGTTTTGAACGGCGGCTTTAAGAAGTGGCAAAGCGAAGGACTTCCGCTTACCACAGATTCTCCCAGCATCGCACCTGGTGACTTTAATCCACTGGCGAACTCAGCCATCATCGCCACCTCCGAGTGGGTGAACGCGCACCTGAAAGATCCCAAGGTAAGGCTACTGGACGCCCGATCCGTGGCGGAATTCAAGGGGGAGAGAATTCAGGGCCCGCGCGGGGGCCATATTCCGGGCGCCATCAACCTCGAATGGACGCGGGTTATTGATTCCGGCGAGATCAAAACCTTTTTGGATGCGCCTTCGCTCGCAAAGCTCTTCTCAGACGCTCAGATTTCGCCCGGCCAGGAGGTAGTCACTTACTGCCAAAGCGGTATGCGCGCCGCTGACCTCTATTTTGCGTTGCGCCTGCTCGGATACGAACGGATCCGCATGTACGACGGCTCCTGGCAGGAGTGGAGTGTCCGTGCTGATTTGCCAGTGGAAAAATGAGAAAAGGTTAGTGGAGAATCCGCGTAGTCAGGGCAGACGGCTACTGATCGATGGAAGTGCCGGTTCTGTAAATGGCAAACCGACAAAGGGCGGGATCCAGCCTTGAAGTTATAGAGGCAACAACCCTTCTGTTTCATGCAACTCGAAGGCTGGCAAGGGCTTACTCAGCGCGTGGCAATGCTGTTGGTGAAGGGCGACTTCGTTGACTTGAGTTGGGGCGTGTGTTACGGTAGCCCAATAGTCTACTATTAGTGCAAGGACGTGGAGCGTGTAAATGGCTTTTAACAAAGCCAAAGCGCTGCAAGAGGCGGAAAAACTTGTCATCCAGGGCAAGATCAGTCAGGCGATTAAGCGATACTTCGACATCCTCGACAGGGACCCCTCCGATCTAATCCTGCTGAACACGATTGGCGACCTTTACATCCGCGATAGGAATGCTTCAGAGGGTCTGAAGCAGTTCTACAGGCTTGCCGAGGCTTACGTTCAGGATGGATTCATCCTCAAAGCGATCGCCATTTATAAGAAGATCGTCAAGCTTGAGCCGGACTCGGTAGACCCCTTACTGAAACTCGTTGAGCTCTACCAGACACAGAGGCTGGCCCGCGAGGCCCGCGAACTGTACTACCAAGTCGCCGAATGTTACAAGAAGAAAAAGCAGAACGACAAGGTGCTTGAAACCCTGCGCAAAGTTGTGCAGTTGGATGTCGAGAACGCTCCGGCGAGGGTCCGCCTGGCGACGTTTTGCGAGGAGATGGGACGCAAGGACGAAGCCACGCAAGTTTACCTGGAAACCGCACAACTTGCGTTTCGCCGGGGAGACTTGGCTGCTGCCCAGGTCACTTTGAAGAAGGTACAGGAATTAGATCCGGACAACCCCCAGATACATTTGCTCAGGGCCCGCCAAGCATTGGCGACCAAGCACCCGGAGGAAGTCGAGACGATCCTGAGCGCCATTCCGGGATTGAAGGACGATCCTACCGGGCGGTCACTCCTGATTGATTCTTATCTTTCGACTCAACAACTGGAGAAAGCGGGAAAGCTGGTGCCGGACCTCTTTCGTGCCAACCCGACGGACTTCTCGCCGGTCGCTTCCTTCGTGTCGGCGTGCGTGCAGGTGGATGAATTCGACACGGCTTTAAGGGCCTTATCCGGGTTGGCAGATGAGCTTATTAAGCAAGGGAACACAAGCTCTTTGATGGAGTCGTTGCGCCTGATCTGGAGCAAGTCTCCCCAGTACCTCCCTGCCCTCGAGCTGATTTATCGGATTTGCGATGAGCGGAAGGAGGAGGCCGCGCTTCCGGAAATCCTGGAAGCACTGGGCCACGCCTATGTGCAGTGCGGGCAATTCGAGAAGGCCGAGCAGGCTTTCCAAAGGCTCGTAAGTCGCGAACCTGCGAACGAACGTTACAAGGTCTTGCTGAAGCAGGTTCTCAAGAAGCAGGGTAAGGAAGTCGGCAAAGCGTTCGTTGCAGGTCTGCCGTCCTCCGCAATCGACCTTACTCAAGAAGAGGGATTAGCCGCTCCGGCGGCCTCTGCTTTGGCTGATGCCGAGCGAGAAGCGATCGTGAAGCAGGCGCTTGACAACAGCGAGCTTTTCGCGCGTTACCATTTGATGAAAAAAGCGGTTGCGGAGCTCGACAGGGTTCTGGAGATTTATCCTGACGAGCCCGAAATCCACAGACGCCTTGTCGGGATGTGCTGGAAGGTCATGTCTGAACGGGCTGAGCAGGCGGCCCAGGCACTGGTGAGGATTTATACACAGCAGGGTGATGTTGAGAGCGCCAAGCGATTTGCGCAATTGGCTGGCGGGCGAGAGGCTCTGGCCGCGGAGGCAATTCCCCCCCAAGCGGTCCGCGCACCGGCGCTGCGCCCGGAATCATTACCGCCCCCTCCGGCACAACCTGCGCCTGCCGCTCCTGGGGAGATCAACCTCGCTTCGGGATTCTCGCTCGCACCGGTCCAAGAGCCGGAGACCGCACCAACGCCTCACGTCTCCCCGACGGCTTCGGCGGGATCTACGTTCGACCTTTCACGCCCGCCGGAGCAAGAAACTCCTGCCGCGCCTCCCGCAGAAATCCCTTTTGATTTTCCAGTGGCTCCGGGTGTGGAGTCGCCAAGCGCGACTGCTGTAGGAACACCGTTAGATCCCTCAATCCCGCCCGCCCGCGAAGCTCCGCTCCCGGCTCCTCTCCAGTTGCCGATCGACCTTTCGAGGCTGGCATCATCCGCACCCCCGCCTGCTCCGACCTCTGAAATCCAAGAGATTGACCTTTCGGAGGATTGGGAATCCTTTCAAGCACAGGCTGCCTCAGCTTCGCTGGCGCCGAAAACTCCTCAAGAGGCGGCCTCATTCAACTATGAGGAGAGCCGCATTGAGGTCAACTTCTATCTCGAGAATGGCTTTCTTGAGGAAGCGATAAAGGCAGTCGAGAAGTTGGAGAGAACGCTGCCAGGCGAGCCAAGAATCGCCGAACTCCGGGCTCTCGTAGAGGCACATACCGGTGCTATGGCGGCCGAAGTCCCTGAGAAGCAGCCAGCAGAGACCTTGAAACCAACATTCGTGGCCGCTGTTGCTCCGCCTGCCGAGGGATCGGTTGAGCAGTTGGAACTGGCAAGCAGTTATGCTGCACCGAAGACTGAGGCGCAACCTGCCGCCGCGCCCCCCATTTCCCCTCGCGAGGAAGAAATTCCCACGCCGGCACCCCTTAGCGCGACTATGGAGGCAACGACCGATCTGCTCGCCGACTTAGTGGACGCGTTTGGGTCTGCGATGGGAGAGTTGGCAGAGCTCTCTCCTCCACCTGCGCCCCCTTCCGCACCCAGAGCAGGGCCCGCGACCATATCTACAGCGCCGACTGCGGCACCAGCTTCGACGCTTAACGGGTTGCTCGAGGAAATAGGTGAAGCTCCCGGCATGGGACCTTACAAGGAGGACGATCCGGAAACCCATTACAACCTGGGAGTGGCCTTTCGGGAGATGAACCTCCTCGACGAGGCCATTGGCGAATTTCAAAAGGTGGTGAAAGGCGCGGGAAAGAGACCTCACCCGCCAAACTACTTGCAGGCGTGTAGCTTGCTAGCGATTTGCTTCATGGACAAAGGCATGGCTCCCATTGCCGTCAAGTGGTATTGCCGGGCGCTGGAAACCCCCGACCTTGACGAAGAGGCCTTGCTGGCTCTCCAGTATGACCTTGGAGTCGCCTATGAGCAGGCGGGTGATGCGCGCCGTGCGTTGGAGAAGTTTACCGAGGTTTACGGCCAGAACATCGATTTTCGCGATGTCGCCGAGAAGATCCGCATATTTCAGCAGAAGGGTTCATAAGGCTTCCATTACGGATCCTCGCGGCGGCGCCCCCAAGGTCCAGCCCGAGGTTAAAATCCCTGACCAGACATGCGCAGATTACTGACCATAATATATATCGTATTTTGTTCGGAACTGGGGATCTTCCTCTTCATCCTCCCCTGGGCATCATTCTGGGGGAAGAACTATTTCATTGATCACTATCCACTGATTTCAGGCATCTCTCGGAACTATTTCCTCCGCGGAGCGGTTTCGGGCCTTGGACTGGCTGATATCTGGCTTGCGGTTTATGAAATCTGGCGGTTCCTCCACCCTTCCCGAACTTCTGATTTACACTCAACCAAATGAAGAATCTTCTACTCTGCTACATAACAGACCGGCGACAGTTGAGGTCAGTGTCTCTCGCGGCTGTTATCCGTGAAACGGTGCGCGCGGGGGTAGACATTGTGCAGGTTCGAGAGAAAGATCTCTCGAGCCGGGAGTTGATTACCCTTGTGGAAGAGGCTTTGAGTGCAACAAGGGAGCCGGGGATGGGAGGCGCACGCTTGGTCGTGAACGACCGCGTGGACGTGGCCTTGGCTGGGGGAGCAGACGGAGCGCATCTGGCGGCTCACTCTATGCCCGTGCAAGTCGTGCGCCGGTTTGTGCCACGCGCTTTTGTTATCGGGGTCTCCTGCCATTCTCTGGGTGAGGCAATGGCAGCCGAATCAGGCGGAGCGGATTACCTTGTGCTGGGACCGGTCTTCGAAACGCCTTCCAAGCTTGGGTACGGTCCGCCACTGGGTTTGGAGAAGCTGCGGAACGTAACCTCGCGAATAAGAATACCGGTCCTTGCTCTGGGGGGAATTACCGTGGACCGCATCCGGCCTTGCCTCGAAGCGGGGGCCTCCGGCATTGCCGGAATCCGCATCTTCCAGGATTGCGAGTCCGTCCAAGAGCGGGTGCGCGAGTTGCGCGCGCAGTTCCTTGAAGGTTGACCCCCTGCGGGGATTCCCAGCCGGACGGAGGTTTAACGCTTGTATTTCGCCTGCCGGGCCGCCTTGGTGTGGCCTAGCCTTCCCCCATCCACGCTCCAAAAGGTTTGAGCCGTTCAACATTGTCGCATACGGCTTTGATCGCTGCCGTGATCGGCACTGCCAGGACCAGCCCAAACCCACCCCACAACCAGGCCCAGAACATCATGGCGATGGTGACCGCCAGCGCGTTCAGGTTCAAACGGTGTCCCACAAGTTTCGGGGTCAATAAATTGACCGCAATGAAATGTACGGCGGTGACCGTGGCGGCGAGAATGAGAAAAGGATTAACCGAGTCGTATTGCAGGAGCGCGACCATCAAAGGGGGGACGAGCGCCAGTGCCACTCCGATGTAAGGAATGAGGCTCAAGCACGCCGCGAGGAGCCCCAACACGAGGGCGTATTGAAGGTGGAGCATGGCAAAGACCAGGCAGATCGGAACCGCCGAGATCAGAGCCACCAGCAGGTTTCCAAGCGCGAACTGCCGAAGCATGCTGCCGATATTGTGAATAACACCCTCTGCCTGGTGGCGCTTCTCACGGGGAAAGAGGTTCAAGGTGGCCGCCCACATTTGGTCCTTGGAGTTCAGCATGAAAAAAACCAGGAAGGGGATGAACATGACCGTAACCATGAAAGCATAAACCGAGCCGATGCCGCGCAGCAGAAACTGCGCCCAGGGGGATTCCTGCTGGAGCCGGACGGTGGGCAGGTTGCTGTCGGCGCTGGAGGGAATGATGGTACGCGTACTCTGCTGAAAGTTCTGCGCGGTCACCTGCAGGTGAGTGGTGATTTGCTTGAGCTTGGTCGCCAGCTTGGGGGCGTTGTCCATGAAGTCCAAGGCTCGGTCGTAAATCCCATAGACCACCAGGTAACCGACCGTCAGCATGAGCAGCACCATGATCAACGAACTTAACCAGCGCGGCAGACGCCGCCGCTCCAGGAACCCCGCGCCCGGCGCGAGCACCGAGGCGATCAGAATGGAGAAAATCAAGGTGATGACAATCGAGCTGGCGTAGTAGATGCATCCGAAAAGCACCGCGATGGCGATGATCTTGGCGCTGATGGCGGCGCCGGAACTCTCGCGCGCAATCTCAGGTTTGGTCTCAGGCATGAAAGGCGCTCCCACCCGCGATTCTAGCCTGTCAGACGGCGAAATACCAGCGATGGCGCTACGGCCAAGAGAAATGCATCCAGGGAGCGTTGACACGAAGCCAGGCTTCATCCACCCGCCAGGACTTGTTGGTTGGTCTCCCATGCGGGGCACCGCCCCATAAGCGCTAACTTAAGCTGTTTGGGCTCGAAGTGCCCTGGCAACTCCCCACAAACCCGTTTCTGGCCAGTCACGTCAACGGGTCGCTTCTACGTGTAGGCGACTACACATCAAAGCGAGCTATCGTCAACTGGCGGCCGGCGAGTCCGAACCGGAGCAATGAATCTGCGAAGGACTGGGCGCGGCGGACGGAACGACCGGGAAGCCTGCCATGTCATCAAGCGGTCGGGTAGAAGGAAGGCCACGTTTTACCAGCGCTTATCGGGAAGTCAGGTGAAAGGCTACGCTCGGGCACGATTAAGGCCGTGGGTCGCATCCACCCCCGTCAAAAATCGTCGGGCCGTATGCGCCCGCGGGCCATCAGCGGGCGCGGTAGACCTCATGCCATCTACCCGTCGGTCCGACTGCGCCGATAACGGCGCCGGCCAGAACACCTACAGACGTAAGGATGATCCCCCAGTGCGGATTCGGGGGGTAACCGCAGTTGAAGGCGGGGCCTTCGGTACAGTTTGTGTGGCTCCATATGACATGATTAGCGGCTAGCCCAATGCCGAGGCCGGCCCCTGCTCCAACGACCGCGCCAATCAGTGCGTTTCGGGACTGGTGGTTTTGACCCTTCCAGGAAACGCGAAGAACGTCTTGGCGCGCCAGCGTCTGCTCACCCGCTGCCTGCCGAAGCGTAATTCCGTCGTCGCTCAACGACTCGAACTCACCTTGGTAGGATTTGACATTGTTCATCACGACGCGAATTTCCTGACCCGGCGTCAGGGATTTGAGATTGTCCCAACTGCTTGATCTCCCCTTGGAATCTTGACCGCTCGCCACCCCGGTGCTGAAGCAGGCTGCCAACAGCGCCAGCACCAGAAAACCAGCAGGTGAAAGCGTTCGAAGCGATTTCATGAATGCCTCCTTGTTTTTCTGACAGGCACCGAGTCTAAAGGTGATAAGTCTACATATATAGATAATGCGGTGTCAAGGTCTTTCTTCATCCCGGCGGGCGCAGACACGGCGCTTTTTGCAAGCGTTCCTGAGCGCTTCTCACGGTGCCAGCCGTTCCCACAAGTCATTGATTAAACTGGAAATAGCTTTGTTCTGGAGCAAGAGGTCCTGGATTCAAACCCCAACGAAGAACTGTTCCACACGCCCAACTGGCCGTGTAACGGCCTACTCGTTGCAGTGCAACCTCCTGACTCCCCCGAAGTCCCCTTGTGGGAAGTTGGAAGTTAAGGTCAGGCTTGCCGATTTTCGCCCGGATGAAGGGCAACGGTCCCCCCGCACAGGGATTCTGCCTTAAGTTAGCGCTTATGGGGCACTGTCCCCGGAAAAATGGCAGGTCAAGACTGCGGTTCCCGTGTTTCAAGGGGAGAGCGTGTTATCAGGAGAGAGCATTTTATCTTGACAGGCCGTGAACCGCTGCGGTATAAAAGGTATATTTATGCATTGAATGCATAAATATTCTATTTCCTGATTGTGGGGTTCGGAAGACGTTGGGCACGGCGACAAAAGCTGAAATTACCGGGCGGTCATTGCCGGCGGCGAAGCCCCTGCCTGCCGTCCGCGCCGCGGTGCTGGGCGCCAGCGGTTACGTAGGGCGCGAACTCCTGACGCTCCTCGCCCGGCATCCTAACGCCAGCGTGGTGCGGCTGATCTCATCGCATCTCGACGGGAAAAGGCCCTTCCCCATCGAGCAGGCCCACCCGACGCTGCGCGGACGGTTCTCAGTTCCCTGCCTGCCCTTGAACCTGGAGGGCTTGGCTGGCTCGGAGCTGCTGGACGCCGTGGCTGCCTCGGAGGTGGACGTCATCTTTCTCGCCACACCGCACGAGACTTCGCACGACGTTGTGCCGATGCTGCTTGACGCAGGATTGCGCGTCATCGACTTAAGCGGAGCTTTCCGGCTTAAGGATACTGGCGCGTACCCGCGCTGGTACGGTTTTGCGCACCGCGCCTCGGAGGCTCTTGCCGAGGCGGTCTATGGCCTGCCGGAGCTCGACCACGGGGCGATTGGGCAGGCCAGGTTGGTGTCGAATCCGGGTTGTTACGCCACCTCCGTGATTCTTGCCCTGGCCCCCCTCCTCCGCTCCGGGTGGGTGGATGTCTCTGCCGGCATCATTTCTGATTCGAAATCAGGCGCCAGTGGCGCCGGCCGGACGCCCAGCGGGAAACTTCACTTCCCGGAGGTCAACGAGAATTGCCGGGCGTACGGCGTTTTCAGTCATCGGCACGTCCCGGAAATGCTTCAGGCGCTGGACATCGGGGAGAAGGATTTCATCTTCACCCCTCACTTGTTGCCTATCACGCGCGGCATTCTCAGCACGGTTTACGTCCGCCTCAAAGGGCAGCGGACCCTCGATCAGGTGGTTTCCCTTTTCAGGCAGTTTTACGAGACTTCTCCTCTGGTCCGCGTTTATGAAGGTGGAGCGCTGCCTGAAATCCTGGCGGTAGCCCATACGCAATTTGTGGACCTTGGTTTCGCACTTGACGAGGCTACCCGACGGCTGATTGTGGTCTCCGCCTTGGACAACCTCGGCAAGGGCGCGGCGGGCCAGGCAGTCCAGAATATGAATCTCATGTTCGGATTCCCGCAGGACCTGGGGCTAGTATGAAGCTGGTGGTAAAAATCGGTGGACAGGTGGCTGAGGAGCCAAAGGGACGGAGGAGGCTGGCCCGGCAAATTGTGGAACTGCGGCGCGCCGGCCACGCCGTGGTGGTGGTCCACGGCGGCGGGAAAACGCTCACCCGGACCCTGGACCGTCTGGGTATAGCCACGGAATTCCACCAGGGACTGCGCGTGACGGACGCTGCCACGCGCGATGTTGCTCTGATGGTTCTCGCGGGCATCGTGAATAAGCAGTGGGTGGCAGAGTTCGCAGCGCTCGGCCAGCCGGCGCTGGGCATCTGTGGCGGTGACGCGGGGCTGGTCTACGCAAAGAAAATATCTTTGGGGTCCAACGGCCAGAAGAAAGACCTGGGTTACGTCGGGCGGCCCCACAAGATCCGGACCAGCGTCCTCGAGATGGCCTTGCGGGAAGGCCTTGTCCCCGTGGTGGCCAGCCTGGGGCTCGGGGCGCGGGGAGAATTCCTGAACATCAACGCCGATGACCTGGCGGCGGCCCTCGCCGTGGCTCTCCAGGCGGACCGGCTCCTATACCTCACTGAATCGGGTGGAGTCTGGGACGCTGAGCGGCGCTTGCTGCCGCTGGTGAAGTTGGGTGAGATA
>Ga0208457_1002298_pt1 | contig 11058 bp, 9 predicted proteins | sample June2015DPH_10_1_FD_185513 | JGI IMG/M metagenome (GOLD analysis project Ga0208457, IMG submission 185513) | Peatland microbial communities from SPRUCE experiment site at the Marcell Experimental Forest, Minnesota, USA - June2015DPH_10_150... | ecosystem: Environmental > Terrestrial > Soil >... | reverse complement strand
TCCGCTGAAAAACAAGGAGTTAAGCTGCCCCCGACCCCCGAACTGCGAAAGATCGGCTAGCAGGAGGCCGGAGATGCATGGTTCGGCGCGATGAGTGCTGGACAGCCATTTGGCCCGGCATAATCGTGGTTACAGAAAAATCCTAGGTCTAGGTCAGATTTTTCTTGCTTTCGGATGTGGGTGCGTATATTCTAAATATTCTCGTTATTTTAGACCACCCACTGTCTGTACCAGGAGAATATGCCGATCACGCTTGTTGCTTCTTCTTCTGCTGAACGCATCCGCCTGTTGTCCGTGGACGCCATTCGTAGACGAGCGCTGGAACGTCTCTACGAACGCAGAGACGCCGTGGAAGATCTCATCCAGTCATTAGAGGGTTACGCGCAGTGCCACAAAGCCTGCGCAGCCGCGTGCATCGAGTTCAGCGCTGCGCGGAAGTGCTCGTGAGGTTTCGCTCGATTGCGAACTTGACGAGACCGACCAGGTCGTGGACGCTCAGCTTGCGCATCAGGCTGGCACGGTAGGTGTCCACGGTTTTGGGACTGATGTCCAGCAGGTCCGCGATGTCCTTGGCGCGCATTCCATTCACGAGGTAGGAAAAGACCTCCGTCTCGCGAGGGCTGAGGGAGGCCAGGGGATCTTCCACTGGGGCGCTTTCGGCCCCGGTAAAAAGGCCGGCGCCGCGCAGCAGCGGAGAGACGTAGACGCCGCCGTCGCGCACGAAGCCGATGGCATCCAGAAGGTGGCGCGAGGGCCCGTCTTTCAGCAGGTAGGCATCCGCGCCGGCTCGCAACGCCTCCTTGACGGTAGCCTCTTCCCGGCTGATGGAGAGGATCAGCAGTTTGGCCGAGCAACCGGAGGCGCGCAGCCGGCGAATCACCTCGATGCCGGAGATGCCCGGCATATTCAGGTCGAGGATGGCAAAATCGGGCTTGAGCGCGGCGATCATTTCCACGGCCGCGGCGCCTTCCGAGCACTGCCCCAGGATGCGCATTCCGCTGGCCGAGCACAGGGCGGCGATTCCTTCGCGCACGATGGCGTGATCGTCCACCAGAACGACCGTAGTTTCTCGCGATTCCTGCATACTTCTCCCTGGAGGGACGGGGTCCCTCAAGAAAACGGCACTGAGACTACCAGTGTAGTGCCAGCCGGGCCGCTTTGGATCTCCAATTTTCCACCGAGCGCGGCGGCTTGTTCGCGGATGGAGCGCAGGCCAATGCCAGATGCCACGCTGGCGGGGCCTCGAAGCAGTCCGGCGACGTCAAACCCCACCCCGTCATCCCGAATGGTCAGGACCGCACAATCGTCGCGCGTCTCGAGGGCCGCATCGACGCGGGTGGCGCGGGCGTGGCGCGCCACGTTGGCAAGCGCCTCCTGCGCGGCCCGGTAGATCAACACCTTGACATCCAGATCGGGCTCGCGCGGCAGCGGTTGGATGCGGAGAGACGCTTCAAATTTTTGGGGAATACCGCTGATGTCCCACAGTTGTTGGAGCGCGGCTTCGAGCGTCAGCCGCTGCCACTCCGGCGGGTGCAGCCGCACGGAGACGGAGCGCACCTGCTCCAAAGCCTGGTTGGCCAGAGTGGAGATGCGGCTCAGCGCCTGTTGCACCAGCGGCGGCGGGCCGGGTAGAAGCGCGGCGAGGATCTCGAGTTGCAGGCGGATGGCGGCCAGCAACTGTCCCAGGCCGGTGTGCAGTTCGCGGCCCAGGCGCTGGCGCTCGAGTTCGATCTGGCGCACGGCCCCGCGCCCGGTTCCGCGCCGCCGGTTCCGGGCGATGGTGGAAAGATCGCGCTCCGCGAGTTGCAGCCGGAGATAATGCCGCAGCAAGCTGCTCTCCAAGTGGAGCAACCCGGCCGACACGGCGGCAGGCATCCGGGCATCCACCCGGGAGCGTGTCGCGGCTTTTATCGTGTCGATCAGGTTTTCCGCACCGCCGGGCGCCAGGCGCGACCTTTCGCTCATCCAGAGCACATGGCCACGCGAGTCGCATTCCAGCAACCATGGATCAGCGACCTCGCCCCGGTTGGCGGACCCGGATTCCGAGCCGTCACTCAACCAGACGTCTCCTATGACAGAGGAAGTGTCCTAGCCAGAATGCCAGTTTCACGGCTCGCTTTCAATGGCGGTACGTACCCAGTACGATGGTTACTAAATGTAGTACTTGCATTGAGTTCCGGAAAAGTATTATAAAAGAAGCACCAATGTCGCGAGTTGTCAGCTACGTTCCCCGCTTGGCCATTTTCGCTGCCGGAGTGCTGGCGGCGGTATTGACGAGTTCCCGCCGGGAGCGTGGCGGGATCAGTCCGGCAGCGGAACAGAACTTGAAGCGCTCGATCACCGATCTGGAGGGCCGCCTGGAGGCGCATGAATCGGCCGATGCTACCCGGTTCGCTCAGGTGGAAACGCGCTTGGACGAGCACGCCGTCAAGCTGGCGGATATCCCTTCCACTTCGCAAATCGTCGCCGCCATGGAGCAACTGCTCTCGAAGACCATGACGTCTCTGGACGAGCGCCTCACCACTCAGGCGCATTCCATAGAAGCTTTGAAGACCACGGTCACGCAGACCGACAACCTGCTGGAGCGTGTGCTGGAGTCGCTCGATTCTCTGCAGACCTACACGGACCCAGCGGAGTTGGCAGGGGATTCCGCGGCCTGGCGTCCAGCAGTGTAAGCGTCGGCCCATTCCCGTTCCGTACTAGGGGTCAAGCTTATGGCCGCCCCACTATTCCCGTAGCCCCTGGTAGGATTTTTCCTTGTATGCATCGGCGCAAGAGAGCACGATTCTGGGGCGGTAGATGGATGTCGTGAAAGTGCTGGCGAATCTCCGCGGGGAGCTGGACAGCCTGAACGCAGCAATAGCCACTCTCCAGCGGTCGCAGCAGGGAGGCCACCGGCGGGGCCGACCGCCAAGGCTGGTCCCAGCGCAGGCGAACCGCGCCATCGAGCTAACCGGCAAGCAACCGGCTAGAACGGAACGTCGTCATCCGTGATGCCCTGATTGAGGTCATCCGGAGGTTCGGGGGCGGCGGCTGGAGGACGGGGAGCGGAGCGCGGCATGGAAACCGGCGGGGCGAACTCGCCGGCGGGCCCAGCCGGCGCCCCGGCAGCGTCGCCGCGGCCGCCCAGCAGAATCAGGTCGTCGCAGACCACTTCCGTGAAGTACTTCTTCTGTCCATCCTTCTTATCTTCGTAGCTGCGGCTCTGCAGGCGGCCTTCGATATAGACCTGCTTGCCCTTCAGTAAATAGTTCGCCACGTTTTCGGATCGCCACAGAAGGATATTGTGCCAGTCGGTTTCTTCCTTCCACTCGCCGGATTGCTGGTCCTTCCAGCGGCGGTTGGTCGCTAGGGTGAAAGTGGAGCGGGCCACGCCGCCCGGAGTGAACTTGGTCTCGGCGTCCTTGCCGAGATGCCCAAGCAGGATAACTTTGTTGACGCTTCGGGATGCCATATTACCCTGAACTGTAGCACATAAGGGCGGGGGTGGGCGGGCAGGCTGTGCCGCCAACTCGAGTGCGTGAGCGAGCTGCGCCGCGTGTCCACAACTTGTAGCGAGATCATTGGGCTTGCCTTCACACCTTCGCAACCCCGACCTTCCGCGCGCCGATGTGGGCGATCAAAGCCAGCAGTTCTTTGACGGAGATTGGTTTGGAGATATACTCGTCCATCCCCGCTTCCAGGCAGCGCTCCCGATCGCCTTCCATGGCATGCGCCGTCATGGCTACGATGGGGATATGCTCTCCCGTCCGACGCTCCCGCTGGCGGACCTCGGCGGTGGCTTGGAGGCCATCCATTTCGGGCATCTGGATGTCCATGAGAATCAGATCGAACGGCTGGCCGTCGAGCAGCGACAACACCTCGCGACCGTTGTTGGCGAGGGTGACGCCATGGCCACGCGCTCTCAGCAGGGCCTTGACCAGCGCCTGGTTCACGATATTGTCTTCCGCCACGAGGATGGACAGCGCAGCAGTTTCGACAGAACTGCAAGCGGGCGACACCTGGTCCCCGCGTTCGGCGGGATCCGACATGGTGAATGGGCACGTGAAGTGGAATGTGCTGCCGCGTCCCTCTTCGCTCTCCACTTGAAGGCGGCCTCCCATGATCTCGACGAGGCGCGCCGAAATCGTCAAACCCAAACCTGTGCCCCCATACTTGCGTGTGGTCGATCCGTCCGCCTGCCGGAAAGGATCAAAGATGAACTTCTGCTTCTCGACCGGTATGCCAATACCTGTATCGCGGACGGAGAAGCGGGCCGTCAGCGTTCGATCGGGCGAGGACTGGGTCACGACTTTCACCCGAACTGAACCGGCGGGAGTGAATTTGACGGCATTCCCGACCAGGTTCAGTAGCACTTGACGGAGTCGGAAGGCATCGCCGACAACCGCATCCGGGCTCTCCGGACCGACTTCCCAGGACAGATTCAAGCCCTTCGCCTGAGCCGCGGCCACCAGCGTCTTGGTTGCGCTCTCGACGCACTCGCGCAGCGAAAATGGCGTAGGGCACACATCCAGCCGGCCAGCCTCGATTTTGGAGAAGTCCAGGATGTCGTCGATCAACTGCATCATCGAAGCCGCCGAACTCTTAACCATCTCCAAATAGTCTCGCTGCTCCTCATTTAGCTCCGTAGTTTCCAGCGCCAGGTTGGTGAAGCCAATGATGCCGTTCATGGGGGTGCGGATTTCGTGGCTCATGTTGGCCAGGAACTCGCTCTTCAGCCGGCTGGCTTCTTGCGCCTTTTCGAGGAGAACGGTCAACCCGTCGTACGACTCCCGAAGCTTCGTCACCATGTGGTTAAAGGCGGTGGCGAGTTCGCCCACCTCATCATCCCGCTCGACTGGAGCGGCTTGACTCAGGTCGCCGTTTCCCACCCGTTTGGTGAAGCCGATGAGCGCCTTGAGGGGAAGCAGCAAGCGGCGCAGGTACAGGAAGTGCAGCAGAATCACCAGCGTGACCGCGCCCAAGGCGCCTCCCACGGCATAGCGCATGATCCGCGCCAGCACTGCGCGCTGCTCTTCGGTGGAAATACCAACCTGCACCGTGCCCAGTATCTGGATGGCTTGCCCCTGGGCTTGCCATTCGAAGACACGGTTGTTGGCCGCGACGGTCCGAACCCCCTCGATAATGGCATATGGGATGTTCCGCATGTGGAGCGTGCGGATACGGTTTCCTTCCGGCGAGCTCGGGCTCAGGTCCGGAACTTCGGACAGACTGAAGCCCGGACGGCTCGCCTGGGTGACCGTTCCCGAGTGGTCCGTCACTTTCACGTACACCACGTCTCCGTTGGATAGCGCGTTCCGGGCGAATTGCAGCAGCCCGGCCTGGTCACCGACCAGGAGCGCAAGCTGGCTCTGGGTTCCAACAAACTCGGCCACGCTTTCCGCTCTCAACTCAAGTTGCTTCTGGAGAGAGGACTGCAGCCCGACAATGAACAGCACGGTCAGGGCGGTCAGCGTGGCCAGGACCAGGACGCTATTGGCCACTAACGCCTGCCCCAACAAGCTTTTTTTCAAAAGCGTGATTCCGCTCATGGGTTTCATCGGAACAGTGCAACCCCCTGGGATAATGACGGCTGCAGTCCCAGCAGTCGCTCCACGCGTTGATTCACAGCTACTCGAAACACTCTTGGCGTCTCGAGAGTGGGAAACGGCCGCCCCGCCAGATAATTCCGGACTGCCTCCGCAGTCTGTATTCCGATTTCCCGAAAGTCCGGGTAGACGCCCATCAGCGCTCCGGCGCGCACGAAACTCGCAGAAAAGCCGATGATGGGGATGCGATTGTTCAGAGATGCCAGAAGCAGAGCCTGCACGGTAACGCTGTTGTATAGAGAACTGTCCGGCAAGCACCACACAAAGTCTACCTGCCCCTTGAGGGATAGAAACGCCGCCAGCACGTCTTCGGCCCGGCTGCACACTGCGACACGGGCTGCAAGACCGTGCTGTTTCACCTGGGCCTGTACTCCAGCGCTGGACAACCCCGGCCAATCCGGACTGAGAATGATCCCCAGCCGGGTCTTCCCGGGAAAAACCTCCTTCAGCCGGGCGGCCAGTGCATCCACGGGCACGTCGAGAGCGATGGTTGCCAGCGTCTTGTTCCGTCGAGCCGTGCCCGAATCGGCGTCCGAGCGCAGAATCATGGTTGCCAGCACGGGAGCGTCGATGGGGATTTGGGACAAGGCCAGCGAGGCTTCGGAGCCCATGGCGACGACAACGCCGTGCTGAGGCGCCACGAAGGTGGCCGGCACGCTCGGCTTGCCGCCTTTCTTCTCTAATTGAAAAACGCGAATCTCGGCGGATACGCCAGCCAGGCCCGATTTCAATCCGTCTAGAGCCTCGGCATAGGCTTCTACATCGGACGTGGTCACGACCGCAATGGTGGTCTGCGCCGCCAAGGCAGCGGGGTGCAAGCCCGTAGCTGCCGCCAGAAGGACCGCACAGAACAAGCAGCGGGTTGACAACCCGCCGCAGGCTACCAGCCTGCCCCACATCGCTAGCTCCGGCATGGCGTCATTGTCCCGAATGCCAAATGAGCCTGAGGAATATGCTCCGGCCGTCCTCAGTTATGGATTGCATGGCGTCCGAATAACCGGCGGGATCCCAATAGCGGCGGTCGAACAGGTTGCGGACGCCCACCTGCAAATCGAAATCCCGGTGCAGATGAACCGACGACACGGTGAGGTCGGCAACATAATAGCCCGGCACCAGCGTGCCATCGCGGCAGAATCGGGTATCCAGATAACGCACGGCGCCGCTCAGATCCAGTCTGTTTCGCAGCAGGGGTGTCGAGGCGCGGAATTGAACGATTCTCTGCGGTGAATTCACGAGCCTGGCGCCGGTCGCCGCGTCCTCGGCACGATGCAGGCTGAGACTCACCACAGTCTCGACCGACCGCCACGGATGACCGTTCAATTCAAACTCGATTCCGTTGGCCTGTGCGCGGTTTACATTGCGGTACTGCACAATCGCCCCGTCCGGAACCGCCTGAATCAGGTCGCGCAGTGTGTAGTGGTATGCACTCGCGGTGGCATTCAGCCGTCCAGTCAGTTTGCGCTCGACGTCCGCTTCGAAGGTCTCGGTTCTCTCGGGCCGCAGGGACAGATTGGCCATCTGCGAATTGCCGTGGTCGTCATAATAGCGTTCGAAAGCGTTGGGGTTGCGAAAGGCGCCGCCGTAGAGCATCTTGAAAACCGTGCCTGGAGATTGCTGGTAGATCAGCGCGGCGCGCGGCGAGGCGACCGGACGGTATCCCCACGTTTTATCGAGACGGACGCCGAGATATGCCGTCCAACGCGGCGCAATTTTGAACTCGTACTGTCCGAACACAGCCGCCGATCTGGCTGGATTGTTCAAGTCTAGAAACTGGATGCGCACGGGCGAGACGTCGTAGTTCCGCTGTACCGCGCGGATGTCGCCGTTAAGCTCGAGCCCCACCGTCAATCCACCCCCGCGCTGCGTGTCCAGGCGGTAAGCGATCTGAGTTCCGGCCCAGTCCCCAAGGCTGAGGTCGCGATTGTCCTCGATGCCCGCTTCGGTCCCGTAATCGTAGCGCCCCGCAAAACGGTACTGGTCGTAGTAAAGCCGCCAGCGGAGATGTCCCCGCGCCCCGACGTCGCGGGTATAAGCGGCCTCCAGAAAATTGCGGCGATCCACGTCGGCGGTGCCTCTATCGTCGAACCGCGTGCCGTATGGCGCCGCGGGTAGATTCTCCTCCCGCGAGTTGAAGTAGGCGGTGAAGCTCCACTGGCGCCACACCAAGTTGAGGAAGGTATGATAGCCTTTCTCCCCACCGACACCGCTGGCCACGCCGCGATTGGTCTCAGGGCTGTCAAATTCCGGGAAGTAGAACGACTGCCCCGCGTTGTTAAACACCGAGGCCGAAACGAGCAGGTTCACCCCGTGGCCGAGGTATTGAGAAGTTGAAGCCGACACCTTCTTTTCCCCGAAGCTCCCCAGTTCGGTGGTGACGCGGCCCGCCGGCTGGTCGACGGGCGACTTGGTGATCAGGTTAATGGTGGCGAAGATCCCGTTGCTTCCGTAGAGCGCGGAAGACGGCCCGCGGACGATTTCAATACGCTTCACGAGATCCAGGTCCAGCCCAAAATCCTGCCCAAAGAAATTGTTCGACCCGTAGATGTTCTCGGTCATGCAATGTCCGTCAATCATCACCAGGAACCGGGTATTGTAATCGCCGGGTAGGGAGAATCCCCGCAGGCCAACGTCGTAGTACTCGCGGTCGTAGCTGAGATAGAATCCGCGGACGCCGGCCAGGGCCTCGCCCAGGGTGCGATACCCGTAGCGGCGGATGTCCTCATCGGTGATGATGGTGACGCTGGCCGGCGCCTCCTGAAGCGTTTGGGAATGCAAAGAAGCGGTTTCCACCACGGCGAGCTGTTCGAACAGCACCGGCGGCTTGTCCCCAGCGTCATCGCCCGCGGCCAGCGAGACCGGGACCGCAAACATCACGGCCAAGACAAAGGCCCACACATGACCGGGATTAGCCCGAGATAGCACGGCGGCTCCTTGGTGGCACAGCCAGGGGTGACCACTCAAAGCGCTTATCGGCAGCAAAGAAGGTTTTCTATAGCACCGCGACGGCGTTAATCCCTTCCCCGGCGGTGGGGGAGCATGGGGCGCGAGGGCGAGAGACCCCCTCGCCCCTACAAGGGGCCGGCGTAGGGGCCGGGCACGCCCGGCCCGAGGCGATGAGTGTGGATACCGAGGGGGCGTGCCGGGTTACCGGGTGAAGATGGTGGCGTCCACGTTCATGCCGGGGCGCAGAATGAGGTCTCCGGGGCTGTCGACCAGGATCTTCACGGGGATTCGCTGCACCACCTTGACGAAGTTTCCGGTGGCGTTTTCGGGCGGTAGCAGGCTGAGACGCGAGCCGGTGGCGCCGGCGATGGAATCCACGTGGCCGCTCACGCTCCGGCCGTACATGTCGACCTGAATTTCGGCTCTCTGGCCGGGGTGCACGTCGGCGAGCTGAGTCTCCTTGAAATTGGCGGTTACCCAAATGTCGTGCAGCGGGATGACGGTCATGAGTCCCTGACCCGGCTGAACGATCTGGCCGATCTCGACGCTCTTGTGCGTGACCACGCCGTCCATGGGCGCGACGATGGTGGTGTAGCCGAGCTGGAGCTCGGCAGCCTCGAGATTGGCGCGCGCCGCTTGGACGGCGGCGGCGGCGGTGCCGGCGTCGGCGGTGCGGATGTCGACCTGCTTGCGGTTGGCAACCGAAGTGGCCACCAGGGCGCGCGCCTGGCTGACGCGCGACTGAGCGGCGTCGAGCGCGGCCTGGCGGATGGCGGCATCCTGTTGGGCGGAAGCCAGCTTTTCCCGGGACGCCTGCAATTCACTTTCGGCAACGCGCGCCGCGGCGAGGTAGGCGTCGAACTGCAACTGGGAGATCTCGGCCTTCTCGACCAGGGGTTTCATGCGGGCGAGGTCGGCCTGCGCGCGGTCGTTGCCAGCCTGTTTGGTGCGCACGTTGGCCTCGGCGAAAGCGAAGTCCGACCCGGAAGCCTGTTGGTGACCCAAGCGCGCGCGCTCGAGTTCGGCCTGGGCATCGGCGAGTTGCGCGGAGGCGTTCGATTCGCCGGATTGGGTGGTTTCATTAGTCCAGGGAACCACCACCCGCGCGGAACGCAACTGGCTCTCGGCCTGCGTCAGCGCGGCCTTCGCCTGGTCCACCCTGGCCTGGAAATCGCGGGGATCGATGCGCACCAGGACCTGGCCCGCCTTCACCGGCTGGTTGTCGTTCACGAGCACGTCCACCACGTTGCCGGCGATCTTGGGCGCAATCGCGGTGATGTGGCCGTCCACCTGGGCGTCATCGGAAGACACCTGATAGCGAAAATGCAGGTAGCCCCAGAGGGCCGCGGCGGCAATCGCCAGCAGCACCACAAACAAGGCGAATTTTACCCGCCAGCCCTTCCGCGGCGCGGGCACCGAATCGGGCGCGAGCTCCGGCCTGGGCAGATCTTCTAGCACGTTTGGCATGTGGTCTTTACCCTTCCATACTTTCCATTTTCCAACAGAGCCGGCATGTCACTCCACCACCAGGGGAGCGCGCGCCGGTTTCATCTTTTTCATGAGGAACATCATGGGGACGATCAGCAGAAACAGCAGTGCCATCACCCAAAACGCATCGGCAAACGCCAGCATGTTGGACTGCCTCAGCATGCTTCCGTAGAGCAGACCCTGGGCCTGCACGGCGGCGTCCGGGAGAGTGGCGCCATGGGCGTGCAGCAGTTGAGTGGCGCCGGCCAGGGCCTCGCGGTACGCGGAGTCGTAGGGCGTCAGGTGCGAAACCAGGATCTGCTGGTGAAACTGGGCGCGCCGCGCCAGCAGGGTGGTAGCCGTGGCGATGCCGGCGCTGCCGCCCACGTTGCGCGCCAGGTTGAACAATCCGGTGGCGTAGCTGGTGCGCTCCTTGGGGATAAACGCGAATGCCACTACGCTGATCGGCACAAACAGAAATGCCCACCCGAAGCTCTGTATGATGCGGCTCCACAAGGCCGCGCGGTAGTCGATATACAAGTTGAACCTGGCCATCACGAACAGCCCCATCGAAGAGATCAGGACCCCGAACACCACCAGCCACCGCGCCTGGAACCGGCGCAGCAGAAGACCCACCATCGGCAGGCAAATGCAGACCACGATGCCGGCCGGTGAGAGCACCAGCCCGCTGAGCAAAGCGGTGTATCCGAGCAGGATCTGCAAGAACAGCGGCAGCAGGGCGGTGCTGCCGTACAGGACGAACCCCAGCAGCAGCATCGACACCGTGGCCAGCATGAAATTGCGCTCTTTGAGTATGCGGAAGTCGATCACCGGATGCTCTTGCCGCAGTTCCCAGAACACCACCGCAATCAGACAGACGGTCATTATTGCGGCAAACGTAACGATGAAGTGGGATGAGAACCAGTCCTCGCGCTGGCCTTCATCGAGCACCACCTCGAGCGATCCCAGCCCGGTGGCCAGCAGCCCCAGGCCCATGTAGTCGATCTTGAGGCCCTCGCGGAACGACCGGCGCACCAGGTATGGCGGGTCGAAGACCAGG
>Ga0208457_1002287_pt1 | contig 11090 bp, 9 predicted proteins | sample June2015DPH_10_1_FD_185513 | JGI IMG/M metagenome (GOLD analysis project Ga0208457, IMG submission 185513) | Peatland microbial communities from SPRUCE experiment site at the Marcell Experimental Forest, Minnesota, USA - June2015DPH_10_150... | ecosystem: Environmental > Terrestrial > Soil >... | reverse complement strand
TGTCGGAATCGGATTTCAACTTTTCGAAGGTGAATGGACTGATAGTGCTACCAATAGGCCACGCCCTTACGATAGTATGACTTCCCCCATTAAAACCTATCATTAGACTTGACAATCCCTTTTTGATAGTGTATTATCACAGAGTCTTTAAATCTATTGATATCGAAAGGGAGGAGATGGATGGCATTGGTTGGATATGCAAGAGTTTCGACAGAAGAACAAAATCTCGATGCGCAACTGAACCTACTCCATGAAGCTGGAGTTGATAAAATATTCCAGGAGAAAGCTTCTGGTGTAAAAGAAGACAGACCACAACTCGCTGCTCTGATGGATTATGTTCGGGAAGGAGATACAGTTGTCGTCTGTAAATTGGATAGGATTGCCAGAAGCACCAAGCATTTGTTGAACATTGCGGAAACCCTAGAAAAAAAGGGTATCGAATTTCGTGTCCTGAACATCAATCTCGACACTTCCACTCCAACTGGGAAACTCATGCTCACCATGCTCGGGGCCATAGCCACGTTTGAGAGGGAGATGATGCTGGAGAGACAGTTGGAAGGAATCCGTGGTGCGAAACTGAATGGGAAATATAAAGGTCGTAAACCGACTGCCCGACAGAAATCAGAAGAAGTAAAATCATTTTTGGATAAAGGAATGACAAAACAAGCTGTTGCTGATAAATTAGAGATCGGGATTGCTTCCGTGTATAGGATTGCTAGGGATGCTAGGAATGAGGTAGCGAGAGGTATTTCTTTAAAATAATATGGGAAACTATTCAGTCGTTGTTATAGACTTTGAAACTACTGGCCTGTCTCCTGGCTGTGGTGACCGTACCATTGAGGTCGGTGCAGTCCTCATTTCCAATAATCAGATTATCGTTTAGGTTATTTATACACCTGCTTATTTAAAATGTTAATGATTAATCAGTTCTCGGATTCTAAACAAAAGTCTAGGTCATAATCACTGTAATCTCTGAATCTATCGAACCTTCTTTTTAGTTCTTCTGACACTATCATATATGTTTGTTCAATAGCTTGACTGTTAATAATGTAGTTAACTTGTTTTTCATCAAAACCACTATAGACTGATCCATACAAAGAAAGATCATACATTGTAAAGCATAGTATTATATACATTACTTTATAGTGGTAATGCCTTATTTTCTCAGGTATATCATTCAACACAAATAAGGTACTATCAGCTACATTTATATTAATATATTTGTCTAATGTAACTTTTTGGACAGAATATTTATTTTCTTTATAAATCCATTTCGATAGTATTATTCCATCATATGCTAATATAATATTATCCTTATAATAAATATATATATCCTTTGTTCGAACATCAAGCTTTCGTATCTGTGTTATGGTTGTACTATTGTTTGTTGATTTATTCTCTTGCATTGTAATCTCCTTTTTAATTTATCGTATTTAGTATATATTTTCTCCTTTATAATTGATTTTAAATATCCGCTTCTCTTTCAGTTTATTGTCTAGGACCGCAGTGATCTATTAATTTAAAACAACTTTAAATGCTTTCAGTTCTTTTTTGGACTGTAGGAAACAATTTATAATTCGAACTAACTGATAAATGCAATTTATTCCATATTGGTTCGCCAGAGAAATGAACAATCGATTCAGTTCCTGCAATTTTGAATCCTCACCAGTTCCTAGCATTTCTTTTCTCTTTCTCAAACATCCACATGATTTTATCTTTCCTGATAGCAAATGATTTTGAGTCACTAGCTTCTCATTTCCACAAGTGCAGGATGTCAGGTAATAATTATTAGAACGGAAATCCTTATGGTGGAACTGTTTGATTGTAAGTCTTCCATAGGTGTTACCGACCATGTCCTCTATTCTAGTTGCCATCATTCCTCCTTAATACATTATCTATCAATAGCATGATGTCATATTTCTACAGATCATGTTTTATTTATATGTAGGATATCCATCGGACCACCATTTAAACTGTCAACTGCCATTCTCAAGAATTCTGAGAAGTTGTCGAACTGTTCATGTATATCTTTGCATTTCATTTGTGTTACAACTTTTCCTACAATATTTTCCTACAGTCAAATTTATTTATATTTTTTTACAAACCATATTATGGAAACAAAGTGGATATCCAAATATGTTTCTATAGGTTTGGTCTATAAAGTATAGGATGATGAAAGACCTTCATCATCTTATAAAACTCCAGGCACAAGGCATTTTTGAAGCTTCTGATAGTATTATGTACACTTACAGTGCAGTCCAATAGTCTTGAGATGTTCTTGACGTTCCGTAATAATATTCTTCACGATTCTTACGTTCAATTTCCATACATTCTCTCACATATGTACCATCCGTTCTGTTCTTGAGGTCTATCGCTCTTTGTTCTTTCATAGTTATACCGTGACTATCTTTACAATTATCAAAGAATTCTTTATCCTCTCTTCGTGACTTTTCTTTTTCGGTTTCTGGAGTAGTTTCTTCCGGCCAACTGTCTTCAGGAAAAAAGTCTGGATCGATCTCTATCTTTCGAAGCATCTTTTCCATTAGTTCTCTTGGTTCTTTTTTCAATGCTTTCTGTACTCTTGGTGTCTGTGCTTCAAATATTTCTCTTAGTGACATGGTGTTTTCATTTTTGGTTGGTTGTTCGTTATCATCTGTTTCAAAAAATCCTAAACATTCATCCTTACATAAAATGGTATCCGATATAGCTGGTTTAAAATCTCCGTAAGTTATAGCTGAAGGTAAAAATTCGTTATCTTCTCGATGTTCTCTTTCTATTCTTTCTTCTTCGGTTTCTTCGTTCAATTTGTTCACCTTTATTGGTTCGTTTGTATTTTCATCAGGATACACTTTTGCAACAAGATTTGAATCGGACTGATTTAGTCTCCTTTGTTGCAGAATTGTACTACATAGAGGGGGGTTGGTTGTTAATGATAAAGAGCAATCTATATTACTATTTAAGTTATTAATATTGTTATAGTTATTTATAGTTTTATTATTTTTCAGGATACACTTTTGCAACAAGATTTTGATTTCTTCCATTCTACTTAAGGTAGAATAATTTATATCACAGCCTTCTTTTTTAAGAAGATCAGAAAGTTCTCTTAAAGATATTTTTCCAAATTCTTCAAAAATAGATTTACATTTTTCTATAGTTTCATTTTTGATTTGTTCTTTTGTAGATTTCTTATTTGCTCTATTCTCTTTTTCTTTATTTTCAAATCTAACATTATGTCCTATCTTTTCAAAAATAGTTTTGTTAGTAATTCCAGTAATAGAAGATTTAAGTACTCCTTCGATATCAGAAGTAGTTAATGGATTAGAAGAAAGTGTTTGAAAGTAATCAACCAAAGAAGCATAATCTGTTTTTATCAAATCTTTATTTTTGGTATATAGAGGAGCACGTTGCCAGAACACATATAAACTATTTCTTCTATTTCCTTCTTTAGCATTCTTTTTGATCATATAAACAAATTGGTTGTATTGTTCTTTGTTACCTGTTGTTTTGTAAATGTTGATATTTTTCTTCCTAAAATAAGTTTTAACAGGTGTTGATAGATCAGATGATGTATTGGCATATATTTTCTTTTTAGGGCGTTTAGAAGTCTGTTTTGACCACTTAGTACTCCATTCTTTAGCATCCTTAGTATCAGGTATGACAAAACCCAGGAACTCAGCAATATCTTCTAAAGAATGTTTAACATCTGATACGATATATGGTACAGTGTAGATACAAGGATTTTTGGTTTTCGAACAGAACATACGAATAGGTAGAGCAAGGTTTGTATCATCAGGATGGAATGTGGCAGATGAGTTATCAAACCAGGAAATCATCTTTTTCTTAATATTTTTAAAAACATCAAGATATTGGTTGAATTCTTTATGATAGATGATATGAGATGGTTGACAGGCTGTATCTTTCAATCCGTAGTAACGTGCCATCAATCCTATTGCTGCTCTTATGGGATATGGTTCTGAAAGCACATAATGGATATGAATACCATGTCCTGAGTTTACCACAAAATTAGGTTGAATCTTCATATTCATAATTGGATGGAGAACAAGAGGTAGTTCGTTAGCGGTTACACCATCAATATCAACGATAATATCATTGATATATTCGATAGATTCTAAGGTGGTAGGATAATATTTTTTGTTTTTAGTATCATATCCAAAAAAAGTGGTTGGATAGAGAGCTACCAGTGGATGTTGATCAATATATCTTGGCAATTCTTGATACGAGACTTTACTAACAGAATGGGTATGATTTTCTAAATCAGAAGTATTATACGTTGGAAGGATTGTACATTTTGAATCAGTACTTCCAAAAATGCTAGTATATACTGCTTCAAGTGTTGCTATTGAAAATTGAGATTCGAGCATTCGGGATTTGAGATTGAAATCTGCAATTCCTTCTTCAGTGTTTATTGAGATTTTCATAGTTTTTCTCCGTATAAATAAAGATGGCAAGGACAGACGGTTATCTCCGTAGCTGTTTTCCGCTCTGATTCCAACAGGCGGATGACTTGCTCTGTTTTTATTTATAATTGTTGATATTATAGAAATGAAATTGAATATCCGTTATCATTGTAAAATGATGAAATCAGAAGATTCAAAAACACAAATTCTGTTCTTTCTATGTAAACGTGATGTAAAACCTGATGAAAATCTGCGAATCTTTTTTCGAAAGTGTAGGCAGGAATTTCTTGCAGGGAGAAGACTATAGGGGAAGCTAGAGGAAAATCTCTCTGGTCTTTCTTGGCAGATTCTACATGTGGTTAGAATACGGTGGAAATTACTTGATCAGCACAATTTACACATGTTGTAGGGTTTCCCCATATCAACATGACGATCTCCACATATAATTCATCTTCCTTCTGCTTTTCTTTTTCTTCTCAATGTTGCATCATATCTCCTGGATGCTTCTAAATATATTTCACAACGAGCATATCCTCTTACAACTTGTCTTTTGCAGTAACCATTTTATAGTTGACCAATTCCTTCTGGTCATGAGCGATACAACGGGGGCTTGACTCCAAACCCCCTCTTAATTTCTGGCTGCGGCATCAATATATTGTTAGTTTCCGTTCGAAATCCTCTCGATCAGATCGAAAATGTCCATTGACTTCCAACATGTTGTTCTTGGTCCGAGCTTTATTGCGGCAGGATATCGTCCCTGCTTGACCCCTGCCCACCATGCCGACCTACTTATTGGGAGTAATTTCAAAACATCTGGCAATCTTAAAAGTTGTAGTGAGTAATAATGATCGTGTTTATGTGACATATATCTATTCCTTTCTTGGTTGACAAGAAACGAAAAAACCCCGTGCGAGTAAACAAGCAGATAAAATCTGTTTGAATACAATCACGGGGTCTAAGGTTATATCCGTTTAAAACGGGGCCTTGCCTTTTTCCGCCTCTTATTTACATAGTTTATCGTGACACATATTTAGTCTTGATAAACCGGCAATTACTACTAGTTTCAAGGTCTGCTTCGAAATAAAGCAAATGGTTATCTGTTGCAAAAAGTGCAAATACTATTATTAGACATAATAACATATTTTCATGAAGAAGTCAATATAATTATATTTTTAGCTTCATATCGTCAAGGTAATCTGCCCAATCTTGAAGCATATTCTTTCTCTCCTGGAGATATTCAGCCTGGTTGTAACTTGCTCTTACCGTGTTCCTTTCCGCATGTGAAAGCTGTCTTTCTATGACTCATTGTCTTGTATAATACCATTACAGCACGGGATGTTCTTTCCGCCAAATAAAATTTCAAAGCATCCAAAACAAAACGAATCAAAAAAAGATGGAATGGATCAATGATCCCTTCCATCAGTACACATTCTCCGTCCTGATTTGTTGCTGCGAGTGGAACCTGAAATGATAACCAGTTGGAAATTTTTTGTTCGAGAACATTGGAAATCTACAAGTCAAGGTCGTATAGGTAAACACACCCCCTAATTTTAATACAACGTGAGATGTCGGTTGAAGATGCAATTTGTGCTGTCGAAAAGATCGACCGGAAGCTATAATAAACTTCGAACAGTAAAATTCTCTACGGAGGCTAGTTCAATTGGAGGAAGCTTTAATGGAAACAATATTTAATTTAATTAGCGTATTCTATATTATGATGGAGTAAAAAACTCGCCACCGTTATATATGGGGGCTGATATAGGGGCTGCTTATAATAACTGTTTTACTAATAAGTAATTAGTACAATATGTTATGTTAGCTGTTAAATGGACTGCACCGCCACCATTATATAGTCCGGCAACGTCCGGGGCAGTACAAAAAGCCTTGATAAATCAGGGCTTTTTCTTTTTCTATTGTCCAACCCCATCCAATCTAGTATACTAAAATCCGATAGTATTGGGGGCTGGTATAGAGGCCTGCCCCCATGGTGGAGAAGTGAAAGCCCCCAAACAGGAGGAAGCCCCCATGCCAAAGCGGATTGTACCATTATCAGATTTGAAGGTGAATAAGGCAAAACCAGATAGCAAGGATTACAAGCTTTTTGATGGTGGCGGCTTATTCCTACTGATAACACCTACAGGCGGTAAGCTTTGGCATTTTAAATACCGCTTTAATGGCAAAGAGAAAAAACTTACCTTTGGTTCTTACCCTTCCATATCTCTTACCGATGCCAGACAGCGTCGGGCGGATGCCCGCAAGCTGCTTGCCAATGGCGTTGATCCTTCCGAGATAAAAAAGGCTCAGAAAGCCTCTGATACTTCCAAGAATGAATATTCTTTTGAGGTTGTAGCAAGATCGTGGCATTCCAAAAATGTTGAGCGATGGGCGGAAAGTCATGCCAAGACAACCCTAGAGAGATTGCAAAAGAATATCTTCCCTTGGTTAGGGGCTAAACCTGTCAGTGAAATCAATCTTTCAGATATAAAGTCTGTTCTCCATCGGATAGAAGAACGTGCACCCGAATCGGCCCGGAGGATGTATGTCGCCTTTAACATGATTTTCCGTTATTGCGTAGCGTCAGAATATATCGGACGCAACCCCCTTGAAGGTCTGAAGCCAAAAGATGTTATGACAAGGGAACCTATGGAAAAACATTTTCCTGCGCTCACCCAACCGAAAGAATTCGCCTCGCTACTTCGGTCAATTGATGACTTTAAAGGTTCCTTCATCGTGCAATGCGCTCTTCAGCTTGCACCTCTTGTTTTTGTACGTCCAGGTGAACTTCGACATGCCGAATGGAAAGAGATCGACTTTGAAGCCGCTGAATGGAATATACCTGTTGAGAAAATGAAATTCTCCACTAAAGAAAAAAACAAGCGGAAAGGTGACTTTCATTGTGTACCCCTGAGCCGACAAGCAATTGAAATATTGAAGACCATACAGCCGTTAACCGGAAGAAGTCCATATGTTTTCCCCGGAGCACGTTCATATCTCCGGCCTATGAGTGAAGCGGCACTAACTGCTGCAATTCATCGGATGGGATACAAAGGTGAAATGACTTGGCATGGGTTCAGAGCCGTGGCAAGAACTATGCTTGATGAGGTGTTACAGTTCCGTCCAGATTATATTGAACATCAGCTTGCACACGCTGTCCGTGATGCTTTAGGCAGGGCTTACAACCGGACTTCTCACCTTGCCGAACGCAGGAAGATGATGCAAGAATGGGCAGACTACCTTGAAGAGTTGAAGAGCGGAGCCTAACATATTACTGTGAAAGATTTCCCAGGTAAGCAATGGATCAGAAAATCCAAGCCGACCATTATGAAGAATGAATGATATCCCGTATGATCAAATATATCCAGAAACGTTGCGAAACATGATCGAAGAATTTTAACGGTGGAGTCTTCTTGTGGATTCGAGATATCTGGTAACTATTCTCCTTGTCTAATGCTCTCGCTATTTTGACGCCTAGGTGTTATGGTTTCAAAAAAATAGGAGGCTCTATGAAAAGTTTTATAGTTTTGTTTTCATTATTTGCATTGGTCGGCTGCGCCAGCACGACTACATTTAAATCTGAACCTATCGGAGCTGATGTTTATATTGACAATGTGAAGATATGCAAGACACCTTGTCAATATTCAGATACAGCTATCATGGGGTCTTCCAAGCCAGTGAAAGTTGTCATGGAAGGTTACAAACCACTTGAAACCAGAATCCGGAAAGAGAAAGCGCAAGTTGGCCCCATCATCGGAACATGTCTTGTTGGGATTCCAGTTTTCTGGATGCTCGGTTATCCGGATGAATACAATTTCATTCTTGAAAAAGATATGTCATTAAAATAATTTTCAACAGACTATCATTTCAAGTTCTGAGTGGTATAATGTTATTAGATGGAAGGAAGCACAAACCATTGAAAAGGAGGTTTACTTCATATGGATGTCACTCCACCCGGCAGGTATCTCAAATAGAAATGGAACATCGATCCGATTGAAACATGGAATCGGATAACTACTTGAAAAGATATCAAAGATTTAAAAAAACAAGAAGCCCATCGAACGATTTGATGGGCTTTTCATTTGTCGCAATCACGACCTACTTTTTCATATTCCAACCTGTTATCCTTATATTTTTCTTACGTTAGAAGCCTTAAATATGTTATATTTAGTTTTTTCCTCTCCAGCGGTTTAATGCATATTTACTTCAACTCTGATTTCGCCGTCATCAGTTTTTTGAGCTGAATACACTATTGGCAATTTAGTGTCTTTATCAACAACCACATCTGCCTCACAATTACACTTTTTTGCGGTATCATCTTTTGAAACAGTTCTTATCGATTCAATTGTTAAATTTGCTGTTTTAGATTCAACATCTTTACAATATCCAACAATTGCTGGTGTTTTACTTTGCTTCATAACATTAATATCAGGAAGTTGATGATTTAAACCATAAGACGTTAATATTGCCTGATCAGCAGGGTCTTTGTCGTTTAATGAAAATATAAGCGGAGCAAACATTTTCATCATGAGCAGACCTTTAGATGTTTCAATAACTTTTTGTTTCACTGCGGCGTTAGAACAACTTGGTGATTTTGCGCAACCCGCAACACTTAACATTAAACAACACAGAACCAATAGACACTTTCTCATAATTCCTCCTTTGGATAGTGTTAAAACAGCTTATCAATGACAACCCCCACTATTCTGACAAACCCCCCTTCTATCTCTTTATACTTGTGCCTTTACATGTATTTATAATGATTTCTTTGTATGATTTGTCAATATCCATCACCGAAATATCAGATGTTTGATCCAGTAAGCTCATGGGCAAAAGCTCTATTGTACTAAAACGTCTCTCATGGTTGTCGAGTTTTTTTCCTCCTGCCATATGCTCTTCATATGTTTGATCTCCTCTGAAGGCTATTGACTTACTTTTGCAATCTATTACGTATCTTGTTTCACTTGACATATATGGTATGTTACCTTCAAACCCACTATGGTTGTCCTTTGAATTGAAGTCAAAAAGAACAGTAACTTCGTAGTCATGCTTTTTAATTTTGGAAACCCAATCTGGAGAAAAATACACATAATGACTTGAATCTTTGTAGATAGGAATCATTTTCAGTTGGTTCAATGGTGCAGCTATTACCTGTGCAGTAGTGAACAACAGGCATGTTGCTAAGAAAATAAGCCGCTTGATTAATAACATACAATTCTTCTCCCTACGAGTTTGTCGGACATGATCTTGAGATTATTATAAAGATAGCCCGTCTAATTTGGTTGAGTTCAACAATGTTATTACTTCATTAGCAGTTATTGCCGTTTCAGGTAAATACTACGGTTTCAGTTCCTTTACTTTCGGGATATTAACTGCTCATTCTCAACTTATCTTGTCAGTGTAATCAGCAAGTTTGCGCAGTTACTTCCATTTGATTTCTACAAGCTGGACTTCACATCCGTTATGTTTTTCTCTCAGCTTTTACATGACAAGCGATTCACTTTCCTGTTGTACATTACCCGCCCATCCTGTGCTAGTCCATCCTGCTTTGCCAGTTTTGCGATATTTGTATTTCACTTGAACATATGCGGATGCCATACAGCATTTCCTCCCTTGTTTGGATTCAAAGTGTAAATACTTAGAATTCATCATTATGAATATGATTCATTCAAATTGATCGTCATATGATGCGCAAACCGGCTGCAACATAACTATTGTAAATCCTCAAGTCAGCTAGGGTCAAATCACTACATTTTGGCAGTCCAGATGGTGAAAGCAAATGTTTTTAAAATTAACACATATAAATCTAAAAGGCAACCTTAGATTGGTTACAATCAGCAATTTCTGATTTGTTCTTTGCCTCAGTTCCTTGAGGTATGATTTGCCCTAAACGGGGCATATCATGACAACTATCCTCTCCAGCAAAGAAATTGGTTTCAGACTGAAGCAGCTTCGCCAGAAGGCGGGCGTCAGTCAAGAGCGTTTTGCAGAGACAATTGGTGTCTCTACGCAGCAATTGCAGAAGTACGAGAATGGCCAGAATATGATGAACACTGACAAGCTTCAGCTTGTTGCGGCTGCCCTTTCAGTTCCCGTACAAACCCTTTTCATATCAGATAATGAATATCTGCCGATGTCGGTAGCAGAACAGCAACTCCTTGATTCCTACCGGGCGATCAGTAATAAGCGCCTCAAGGAAAGTTGCCTAGAAATATTAATCAAGGTGTCAAGATAGGATTTTCTCAGATTATCCCATTTATATCCCTGACAATTTACATTCTATGCCACTTCGGAGATAAAGGAATGCTGATAAGAATCAATTTTAATATCATTAAAGCTTTCTATGGGTCTAACGTCCGTAGATATGTTTCCTGCTCCAAGTTTTCTATAGCTTCCGGTCGAACTTTTCGAACAGCATATATAGCATCATCGACCGTCATTCCACGTTCAATCAACATTAAGGCAGCAACAGTTCCTGCTCTTCCATTACCGCAGCGGCAATGGATCAGGATTTTACCCCCACCATCAATGATCCTGTGCAATTCAGCACTCACTTTCAACCACGGACCTTCAAATCGAAATCCCGGTGGACATCCTCCAGATTGATTTATTTGTTTCTTATTATAGTTAAAGCATATAGCATACCGTATTTTAGATTATTCTAACAGCCTTATTTTA
>Ga0208457_1002286_pt1 | contig 11099 bp, 8 predicted proteins | sample June2015DPH_10_1_FD_185513 | JGI IMG/M metagenome (GOLD analysis project Ga0208457, IMG submission 185513) | Peatland microbial communities from SPRUCE experiment site at the Marcell Experimental Forest, Minnesota, USA - June2015DPH_10_150... | ecosystem: Environmental > Terrestrial > Soil >... | reverse complement strand
GAGCTTATACGCCAGAAATATAACCACCCGTCAATCTTTTTCTGGAGTTTATACAACGAGCTTGGCAACTCGGGCAGATGTGATGACCCTCGGCCTTTGTTGAATGAGCTCCAATCGCTGGCAAAACAGGAGGATTCCACCCGCCTCACCACCGCCGCATCCAACGACCCCAGCAACAAATGGCCGGGCGTGCGCGCGATTGCCGACCTCATTTCTTGGAATACCTATCCCGGCTGGTACAGGGCCATGCCAACCCAAATGGCGAAAGACATAGACAAATACAAACACGACGCTAATGACAAGCCGCTGGGTATCAGTGAATACGGGGCAGGCGCCAGCATCAAACAGCACGAGCAGAATATGAAAAAAGCGCCGTCACCGAACGGCAAATGGCATCCGGAAGAATGGCAGGCGATTGTCCACGAGGAAAATTACGCCGCGATTGAGACAAGACCATATCTGTGGGGCAGTTTCGCGTGGGTGATGTTTGATTTCGGAAGTGCGTGGCGAAATGAAGGCGACACGCCCGGCATTAATGACAAAGGACTTGTTACCGCAGACAGAAAAACCCGGAAAGACGCCTTTTATTTCTACAAGGCCAAATGGACCACCGAGCCGTTTGTGTATATCACCAGCCGACGCCACACCGAGCGAACAGACCCGAATACGACGGTGAAGGTCTATTCAAACTGCGATTCGGTTGAGCTGAAAATCAACGGTCAAACAATAGGTAGTCAGACAGAAAAAAATCGTGTATTCAAGTGGTTCGATATCCGCCTCAAACCCGGCCTTAATACAATCGAAGCATCCACAACCCGCGATGGCAAGACCTATACCGACAAGTGCGAATGGACGTTGATGCCTCCAGTCGAGCCGAATCAGGCCACAGAGCCGAACAAGTAATCAACGAGGCCTGTCCTGTCTCTGGATTGACCGCAGCGAGCTTAGCATAAACACGCCAAGCGCAAAGACCACCACGACCAGGGCCGACAGTAAAATCGTCTTTGTGCAGGTCATTTGGAATTTCCCGAAATTTCGTTTTATTTTTGCGGGGTCGAAAGCGTGTCAAAAAAGCCGCGATTTTTCAGGTATTGATACAGATACGATACCGCCACAAGAGTAATGCCTGTCGCGAGGAACGCGGCGATTCTGTAAACGCTCTTCACGGTGCTCATATCCATTATGAACACTTTTACCAGCAGGATTGCAAATAAACCAAGTGCGGCAAACCGCAGTGTCTTGATATGTCTCCAGAAGCCGACAATCATCAGCGCTGTTCCATAAACGGCCCAGGCGATGGACGTGTACATATTGGCGAGGAACTGCCAGTTGGGTGTTGTTACGCCGTAGCGGTCCAGGCAATACCAGTAGAAATAAATTTCTTCGCTTATAAGAACCCATAGTGTGAATATCCCGGCGAGCGCAAAAATTATCGCGAACGTTATCGCGTTTTCATCTTCCTCAGTCCGCTGCTCAATCAAGATTGCCGAGGCGAGCAGTACTGCGACCAGAACCATAGCGGCAGCAAATTCGACGTTGGCGAAAATCAGGAAACGTTTATCGTAGGTTTCACTAAATGCAATCATAGTGAAAATCGCTGCCCCAATAGCGAATACCGCTGCCAGACCACGCAACAACATTCCTTTCGGGCAGACGGGCCGCAGAGTTAACAGGACTATAAACGTCGACAAAATGAGTATGACGCCTTTTGTGAAAAGCGACTCCTGTAAAATCGGCGTGGCCGTAAAGTTGAACATGCAGTGCCAGTACCACTCCATCATGACGGTAGCGAAAAACAACAGACAGGCCGCGCCATAAAAGAACTGCGGAACATCCGAATATTTTTCGAGTTGCGAGCATCTCCTGTAAATAATATGACAAACGAGAATCGCCGCGGCTAAAAAACACCAGCTCCCGAAATGCGGATTGAATATCGCCTGGAACGCCGCCTTGTGTATAGGCAATTGCAAAATGAGTTGAATCAGACTCAGCAGTAAAGCAATTACGCCTGCCAGTTGCGTCCAGATACTTTTGTATCGCAGGCCGATGATTGTCAGGACCACGCCCTCGGCTGCCCAGGCGATTGCCACCGCGTACATCTTCAGATACAACGGCACCGCAATCGTCAGGAAGAATAATCCGATAACCAAAAGCGATAACCTAAGCGCGATATCATCTTTGCATCGCTTAGCCGTGACCGTCATCAGCACCAGATGCGCCACACATAACCCGACCGCGCAAAAAGCAAGCTCAACGCGGAATTTATCAAAGAGTATATTGCAAAGATAATAGAACGTTGTCCCCGCGTTGGCCAGGACAAGAACCACGTCTTCCCTCTGGGCGTTTATTTTTTTAACTAATGCGTACAGGACCGGCATAATAAGATAAACCGCGAAAAATACCGCCAGCCAGCCCAGTGCGATACCTATCTGCGCTGGCGTGTCGGTTCCGTTCATAGTGTGCCTGTAAAATTTCTCGAACCAGCCGGCGTAAAGAATGTATGTCCCCGCGAATGACAACGCGATTATCGCACGCCACTTTCGGTAAAACGCGCACAGGATTGTGCCTACGCCCAGCACAAGCACATAGCCGAAAAGCGCCATCGGCCGGTTTTCCCCGGTTGAGACAAGCACCGGCGTCAGAAATCCGCCCAATAGCGAGAAAAACGCGATAACAACCTCATCGAGCGCGACCGCGTAAAGCATCGCTGTTGCGGTGATAAATATCGCAAGGCCAAAAGCCGGCCCCGACCCGATAAGCTCGTAAAACCGATACGCGGAAAAAACCGCCGCATAAAGGATAGCGAAACCAAGCGCCGTCACGCCTTTTGCGACAATCCCGTAGCCGCGACGCCGAGTTCCCTCGCCGACAATCAGCGCAACAATTCCCGCAACCGCCGTAATAACGACCCTGCCCAAAGGCCCAATCAGGTCATTGTCGTAGGCGTACTTGAGAAAGAATCCCACACCGACAATCGAGGTGATAATACCTGCTATGAGTATCCAGCGTGTTCCGATTTTCTGCTCAAGCGAGCCGGCCTGCTGAGTAGTTGCTGCTGTATCAACGAAACGGATTGTTTCGGCGACAGGTGGCTTTTCGGCCACAGGGACACTCGCCGCCTTGAAGACCGGCTCAGGAACTGACTGCTCCTTAATAACTTCCGCCGGTTTTTCGGGCTTCGGTGGTGATATCGGTATTTGAATTTCCGGCTCCCGCCGGGACAAGGTGTCTTTCCTGTCCAACAGGCCTCGTAATTCCTTTATTTTGTTGAGAGCTACTATGCTGATTATCAAGGCGACAGGTCCGCTCACGGCGATAACGATGGCTAACAGAATTGCCAAACGAGTTATTTGTTCGTCCATACTTTTCTCTCCTTAACGGGTAAACGAGTTACCTTCCTTAATTCATCAATAGAATATAATAGTCATTGTGGTCTATCAATGTTTTTTACAACATACTAAATATCCACGTCAATCGCGAGAGTCCGTTTTCTTTTTTTATAGAACCACCCTATCAGGCCATGGGATTTGCTTTGAAGTTCCCCATAGTTTACTTACGTAATTTATTGAGAATAAATCTTCAAAAGCGTGTAACCAGTATGCTCCCCTATCCGTAAGGACCGCCTGTTCTCCATTATTGTGTGCGAATCCGGAGAAAGATAACAGTTTCATATAGTTGCCATACACGTTATTAAACTCTTTTTGAAATCTGCTCACGAAATCGCTTTTATTGAATCTTGTTTCATAAAGCCGCCAATAAAGCCAGCCTGCCATTTGCATTGTTTCGGTCAGCTCGAGAGAAAGAGAGATTGGCATCCTTCCTTTTTCGAGGGCGTTACAGTACTCAGCAACGTTGAAGGTATTGAGATAAAAAACATCTTTCAAATAAGAGCCGCCGCTCGCGCCAAGCCCGACATAAAGAGGCACTGTTACAGAACAATATCGGGGGACTCCTTTTTTAGTGAACGCCCATACGGAGGTTCGTTCATATCCGTTGGCATAAAATATATCTTCAAGAATGCCAAGCATTTTTCTTCTCCGGAAGAGATGAGAGGCGGTAAAGTTGTTAACTCTGCCGTCTCCGCCCATTTTGGTGTATGGAAACCTGAAAAGAGGATAAGCCGCAACCTGGTCAACGCCCATTTTAACCAGAGTTTCTCCCGCCTCCCCAATCTCGCTCAATGTCTGGCCCGGCAATGCGAACATTAAGTCAACATTGACGCATTCAAAGCCCATATTCACGGCGCGTTCAACTGCTGCTTTTGCCTGTTCTACGGTATATGGTCTTTTAAGTGTCTTTAAATGCTTTTCCTGCAGGGCCTCAACGCCTGTGCTAAGATGTCTAACGCCCATAGCGGTAATCTCATTGAGATTTTCCGTTGTTAAATGATTCGGATGGCTTTCCATATGAATATCACATTGCATGTTGAAAATTGAAAAGATGTGCTCGAGCACATCTGCAAGGCCGGTATGAAGCATTGTTGTGGGAGTGCCCCCGCCAATATAAAAAGAAGTAATAGGTCTATCGCCAATCACTGCGGAATAGAGGTCCATTTCTCTTTTGACGGCGGTTGCGTATCTTTCTGCTGCCTCGGGGGCGTAAATTTCTTTGTTATAAGGACAGTATGGACATATCTGCTCACAAAAGGGAATATGGAGATAAAGCCCCAATTCTTCGATATCCTGGAACTTTAACGCCAGTTCTTCGACAGAAGGAATCCTGTCTTCAAGAACAAAGGTTTTTTCTTTCGTCAGCAATCTTTTAAGACCTGTCCGAACAAAATCTTCCAGCATCTTAAACATTTTTGATAAGCGTTTTCCTTTCCGACAATATAAAATTGTCTGTTTCAACGGCCCTTTATACACGATAGCCGAGTCCTGTCCCTGCGCAAACAGGCCGAATCGGCGGCTTTACAGCAGCCCAGCCGGTTCTTCCACGCCTGCTTTCAACGCCTGGCGTATATCGATGACCGGATGCAGCTTGAATTCGACTGTATCACCGAAGACGGTCTGAAGCGACAGCAAGCTGGCCAGACAGTTGTGGTCATCCATTTCAATCAGTAAACAGCCCACCAGCGCAGATGGGTCGACAAACTCGTGGACCACTTTGACCCGCTTGCGGAACGCTTCAGAGTACTTATTCTGCCATTCCTGTCGCAGGCGAATCGCCTCTGCACCTTTGCCCGGATACGCTTTGTAACTCAACATAAACAACATCGTGAAACTCCTTTCTTATTATGTTCTACAAATCAGTATCTTTCACTGTATAGGCCTGAAAAGGTATCTATGGCTGTGTGGAATTTCATCGATAGCAATAAAAAGGTCAGGATTCGGAGCCCCGGTCGCCATTGAGAAATAAGGGTCCAGCTCCTTGGCTTTTTTCAGAATCTCATCTGCCTGCTCTTTGTGCCCCGAATGGGACTTGTACTTGTATTGCACGCCGAGTGCGTACGCCTCCATCGGCAGGACGGGTTTGGAATCCAGGTATCTTGTCACAGCGGCGTCACCTGCTGTTATGGCCCTTTGACGCAATTCGGAATTATCTCCCGCTCCCATCGCGGCCCATGTATGATATATGCTGAGGTCCAAAAACAGGAAGGATTTTTCAGGGTCGATTTTAATCGCCTTTTCAAAACACAAAACAGCGTCATTAACATCGTCTGCTCCTAAATACGCCTTTCCCATCTCTTCGAGCACGTCGGTATTCCCTTCATGATTCTTCATGACCTTTCGCCAGTAATCGACCCTGTTGGCATCTCCTGGCAGGAGTATCCACCTGGCTTTTGCGCCAAATACCTCGTCCATTCCTTCCAGTTTTTTTGCATACTGCTCTGCCTTTGATTTGTCGCCGCCCTTGTCTTCGGGAAGCGTTCCATAAATCTCAACAAGGTAGAGCATCGCCTGACGATAATCCGGCTTGAGTTTCAGTGCAGATTCGAAAGCTCCGCATAACCTCGCGGCATTTTCTTTTGTTGGAGACATATAATACTGAAACAAAGCGATGTGTCCCTCAAAAAAAGGGTATATCACGTTGTTCGGGTCACTTTCAATTGCCTTTTCAATTGATTGCCGTGCCTCTCCGATTCTATCCTCTCCTTGTTGCGGGTGCGTCGCCATATAAAACTCGGTTCTCGCAAGCTCATAATGCGCAGCGGCATTATGCGGGTTTTTCTGGATAGCTTGCTCAAGAAGCGCTCTTGCGTCATCAACCTTCCCCTGCATTCTCAACTTGTATGCATCCGCGGCAACCTTCCTGGATTCCGTCTCTCCCTTCGCGGACCCGGCCAGAATGCACAAACCCAGCATTACAACAACACACAATCCAGCTAATACAGTTTTTTTCGCAGCCATTTCTGTTCTCCTTTCCAAGTTACTTACTACAAGTATGGTCCATGTATTTATTAACTGTTAGCACAAAACAATTGGGCTAACAGTCGCTTATTTCTAAGTTGCAGTATCGAGCGTTTGCTGCCTCGGCTGCCGCAACAGCCAAATCAATGTGACTCCCGTTACTATCCCGAGGAGTCCCGAAGACGCTATTTCACCCACCACCTGTAGACGCACCCCCAGGATTTTACTTACAATCCCAAATCCAATCACGACTAAGCCCCAGCCGGCCGCACTGGCAGGCACCCACCATCCTGACCGACGTACCTGGTGCCGTAATATACGCTGTTGAAGCAGACCCGTTAGTGTTCCGCCCAAAATGAAAAATAATGTCCACACCTGAGCGCCAAGCGGACCCAGGTCATCGGGGTATCCGTAGACATGACACACGACTCCGTGGATGCTTGAGGATATAGTGAATCCTATTATACTTGCCAGCACCCAAAAACCAGCCCGCTGGACGACACGCCGTAGTGCAAGCCACTGCATCAAGCTCACCACGGCGACTACGACGATAAATGCCGCGGCATTATCCAGCCCTAATTTGAGTAAGATGGAGCCCTCGTGGACGCCGATAATCAATCCTGCAACTGCCACCAAGACGAAGCCCAGGGGGAAGCCAATAGCCCACCCGGCAATTGTGAGCAGTACCCACCGTAACCCAAAACACCATCCAATCTGTCCACCGTCTGTTTTTATCGCATCCATTTCTGTTCTCCTTTTCATATTACTTGCTACATATATGGTTAATATATTAACTGTTGTCCCAAAATAACAAAACCGTAATCCTGCCTTACTGATTTCTAAACCCGGAGAGTTCTCCTTATTTTCTCCAGCATTCCCATAATCCTCTTTAGTTCCGCGGCATCCAGCGGAGCCATTGCTTCTTTTACTTGTTTGAGGTAATGCGGCTCAACCTTTGTGTAGAGGTTTTTCCCTTTGCTGGTCAGCTTGATGATATTGTATCGGCGGTCGTTTGCGTGAGCGGTCCGGCTTACAAGTTCCGCCTTTTCCATCCGGTCCACCAGCGAAGTTATATTGGCGCGGTTGACAAGCATCATATCGCTGATTTTCGCCTGGCTCAGGCCGCCTTCTTTGCCACTCTCGTAATATAGCAGGTTCATCAGGTTAAATTGCACGTCCGTCAGGCCGAATTGACCGAAAAAGTCATCCGCACGCTTTTTCATTATCGAGGCCGTGTAATATATGTTCAAAAGCGCCTCATGTGCCGGCGACGCGAAGTCCGTTTTTAACCCTAATTCTTCCTTCAAACCCATATCATTCCTTTCATCGACCAAAATCAGTTCACACCTTAACTATACACACGCTAACTAATCTGTCAAGCACTTTTTTAAGAATTTTTAAAAAAATTTTCCGACCTTAGTATTACGAAAATCGTTATTGCGAGCGAACTCGAATTTTCCAGATTAGCCACGAAAAGCACAAAAGGGATTGCTGAATGTTGATTTTCGATTCCGCCTTGCGGGGGATAAATGCCGATTAAAAATATGGGACTCTGTTTCTGACTGTGTGATAGCCATGGGGAGAGCCGAAAATATGGCCAAGAGACGCGGGTTTTGATGTTGAAAACGGGGCAAAGGAGGGTAGAATTAGCAAACAAACGAAAACAGAAATTGAATCGACGCGGAGAACAGAGGCAGTTGACAATATATTGGGGTCCCGGAACTCTTGAAAAATAAACATGACGATAGACAAAGAACTCAAGTATCAAAAATTTAAGAAGCGGCATTGGGAGGATTCCCAAAATGGCTAAAAAAGCAGCCAAAGCAATTAGGTTGAGGCGTACACCATTCTATATATCTGTAAAGCAACTTTTCTTCGACCCAGAAAATCCAAGGCTACCCAAAGAGGCACAGGGAAAAGGTAACGATGTTCTGCAAGAAATCCTCTTTAGGCGTTTCAATCTGGAAGAACTTGCATATTCAATGGCAGAAAATGGATACTTCGATGAAGAACCGTTAGTAGTAATTCCCCAAAAATTGCCGAAGAGCCTAACTCACGCTGATCCAATGAGTGCTGAGTACAAGAAATTTATCGAGAAAGAGACCACAATATTTACAGTAGTCGAAGGGAATAGGAGAGTTGCCGCTGTAAAGTTGTTGCTCGGCCAAGATCTTAGAAAGAAGCTTGGCATAAAAACTTGGCCCAAACTAAGTAATGCTGTGGCAAGTAACTTAAGTCAACTTCCTGCGATAGTATATTCGAAAAGACATGAAATTGTGTCGTATCTAGGCGTCCGGCATCTTATTGGTATCCTGAAATGGGAATCTTATGAGAGGGCGAGTCATATTGCTGCAATGGTTCAAAACGACCAGAATATATCTCATATTGAAAAACAAATTGGTGACAGACGCCGATCTACTAGCAAGCTATATTTTTCTTACAGACTGATTGAAGTGGCAGAAAGCGAATTTGATTTAGACACTGAAAGGGCCAAGAACTATTTTTCTTATTTGATTCTCTCAACAGGCCAAGGCTCCGTTAGGGATTTTCTTGGAATATCAGGTAGTTGGAATTCTGTTGATTTTAAGAAACCAGTTCCGAAAAACAAACTCGAAAATTTAAGATATCTCTTTTCTTGGCTTTATGGTGAAGGTCAGGGAAAACCACCTGTAATCAGAGAATCGAGAGACATTACCAATAAGCTTTCGCCCGTTCTTAGAAATAAAGAAGCAACAGAATATCTAAAATCCACACGAGATTTAGATGAAGCGTACGAACGCAGCGACGGCGAAAAGGAGTTGTTATTGAGAAATCTGAGAAGAGCAAACAAAAACATCGAACGGTCTCTTGGGTTAGTACCTCAGTACAAAACAGATGAAGTAAAGGAAGAAGTCCGTAGATGCTATGAGACAATAAATGCAATATTGAAGTTGTTAGAAGGTTGAAATGCCATCTTATAACATACCCTCCTATAGCTTACCTGACACTATCAACAGAGAAAGTGTCGCAGATTGGGTAGAATTTTTTGTCACATTGACCAAAGGGGGGTTGGCTAAAAGCGAATTAAGTGCCTATATGGAATCTTCCTCCGGCAATGAAATAGGTGATGATATTATTGACAGCGTATGGCAGGAGTTAGAATATAGAGAGTATTTGTACGGTGAGGATCCTCCATTTGCCGTCGAGGGCGTCATAGTTAGAAGTCTAATCGATTGGGAGAATCTTCCCGAATATATGACGTGTTTGATTTTTGCTTTGGAGGGCAATCCTAAAGATTCATTATCATCAGGCATGCTGTTTGAACGTATAACGGAACAAGCCGTAAAAAATTTCATTTCCGGGAAATGCTTGCGGACTAGGTCTCCAAGAAAAGTATCTGTAACAAATATTGCAAAAGCGGTCAACGAAAGATTTAATTACGAACCACCTTCCTACAGGCAAGATAGAGACCTTGACGTTGTTGCTTGGAAAGATTTTGGGGACGACAGAAGCAGTCAGGTTGTCGTATTGATTCAATGCGCGGCGGGGCAAAATTGGCAATCTAAATTGAAAGATTTGAACTTGGATGCATGGACAAAGTATATTCATTTTGCGTGTAGGCCAATTAAAGGGTTCTCTATCCCAGTGATCATATCCGACAAGACAAAATTGGAGGAGCATTCTACTGATGGCGGAATTATAATAGACAGGACGAGGATTTATAGAAATGTGATAATCAATAAGCCCTTAGATAATTTACGAAAAGAACTAAAAGTATGGTGTAAGAAACGAATCGCTGAAATGGTTGAATGATATGCGTTTTATAGATCTTTTTGCAGGTTTAGGGGGTTTTCATTTGGCGGCCAAGAAGCTTGGCGCTAAGTGTGTATTTGCCTGCGAAATAGATGAGCAGCTCCGAACAACATACGAATCTAACTTTGGAATCACTCCTGCCGGGGACATAAGGGAAGTGGACCCTAAGAAAATTCCAAAGCATGACCTTCTATGTGCCGGATTTCCCTGTCAGCCGTTTTCCAAGGCCGGAGAACAAAAGGGATTGAAGGATTCCATACGGGGCACGGTCTTTTTCAATGTTATAGAGATATTGCGACATCACCGGCCAAAGTTTGTGGTTTTGGAAAACGTCGCACATTTTGTCAAACACGATGAAGGCAATACCTACGCCAAGCTCAAAGGCGCCTTGGAAGAAATTGGATACGACGTTAAGCATGCCCAGCTTTCTCCTCACAGATTTGGCGTACCACAAATAAGAGAAAGAATGTATATGGTTGGGCAGCTTGGAGGGTTGAATGGTTTTCAATGGCCTATCACACAAACAACCGGCGATGACCTGTCAATTAGCGATGTTTTGAATAAGAATCCAAAAGAGGCAATACCATTAAGCAGGCAAGTCATTGACTGCTTGGGAACATGGCAGGAATTTGTTGAGGCATTTCCTAAAGAGGATCAGCTTCCATCTTTCCCAATTTGGAGCATGGAGTTTGGCGCGACATATCCTTATAGGCAAGATTCTTTGTATAAGGTGCAGTTGAAAACCCTGCGGAAGAAACTTGGGGCCTGTGGCGAAAAGCTTAACTACAGATTCAGCAGAGACATAATGCAGCACGTCCCCAGCTATGCTCGTGCAGAGGGAGGTGCTTTCCCGGACTGGAAACAAGAGTTTATAAGAAAGAACAGAGAGCTATATAGAAACCATAAAGAATGTATTAGGCCGTTGCTGGATAAAATTCGACGGTTTCCGCCAAGTTT
>Ga0208457_1002267_pt1 | contig 11220 bp, 5 predicted proteins | sample June2015DPH_10_1_FD_185513 | JGI IMG/M metagenome (GOLD analysis project Ga0208457, IMG submission 185513) | Peatland microbial communities from SPRUCE experiment site at the Marcell Experimental Forest, Minnesota, USA - June2015DPH_10_150... | ecosystem: Environmental > Terrestrial > Soil >... | reverse complement strand
CCAGCCGTATCCGAATTCACCGGCTACATATGGTTTATTGTAAGTGGTTGTGAAAGAGACTATTGTACTATAAATATTATTTGTTGAGCCATATGGATGGGTTTGAGAAAAATCCAAGCTGCTCACGTTCCACAGACCCGGAATATATTTATAGCCTGCACTTGTCGAAACCAAATGTCCAAACGGATCAATACTTTTTAAATATGCGGCCATCTCAGCATGCCACGACACAATATCTGAAGCCGGTACATTCGCATCGCCATCGGCGTATGCAAGATCTATTTCATTAAATAACTCAATCACACATAAATGCGGATTATATCCCCACCGAGCAATAAGGTAACGAAGCCTCTTTTTATAAATTTCTTTTGCCGCAGAATTCGAGAAGAATGCCGCCGCATTCGAACATGGCCCGCCATTAGCGGAATTATACGGATTTTCAGGCCAATAGTTGTTACTACCCCATAAATCGGGGTTTGTTTCGAAAATTCCAGCATAGTCCAGCGTCAGCATCAAATATAACCCATTCTGTTCAGCTAAGGCAAGAACGGTATCTAATCTTGTCGCAGATGCCTCGTTGTACCGTCCAAGTCCCGGACTGTCCCATTCCAGCGGCATATTCCAGGGGCACATCCATACTCGAGCAAAATTACAGCCGTTTGCACCCAGCAATGGGAACATATACTCATATGTATATGTTGGGGTATCATATTGCGGCCGCGGATCCCAGGCTACATTTTCGCCGATTCCCCTAAAAGGCTTTCCCGAATCGCACAGAAAAGAATAATCTGATTGAGGATTCAAATGAATGAAACCATCATTATTGGAATCTTCCACAGTTAAGTAGAAAACATCTGACAGGCCATCCAGAGCCCCATTGACGAAAACCTTTGCCCGATATGAATATTGCCCTGTTTTTCGTGGAGTGAATCGTCCTTGCCAGCGTGAAGCGGCAGGATTTCCAGAAACATAAAAGCACGGTAAGATTATTTGGTTATTGTCAGGGTCTTCAAACGTAATATCGATGCGAATGTCATCAGGATTATAAGGATTTGAATATGGTGCAACTGAATTGATATCAAAGAATACATAGCTGTATTTTCCAACCGTCTGCTTTGATGGAACAATCGTCAATGGACTCGAATAATCCATCAGCCAGTTGCTCGTTATTGCAAGCAGATCGTTCCAATCCGCAGTTTGCCTCCAGACGCCGGCTAATAATGCGAAATCAACGAAATTCACCTGCAGATCATTATTTAAATCCCCGGTATGTGGTTGCGATGGCGTAACACCGATCAGAGAAGCATCGTCAAACAGTATGCTTTTACCCCATTGGTCAGTCTGGGTCGTCCCGATTACTGGCTTGATAATCGCCGTACCCGCCGGAATCCCTGTTGCAGTCAAAACATACTGATACCACTGATAATCCTTCGACAGACTATATGACTGCTGATCAGTCCTGAGCAGAGCCGAGGATGCATTATAATATTCAATCTTTAAAGTAACAGCGTTAGCCATTGTTCCTGAGCCGCTTGACCAGTTATCTCTCGCATAGACCGACAAAGTATATTCAGATGAGCCCTCATAAGCGATGCTTTGTGTTGCAAGTACGTAAGCGGAGTAAGGCGCAGTGACATCATAGACGGTAAATACAGCGGATTCAGCTCCTGAATGGGCAGTAGTTGAGGTTTCCGTCCAACCATTACTTGAGCTAACGCTCCAGCCGGTCAGACCGCTTTCAAAGCCGGGGTTGGTAAGAAGCTCACCGCCCATAACGACGGCAGCAGGTATCACCATGAAGATAAAAAAGTAAGTTGTGATAGTTTTCATCGACCATGTCCATTTTACTTTAATTCTATCGTTTTCACATGGTCTGTTCCATCAAAATCTTTCGAGACCATAGTTCTTACTCTTTCACAGTTTTTGTTATCAGTGGCATAAAAAAGCGAAGGTTTTGTCTAAACAAACCATAATTAACCTCTCCACAGCATTCTGCCCCCAATTTTCATTGGCAGCGGGCAATATTAATTAGTTATTAAACAAACCGAGTGTTATTGTCAGCTAAATAGACAAGACCAGCTTTTAAAAAAAATATGTTTTTTTCGAAAAATACATGTTTTAAGAGCATATTTACTTGACACTTTTAGTGGGAGTTATTATTTTGAAATAATACTAAAGTACTTGTGTAGGGAGCGAAAGTGCTTGTGTAAGGCTTGTAGCAATTGAAAGTATGGAGAGAATGAAAACTAAGATTCCGAGCTTAAAAGAAGTTGCAATTGCGGCAAATGTATCTGTTCCTACGGCATCCCGTATACTCCACAGAAAAAAACTGGATCAGTTTTCAGAAGAAACCAAGCAGAGGGTTCAGGAAACCGCTCAGCAGTTGCAGTGGCGTCCCAACTTGCTGGTCCATGGAATGCAGACGGGCAGAACACGTACTATTGGGGTTATGGTCCCGCCTTTCAACTCTCACTGGTCGGAAATTCTCTACGGCATTCACGACGGATTAATTAAAGCCGATCACATACCGATTATTTTGTGGGGCAAGAATTGGCGGGAAGACGAACACAAATATGTTGCAGAAAATCTTGAACAAATACACCGTCTTATAGACCGACGTGTCGAGGGTTTTATTCTCTGGCCTCCCATGGTTACACCTTATTATGACCATATTGAAAAGATGTGCAATATGCCGGTGGTAACAATTGACCATGAGCTTCCTCCGCAATATGGCGCAGACTCAGTTGCCACCGATGAAAAGATGGGGGCAAAACTGGTTGCATCGCATTTATTGGGCCTTGGGCATCGCCATATTGCACACTTTGCAGGCTCCGGAAATAAAATCTACAGTTGGGCGAAACTTCGCAGCAAATATTTTAAACAGGAAGTGGCCGGTGTTCCGGGGACGACGTGCATAACCGTGGAGCAATGGCAACATGATTACAATGAGGGTGTTAACGTGGCAAAAAAACTGCTGCAAATGAATCCGAGGCCAACAGCGGTCTTCGCGGCAAGTGATCAGAGAGCGCAGTATCTCTATGATGCTGCAGCCCAGATGGGCTTGAAGATTCCGCAGGATTTGTCGGTAGTTGGGTTTGCCGACCTTGCTAATGCCGCGAGATTACAGCCGTCGCTGACGACTGTACGGCAAAAATCTTATGAGACAGGACGTATTGCCGCTCGGCTTATATTGGAACGGCTGCAGAAAACAGATGGAGAACCTCACAATCATCAGAGGATTCGGGTCGGATGCGAATTAGTGATTCGCAATTCGACGGCCGTACCCGGTAACGGTGGATGAGTTAGGAAATAAACTGTGTTGTCTTTGGCGGAAAGTTAACGGTATAAGAGAGAAATATAATAAAACTTAAGGAGGACGATGAATGAAGATCGCAAGAGGTCAATTAACAGCTATACTTATAGCGGTGATGGCGCTATATGTTGGCGCCGAGGCAAGTCAAGTCATTGATAATTTTGAATATGCCGATGATGACGCTTTACAAGCTGTCTGGCAGGTACGAGATGATACCAGCGCAAATACAGCCATTAATTTGACTACAGATCCTTGTTATGTTCACGACGGCTCAAAAGCGCTGAATTATCAGTATATGTGCGGCGATCCCCCTTATTGGACCGAAATATTCCGAATCTTTGATGCTAACCAGGATTGGTCTGCTTATAACCGATTTAGTATGTGGGTAAAGGGCGGTCCCCAGCGATACATCGAGGATAGGTGGTACCAAAACGGCCTTGAGGATATATACCTTGTCCTTTATACAACTAAACCAGGATTTACTCTTCCTATAACCCACGATGAACTTTCATTACTCGGCAAGGTATGGTTCTGGCGAGGTACAGACGAACCCAATTGGACGTTGTGGCAGGCTGATATTAGTTGGGGATTTTTGGATTTAAGCAATGTGAGGGCTATCGGCTTTGGTATGCAACCGAACATGTACGATTTTGAGGGCTATTGGTCCAGCTGTTATTTCGATGGTTTTGAAGTTACGCACTCAGATGTTGACCCGAGCATCATCAATAATTTTGAACAATATGCCGATACCAATGCACTGCGCGCCGACGTTAATACAGGAACTGCCCCTGGCGCTGTCCCCGTCACGATTTCTCTGGAAGTGAATGATGCCAATGTGCATAGCGGCTCTAAGGCCATAATGATGGATTATAATAATACCTTTGTTGAAAATGGCGGATGGTCAAGGATTGTGCTGCCCCTGCCGAATGCGCCGCAGGATTGGTATGATCACCCAATAACCGACGTGCGGCCTTACCCCATCACCGGCCAACAGTATCAAACGTTGTCTGTCTGGTTCAAGGTCGGGCTTGCAAACGGTTACCTGGAGGCCGATCTGAAAGATTTGAACGGCTACATTAAATTTACCGCCGATTATGATGGAAACAATGTTGTGCCTGCCGGCGGCTGGACCAGATGGGATATTACCCTTCCCCATGAACCAAACCAGGACGACCCAAACGCCACCAATACGCTCGCCTCAGTTGAGCTTTTAATGAAAGGCGGCGCTTATGGTCACGGGATAGTGTATTTCGATGATATTTTCGTTGAGAGGTGCACTTCAATACTCTCACAAACAGCTACCGCGGGCCAGCCATTTACAATGGACCCCTGGGCGGGCGATATAAATTACCAGAACAGGGGAGACTGTAAGGTAAACTTTACTGATTACGCGGCCCTTGCTGCGCAATGGTTGAACCCGTGCAGCGACGCAGGCGGCAACAAGTGGTGCAAGCAAACCGATCTTAATGAAGATTATAAGGTTGATTACTCCGATTTAGCAATTATGGCGCATAATTGGCTTTATTGCGGTTTGTATCACGAAGCTGATTGTGGTTTCTAAATTGCAAAAGGATTTTAAAGAATACGTAATTGAAAAAATATATTGCGATATTGTTGATGTGTGTAGCGGCAGGAACGGTTAAGGGTGCGACACCTGACATTGTTTTCGATGCCGCACAAACTTCGCATCAGCTTATGGGCTTCGGCGCCCAGGTCTGGGAAGGCGATACACGGGTGGAGTCAATGCTTACATCACTGAACATGAAGTATGTGAGAATGAAATTTGGCGGAGCATGGAATCCGCCTGCAGGCGCTACGCAGACACAGATGGATGCTTATGTGGCATCACAATATGATGGCGACAGCAGTATCAGGACCACATACGGAATTCTGAACCCGCTTGGCATCAATGTCATCGCGAATCAATTTGAAGGGCCGGCATCATGGCTTGACAGCAGCAATCACCTCAAGAACTCAAACTTCGCCGATATGGCCCGCATGTGGGGTTCCATCGCATACTACATGCAGAATAACAATATGCCCATAAGCTATATTGAGCTGTTTAATGAGCCGGAAGGCACCTGGGACATCTATGTATCCGGCACAGACTACAATACAATCGCCAAGCTATTGCGAGCGGAGCTTGATTCGCGGGGCCTGACGAGCGTAAAAATCTGCGGCCCCGGTCTTGCATATTTATACGACGCGCCGAGCTGGTTCAACGCACTTGACGCAACGGGCGTAACGGCGATTGGCGCCTGGTCAACGCATGCGTGGGATGAGGGGTGGGGGCATACTGATGCGCTGCCGAGCTTTCTGGATTCGAGGTACAAAACTTACTTTGATCCCTATGTGCTGGCCAAAGACCCTTCCCGCAGCAAACCGGTTATTATTACCGAGTACGCAACCGGAGTACTGACATACAATGGTATGACGTTTACAGATTCTAATGTTGCGGACTCGAATCAATTTGCCGAAAGGAGTTATGAGAATACATTGACCCTGCTCAATGATGGTGCAAATATTCTTTCATATTGGGAGGCGGCGGACGAAGACTGGATGTCAAGCGGAATGTACGGGCTGAAGCGACGGCAAGGTTTGGGATCGACATTACGGCCTGTTTATTACGCTATGTCGACGCTGATGCCTTTGATTCCGGATGGGGCAAGTGTTCTGACTAAAACGTGGAATGATGCGAATATAAGTGCGGCTGGATTCATCGGCACGGACAGATTTGTGGTGGCATTCGCCAACAGCACAGCGGCCACCGTAAGCAAGACGATAAAGATTACCGGAGTGCTGACCTTTGATATCATCGAGGCCAAGGCCTTCATCAACGGCTCGGTTGTCGATGAGCTTGCTGACCTGCATTTTGACTATGCAACCAGCACGTTCGATATAACATTGCCGCGAGAGAGCACGCTTACAGTTGTGGCATCGGTCAATGAATGTTCCTCAAGGCTTACGGGCGACCTAAACGGAGACTGCAAGGTCACATTTGCAGACTTTGCCGTTGTTGCCAGTGACTGGCTCAAGGACAATCGCGGCCCAGCGGCCAATGTCGTAGAGAATTTTGAGGGCTTTGCCGATTCAAACGCGCTGCAGGCATCGTGGGTGCCGACGGCCAGTACTACCACGCTTACACTCGACACCATGACTGTACATGGCGGTACAAAAGCAATGAAATACAGCTACAATACCGGCAACTCGCCCTGGTTTGCCAAGGCCGAACACTGGCTGCCGGGCGGGCAAAGCGGAGTTGATTGGACGGGGTATGACACGCTGAGCCTTTGGTTCAAATGCACGGTGTCGAAGGAACCGTTACAAGTGAATATCGTCAATCGCTACGGCGTTAACATTCTGTATGCACAATATGGTATACCCCAGGTGGGCGACTGGACAAGATGGAATATTGACCTTACGCCGATAGCAGCAAGCGAACTGCAACAGATAGGCCGAGTTGACATATTCTTCACGGGCCAAAACTATGGTCCGGGTACGGCATACTTTGATGATATTACTGTCTATGACAAAGATTCCGTTTCGTGCCAGGGTTCATTAAATGGTGATGTGAATCAGGATTGTGTGGTAGATTTAAATGATATATTGGTTATTAGTGAACATTGGCTTGATTGCACACTGGTGCAGCAGGCCGACTGTTGGCAATAAGAGATGGCATTCTGTGTATGTTTTGAAAGAGAACAAAAAAGTAGTAGAGCGGTGTCTTGGCGTTCAGGATACATAGCTCTGCTTAAAACTTATTTTTAGAAGGAGAGTAGGATGAAAAAGTTTGTTTCAAAATTTGTTTGGAGTATGGTTGTGGTGTTAGGGATCACGAGTGTAACCTACGCCTTGCAGGTATCTGACTTCGAGGGTTATATCGACACCCCGGACCTGCAGACCGATTTAATCGGCACAACCCCTAATGAGACGCCCACGCTGGACACCACTGACGGCCATTATGGCCCACAGTGTCTGGAGGCTACCTACAATACGTGGAATAGCCCGTGGTGGAGCGGAACTCAGTTGATGTTCGGTGGTGCGAACGGCCAGGACTGGAGAGGTCTTAGCACGCTTACCGTCTGGTACAAAGTCACGGGAGCAGCGAGCCGTGTGGAATGTGATGTGTATAGCATTTGGGGCACCAGCTTGGGTGGTCAGTGGTTTGCGACACCCGGCGCGACCCCTGCTGACGGCTGGGTGCAATGGAACATGGATATTACCGGCTTAACCGGATACGTCAATCATGTCGGTAGGATACAGTTCGCGCAAGTTTGGCCTGACTATGGTGGTGGCACTGTCCTTTATGATGACATCTCTGTTACCCCCGAACCGGCTACATTGGCTCTGCTCGGCCTTGGTGGTCTGACAATGCTTCGCAGGAAAAGACGCTAAACTGGAACGGATAGTTGTAAGGGAAAATGGAATTGAGTGAATATGGCGCCCACTGCACATGGGTGGTGGGCGCCATACCTAAAGGAGTGTTGTTATTCGGCAGGTTATAGGAAAAGGTGAAATATGAGCAGAAAAAAAGGATTCACATTGGTTGAGTTGCTGGTAGTAATAGCCATCATTGCCTTGCTGATGGCAATCCTGCTACCCGCGCTAGGCCGGGCGAGAGCATCTGCCCGACGCGTTGTCTGTGCCAACCGGATCCGGCAAACCATGATTGCCGTTATGGCATATGCCGATTTTAACAAAGACACGTTGCCCAAAGGTGCCATGGGAGCCCCGATGTCCTCAATTATAAAGGGGCAGGGCTGGAGCCAGCCGAACTGGTTATGGGATACTGATTACGATTATATCGCCAAATATTTAAAAGACACCAGGATAATGATGTGTACGGATCTCCCCGGATACATAAAAAACGGCATTGACTACATGGGCGTTCATTTTCATGGCGTACCTTATATTCCGAACTGGTTGACGGGGAGTTGGACAGGCCATACATACCTCCTCGGCTATGGTTACATGGCTGGCCACTATGCCCAATTCTGGAAAGATCCGACGGGATATACGGATCCGTCCGGCGCCAAGGCGGAACCCTGGTTTTCCCCATCAAGAGTCACTGATAAAGGAAATTTGCCCCTTGTGATAGATATTGTTTCCTACGATGAAGGCGAATCTATCTTTGTGGCCCACGCAGGCAGCGGCCCGAGGGAAATAGACAACTCCCCATCCACCACGTTATCTATCCAGCAACAGGCGCCGGCTGGCGGCCTCAATGTGGGCACTATGGATGGGGCAGTGCAGTGGAAGGGAATAAAAGATACGAAGCCGCACATGGTGTTGTGGAATTTCAATAATTACGAACGCAAGCTTCTTTGGTACTGGTAAAATACAAAATAATAACTCAGAGCAGACACTTTAAATGTTCCTCGTTTTGTTCGAATGTGAATTGCTTATTGCAGTGTGAGTTTACCTGCTACGCACATATCTGTATAGATAATTGTTCCTAACAAAAATTATATCCGCACCTAAAAGCAGATTTTAATAGATCAATCCGAGCCATCGATTTGCAACAGACCTGCACGTTTAGGCTACTGTTACGCTTCGGTTGCGCTTCGGTCAGCATCATAAGTCTTCATTTGACAAGCATAAACCGTTTATTCACAAATACTTACAAAACACTGTAACGGATTAGAAATCCGTTGCTCTATCCAGCTGAGCTACGGGCGCCAAATTTTTAAGCAGTTGTAATATAACAACTTATTGCTTGCTTTGCCAATATCTGAAATGTCTTAGAGAGTTTAAAAGTGTCAGTTGCCCCCCTGCTAACCGGGAAGTTATCTCTGCAAACTACTATCGGGGGCACGCTCGTTATCGCATTTAACATGAGAAATGCCTTTTGGGAGAAATGGTTCGCGGCAGCTTAAGCTGTATCAGAAGACTATGTTATAGAGAGAGTTGGGGAGAATTATAGCGCAGTACCCAATAAAAGTTGACCAATTTCATCAAAATAAGCTGCTTGTAAGATCAGATTTCTCAAAAATTTAGCATCTGATGAATTTTTTTATAGTACAGGCTTCACACATGTTTGCCCACTTTGCCCAAACTCCATTTCCAGTTGCGAATTTCCGGCATGTCTTGGCCGTACCGGGCGATGTACTGCTTGTGCTCGACAAGCTTGTCCTTGAGCTGCTGCTTCAGGTAAATGCCCTTGTCGCCGGTCTGCGGCAGGCGGTCGATGGTATCCATCACGAGATGGAAGCGGTCCAGCTCGTTCAGCACCGTCATGTCGAAGGGCGTGGTGATGGTGCCCTCTTCTTTGTAGCCGCGGACGTGGATGTTGTCGTGGTTGGTACGGCGGTAGGTCAGCCGGTGAATCAACCACGGGTAGGCATGGAAGGCGAAGATGACCGGCTTGTCCTTGGTGAAGAGCTCGTCGAAATCCATGTCGCTCAACCCGTGCGGGTGCTCCGTGCTGGGCTCCAGCTTCATGAGGTCAACGACGTTGACCACCCGGATTTTCAGGTCGGGCAGATGCTCTCGCATAAGGGAGACGGCGGCGAGCGTTTCCAGCGTAGGCACATCGCCACAGCAGGCCATGACCACATCGGGCGCAACGTTCTGGTCGTTACTGGCCCACTGCCAGATGCCGATGCCCTCGGTGCAGTGTTTTATGGCGGCGTCCATCGTCAGCCACTGCGGCGCCGGGTGTTTGCCCGCAATCACGACGTTGACGTAATGGCGGCTGCGCAGACAGTGGTCCATCACCGACAGCAGGCAGTTTGCATCCGGCGGAAGATAAACACGCACGACCTCGGCCTTCTTGTTCACGACATGGTCGATGAAACCGGGATCCTGGTGCGTGAAGCCGTTGTGATCCTGGCGCCAGACATGCGAGGCCAGCAGATAGTTTAAGGAGGCAATCTTCCGCCGCCACGGCAGGTGCGACGTGACCTTCAGCCACTTGGCGTGCTGGTTGAACATTGAATCGACGATATGGATGAACGCCTCGTAGCAGTTGAAGAGTCCATGCCGCCCGGTGAGCAGGTAGCCCTCGAGCCAACCCTCGCATTGGTGCTCGCTGAGCATTTCCATCACGCGCCCAGTGGGCGCGAGAAATTCGTCGTTCGGCACGGTCGCGGCGTCCCACTGGCGTTTGGTTACTTCAAAGAGGGCCTCCAAGCCGTTGGAGAGCGTCTCGTCAGGGCCAAAGACCCGGAAATTTCGCTGCTCACTGTTCAGCTTCGCCACATCGCGCAGGAAAGGCCCGAGCACATGCGTGTCGCCGATGCCAAGCACCCCCGGCGAGGGCACGTCCTCCGCGTAGTCGCGGAAATCCGGCATCCGCAGGTCGCGGAGCAGAATGCCGCCGTTGGCGTGGGGATTCGCGCCCATGCGTCGTTCGCCCTCGGGCGCAAGTTCGGCCAGTTCCGGTTTCAGGCGGCCCTGCTCATCGAAGAGTTCCTCCGGCCGGTAGCTCCTCAGCCAGTCCTCCAACAACTTGAGGTGTTCAGGATGGGTGGCCGGGTCGGAGAGCGGCACCTGGTGCGAACGGAAGGTGCCTTCAACCTGCAGGCCATCGACCATCTTCGGTCCCGTCCAGCCCTTGGGTGAATTGAGGACAATCATCGGCCAGCGAGGACGCGCTAAGTTGCCGTGGACGCGGGCATCCTGCTGGATTTTTTTGATCTGCTCCACCGCCGTGTCGAGCGTCGCGGCCATGGCCTCATGCATCAGCTTGGGCTCGTGACCCTCGACAAAATAGGGCGTCCACCCGTAGCCGCAGAGCAACTGTTCCAATTCCTCGCGGGTGATGCGGGCGAGGAGAGTCGGGTTGGAAATCTTGTAGCCGTTGAGATGTAGGATCGGCAGCACCGCGCCGTCGGTGGCCGGATTGAGAAACTTGTTGGAATGCCACGCCGTGGCCAGCGGTCCGGTTTCCGCCTCGCCATCGCCGA
>Ga0208457_1002264_pt1 | contig 11261 bp, 8 predicted proteins | sample June2015DPH_10_1_FD_185513 | JGI IMG/M metagenome (GOLD analysis project Ga0208457, IMG submission 185513) | Peatland microbial communities from SPRUCE experiment site at the Marcell Experimental Forest, Minnesota, USA - June2015DPH_10_150... | ecosystem: Environmental > Terrestrial > Soil >... | reverse complement strand
GACGTCCTCCATGCTGCGGGTTTCTTCTTTCACAATGGTTCCTGGGTGGTCGTTCATGCTGGAGCGGACTTCAAAAATCACACCGAACTTCTTGGCGAACTCGACCGAGCGAAGCTGCATAACCTTGGCGCCGGCGCCGGCCAGTTCGAGCAGCTCATCGTACGAAATCTCGTCGAGCTTGCGCGCGTCCGGCACGACCCGCGGGTCGGCGGTGTACACGCCGTCAACGTCGGTGAAGATCTGGCACAGGTCGGCCTTGAGCGCGGACGCCAGCGCAATGGCGGTGAGGTCCGAACCGCCCCGCCCCAAGGTGGTGATCTGGCCCTCCGGCGTCTGGCCCTGGAAACCGGCGACGATGACCACGTGCCCGCTGTCGAGCCAGGCATGAACCTGCTTGGGGGTGATGTGCTGGATTTTGGCCTTGGTGTGAACGCCGTCCGTCGTGATGCCCGCCTGGGCGCCCGTGAGCGAGACGGCGGGAACGCCGATCGCCTGGAGCGCGATGGCGGCCAGGGCGATCGTTTGCTGTTCGCCCGTGGCCAGCAACATGTCCATTTCCCGTTCGCTGGGCAACGGCGTGATCTCCTTCGCGAGACGGATGAGCTGGTCGGTGACCCCGCTCATGGCGGAGACCACGACGACGAGCCGGTCGCCGCGCTCGCGGTATTGCGCCACGCGGGCGGCGACGTTCTTGATGCGCTCGGGGGAGCCGACCGAGGTGCCGCCAAATTTCTGGACAATCAATGCCATGCTGAATCTTCAAGGTTGAAACCGGTGCCGTCCGCTGCGGACTGGGTTTCGTGCCGGACGGGGAGTCTATCGAAAGGACGACGCTTTGCAACGTTGCGAATGGTCAACGTGGCGCCTCACCCTTTGCGGATGACGCTCGTCACCGGGCACCCGCCAGCCCCGCGGCCAGGGCGACAGTCCGCGTGAAAGGCCTGTTCACCGGCAGTTCCAGCGTGCCGGCCTGGCTGGACCAGGGATCGAGATGGAGGACGACACGGGCCGGCGGGTTGCGGCGCGGTGGATCCAGTTTCAAGCGCGCCGTGCGGCCGTCCCGGGCCACCCGGAATTCCAGCGACAACGGGCCGAACGAGGTGGGCACACCGCGTAACCGCGTCACAGCGCCGGGTTGCGCCCAGGTGACCGGCAGCGCCTCGAACAAGTGCAGTTCCCGGCCGCGCTCCAGCGCCAGCGAGTGGCGGACCAGCCGGATGAACTCCGCGCTGGCCCAGTTGTGCGGCATGTCGCCCACCACGCCGGTGCCGTGACCGACGGGCATCTGCTCCTCGCGCCAGCACAGCAGCGGCGAGGCGTGGTTGCCAAAGGCGTAAAGCGTGCGCGCCGCCTTGTCGCCGTCGCCCAGCCACAGCCAGGCATGGCCGTAGAACGAACCGAAATAAGTCCAGATGCCGTCCTTCAACCAGCCGGTGTCGAACACCAGCCCCTGCGCTTCCACGGCGCGCAGCATCGCCATGTTGCCCCGCACCAGCGGGTCGTCCGGCGCGAACACCTTGCCTGGAAAAACCGAGTGGAGGAACGCCCATTGCGCCTTCTGCGGCGGGAGGCCTTCGCCCCGGGCCATGCGGATGGGCAGGTAACGGTTGCCCTGGGGATCCGTTTTGGTGTCGCGCGCCGCGGCCCGGCGGAACGTGGCGAGGAAATCGTCATACTCGCGCTGCCAGGTGTCCGCCTCCCGGTCGTTCCCCAGCCAGTGGGCCGCCTCGACCGCCGCCCGCATCCCGGCCATCGTCCAGTAAATGTTCGTGTATTCCGGCACGCGATCCGCGAGGCCGCCGTCGCTAAAACCGTCCGGGATCAGCCCCGCGTTGGGCGCGTCCGCCGGCGGCAGGCGGCGCATTGCCTTGATGAACTCGAAACCGCGTTCCACGTTGGGCCAGACCGACCGCAGCCAGGCGCGATCCCCGGTGAGCTGGGCGTGCCGGGCCACGGCCCACAGCACGATCCCCGTTTCCTTCCAATGCCCGTCAATGAGCATGAACCCGCCGTCGGGCCGTTGGAAACTCATCAGGTATTTCACGCCGGCGCGCGTTTCGTTCGTACGGCCGAGGTAGGTGACCGCTTCCAGCAGGAACGAACCGTCCACCACCCATAAACCGCGATAGCAGGTGGGCCCGACCTGAAAGGCCGGCAGGCCGTTTTTGATTTCGCGCGCCTGGTAGATGTTCCGGATGGCGGCGTCGAGTTGCGCCTGCACCGCGGCGTCCGGCACCTCGAGGCGGCCGTAGGGCAGATCGAGCCGACGCCAATAACGTTCGGCCGCGCCCCGGGCGCGTTCCGCCTGCGCCACGGTTTGCGGAAACGCCACCGGTCGCGCCCCGCGGCTGACCGTGAACGCCAGCACCCGCTCGCCGCCGGGCGGAAGCAGGGTTTCGTCAAATCGCAGCAATGTCCGTGGGCCAGCCTGCTCGACGTGCGGGCACGGTTGCGAGGCGACCATGAGCATGCCCGGGCCAAGGCGCAGCGTGCGGGCATCCACCGTGGCGACCGGCGTTTCGCTTTCGACGGTGAGCGTCGGCGTGATGCGCGCGGGCGTGGCGCCGGGGTTGCGCAGCCGGACGAGCAGGGTGTCGTTGCGCGTCGGCCGACCGCCAAAGTTCGGCACGCCGCATTCGACCCGGGCCAACGGCGGCTTGACCGTCACCCCGGAGAGCAGTTCACGTTCATCGGGCGCGTCGCCGGCGCGAAAAATCCAGAGCAGGTTGAGGATCGTGTTCTTGTCGGGTGAATTCGCCGCCGCGGCCACGGCCACGTCAATCCAGCCGTCGCCGTTTTCGTCGCTCGCGTCGAAGGCGAACACGGCGGGCACGTTGCGGCCCTTTTCGGCGACCAGGTCCACGGTGTGGCGGGTCCGGCCCTCGATCCGGAGGTCGAGTACGCGCTGCGCGGCGTTCGTGTGCCAGCCCTCGCACAGCCCGAAAACGACCGTGTAATGTGCCCCGCGCGCGGCGCGAAACCGGTAGGCAACCGGCTGGGCGTAGCCGACGGCGATGTGGCGAAACGCCGGATCGCTCGCGGTTTTCGGCGCCGCCCAGTCCGCCGAGGTCGTGACGGCGCCGACGCGTTCGACCGCCAGCGCTGCGCCGGCCGCCGACCGCAATCCCGGCAACGGCGGGGCGACCGCAAAGGCCTCCTCGACGATTTCGACCGCGCCGCTGTGCTTGACCGTGCGGATGATCGGCACGCGCGGCGCGACAAGTTCCTGCTTCACCCACGTGGCGGTTTCGCCGGTGCCGAACGTGAGCGCCGTGCCGAAGCCGGCGAACCTGCCGGGGTAATCGTAAAGCAGCGCCCCACTTTTGCCGACGAGCGTTTTTTGCCAGTCATCGGGCAGGCAGATCGCGGTCTGCCAGTCCGGCGGCGCGAAGCGGTGGTCCAGAGTCAACGGTTCTCCGCGCGTGGTGGTGGCCGGCGCCACCAGCCACAGGAACAAACTCATGAAGGCGGTCGCCCGGCCGGCATCCGAAAGAACACATCGCTTTGGCATGGTGCCCGCCAGCATCCGGCGGCATGGCGGCCGAACGCTTTGACGCAAGTCAACCGCAGCCATCGCCGATGAGCACGGCCCGATCCGCCGGAGAGACGGCCGGCTGCCATCAGCGCGCCGTCATCGCGGCCGAACTGTCCGCTGCCCCCCGGCCGCGGCCGCCCAGACCATTTTCTGCCACGACCGCGCGGACGCTGGTGCGGAAGGCCAGCAACTCTCCGTCAACCCGTATTCCGCGGAGGTTTCCGGGAGCGGTGCCTTCCACCAGCCCAAAGACCTCGGCGGTCCAGGCGCTCAGGAAAAAGCGTGACGCAACGATCGAACAATGCGGGCTGTTCCGATTCATCGTGCCAGGTGTTTCATCGTTGAGTTTGGTTCGACAGCGCTTCCCGCGACTGGCCGCTTGTGCGCCTTGTTGATCGGCGCAAAACCGGTTCAAAACTGGCCACGGCCCCGCCCGCGCGGGCCAGGTGCAACGTCAATACCTCCGCCGCCGTTACGACTCGCTGCTCGGTGACCAGGTGCTCGCCGACGGTGGCGCTGTCGGGGGCATCTTTCCAAAGCTTGAGCGTCCAGGCGCCTCGGCCGAGGAAATCCAGCTTCACGGCGATGTCGCGGGCGTTCCCGTCGGTGAGGGCGCCGAGAAACCACCGGCCACCATTGCGACGGACGATGACGACGTGCTCGCCGACGGCCCCGTCGAGGACGCGTGTGTCGTCCCAGACGGTGGGAACAGTCTTCAGGAAATCGAGTCCCGGTTGTTGCTGGTAGTGGCTGGGATGATCGGCGGCGTTGACGATCGGGCTTTCCAGGCAGACGAACAGCGCGAGTTCCGCGCAACGGGTGCCCTGCACCTGCGTGGGGCGGACATTGAACTGGAACTGGTCGGGCGGCCGGTTGAGAAAGCCGCCCGGGGTGAAGTCGGCCGGGCCAGCAAGTAATCGCGTGAACGGCAGCGTCACTTTGTGTTCCGGCGTCACCCGCGCGCTCCACCGATTGTATTCGTTGCCCAGGATGCCTTCGCGCGTGATCTGGTTGGGGTAGGTGCGGATCATGCCGGTGGGTTTGAAGGCGCCGTGGAAGTTGACCATTAAATGATGCTCGGCGGCACATTGGGCGATCTTCTCGTACCAGTTGACCATGTCCTGGTCGTCGCGGTTCATGAAATCAATCTTCACACCGGCGATCCCCCACTTCTCATACAGCGGAAACACCTCGCGGTACGCGTCGTTGCGATCCACGGTGGTCCAATGCAGCCACAGCCAGAGCCGCACGTTTCGCTCCTTCGCAAACGCCAGCAACTCCTCCATGTTCACGGACGGGCTGGCCTGCCGGATGCTATTGCGGCTGCTCCATCCCGCGTCGAGCAAGACATACCGCCAGCCCATGTCGGCGGAGAATTGGATGAACTCCTGGTACGCCGCCGTGCCGGGCCGGCTGACTTGGGACCACCAGTCCCACGAGGCGATGCCCGGCTTGACCCAGGACGTGTCGGCGATCACGGAAGGCGATGACAGGTTGAGCACCAGATCGCTCTCGACGAGCCGGCCCGGCTGACGGGCGATCAGGAGCGTACGCCACGGCGAATGGCGCGGGAACGTGGACTTGACCAGGCCCTGGCCATCGGGTCGGGGCGCAAGCCGGGCGGCGAGGGTGACGGCGGCCGTGTTGGTGGTCGCGGCCGCCCGATTCACCCACATGCCGGCCCAATCATAGAGGTCACTCTCGGTGATCGCCACCCACGCTGCGGGGGTCTTCACTAGCAGAGGTACCATCCGGACCTGGTCAGTCGGCAGATCCCCCAGTCGCATGAGCGTGTACTCCGATTCCTGCGAACCGACATAGCCAATCGGATTCTGGGCCGTGCCGGTGTTCTCGTTCTTGCCCGCGTAACACGCACAGTTCTCGGGGAATGCGAACTGGGTTTGTTCCTCTTCCAGCACGAAGTCTTGCGTGGCGGCCGACGTCGTCGTCGGCAATACGTACCGGAAGCCGATCCCATCATCGAAGGCGCGCACCGCGATCTCGAACGGTCGGCCCGACTGTTCCACGAAAAACACCCGCAGTTCGTGGTGACGATCGCGCACGATCCGGCGCTTCCCCAAGCGGTTCTCCCAAGTCGTGTCGGACTGGCTCCGTTCCACCCGGGCGAGCCGGACGTTGTCTCCCAGGGTCACACCGTTCTTGAACCTGAGCCCAAGCTGGGAATTGACCAGCACCGCCTGGCCGTCCACCGACACGGAATAGGTCAGCGGTCCGTTGCCCTGAATCGTCATTTCGATGGTGCCGTCCGGTGATTTGACGGAAATCCGGCCGCTGGAGACGTCGTTCTGTGTCACGGCCGAACCGCCGGGTCCGGTGGAGGCACAGCCGGCCAAAAACACCGCGCCGGCAATCGCCGAAAACGGGAAGCAGTCGTTCATAACAGTCCTCCTTCGATTCATCTGTTCTTTCGCTGAATCATTGCTCCGCCACCAATGCGGCCCGGCTGGGCGGCAGGCAAAGAGTCTTGCAGACCAGGGCATACCGACTACCCTGCTGGAGGTTCAACAACAAAGCAATGAAACGACTCTCAAACCAACCGGACTCGGTTCTCCCAAAGGAGATCCCGGAGCGCCTTCCGCCCGGGAACTTGGGATCCGGCGCTTTACTGCCCAATGGGCAATGAGGGGTTGCTCCTGCTGCTCAGGGCAAGCCATGCACTTGGTACCGTCCCGTCCCTGGGCAGAAGGAGAAAGGTGAAGGAATCCGACATGAAGAAATTACTGGCTAGGCAAGAGCCTTGCACCAAGGCATGCCCCCAGAACCGAATGCGGATGCAGGCAGTCGTTTTCTCCACGCCCCAGGCGTTGCGGCGTGGGCTTGTGCTGGTCACCTGCTGCGTGGCCATGCGCCTCACAGCTTCAGTCCACGCGGCGGACAGGTGGACCGATATCTCAGGCTCCGTGCTGATGCGTTTGACCAACAGCGGTGTCACGCTGGCCTGGCCCGGCGGCTGTTCGGGCGTCGTGGCAAACCGGCTGAACGGAGAGGTGACCATCAAGGTCGTCGGTGGCGGTCTTTGGCGCAGCGCCGACACGGGCAAGACCTGGCAACGGATTGATCACGACAGCATCTCCGGCCGGGACGAAACCGGTTGGGCCACCAGCGTGGACCAGAACGCGCCGACGAGAATGGCCAGCTTCTCCCTGGATGGATCGGCGGGCTGGACGGCGGACGGGCTCAACTGGAAAAGCTTCACGAGCCTTGGCCGCAACTGGGATTTCGGCTCCGTGGATTGGGCGGCGCCGGTACCCAAAACCATCATCGCCGCCAAACACGAAACCAGTCCGCCCGGGGAAGTCTATGTGACGACCGATGGGGGGATCACCTGGAAACAACTGACGATCCACCTCAGTGAAAGCCGCGACCGTATTTCCATGGTCGGCGCCTTGGATGCGACCACCTTCATTTACAGCAAGGGCGAGGGCATCTATCGCAGCACGGATACCGGGGGCACGTGGACCCAAGTCGCGTCCGCCAACCCGCAGACGCGAATCCCGGTCCTCTTCCACGGCACCCATTATCTGGGGAGCGCGACCGGCTTGCTCGTCAGCAAGGATAAAGGGGCAAGCTGGCAGTCGCAGGGAACGACGGTCAATATCTGGCAAGGTCCATTTTTTGGCCGCGGCGAGAAGGACATGGTGGTGATCGGCAACGACGGCGTATTCCTGACACAAAACGCCGGCGAAACCTGGACGCGGGCGACGGGCCTCAAGCCGAACGAGGGGAATTATGTCTTCAGTCCGAACTGGTTTGGCTGTTACGCCTGGGACCCCGTGAACCATATCTTGTACGCCTCGGCCATGGGAAATCCCGTTTATGGAATTGAGCTTGGAAAATCCGCAGAACCCCCACGCTGACGCTCGACCTCGGGGGCGTTTTGATGAGGTCCCTTCCAGGAATTCCTGTCTGGCAACACGCCGACGATGATTCCCACGGACCGATGACCAGGTGATTTTCGAGGGTTAGCCCAATCCTCGGGCATTCGACCTTTTCACCGCCCGACCGAAGGTGCGCCAGACGCTCCAGGATCGGTTACCCGGCAAAAGTGCGCGACTCCATCGCTCGATTCTTTGCGCCGTATTGGTAGTCGCGGCGCGGCGGTCGCTCTTCCGGTCACGTTGTCCTCCCGAAGACCATTTGTGAGCCACCCCGCTCTGGCCACGATGCCCCCGCTCCCGGCAGCCCCGGCGGACCGGAATAGGATCAAGCGTAAACCGCCCGCCCAATGGGGGGCCAGGTGCCTTTACCGGTTCTTAAGCCCCATTTTAATATCGTCGAGGCTGACGCCCAAGGTCGCGCGGGCCACCGCATTCAAGGCCGCCTCGGGTCCGCTCAGATGGACGGTGAAATGGCGGTGGGAAAGGCTCTTGCCCGGGGCAAGCGCCGCCGCCGGCGAGGACGATTCCATTTCGTAAAACGGTCCGAGCGGCTTCGCGCCGGGGGAGGGCGGGCCGTCATTGTAGCTGTTGGCGGCGTCACCGCCGAAGGGATTGTCCTGCAGCTTCCAGAGGGAGTTGACGTAGTCGGTCACGTTGGCGGGCTTGCTGAACTTGACGAGCGTGAGCACATGGTTGTCCGCGTCATAGCTGCCCAGCAGGGCTTTGCTGCGCTTGGGGTTGATGCCGACCTTGCTGCGGAATTTCCCATCGCCACTAAAAAACAGGACGTCATCCTTCACGACCAGCCGCTCGGCGGGAATCGTGCCGAAGTAATCCGAGGTCACCTTCACGCCGAGTTCCGATTCCGGGCCGGGCTTGATCGGGACCACGATGGTGGTCGAGGGGGACGGATTGAACATGCCCAGGATCCAAATCGAGAGCAATCCGGTGTCCTTCTTCCAGGGTTTCTTGCCGGCGTTGGTGATCCGGTTGTCCGTTTCGTAGGCCACCAGGCCGAGGCCTTCGGCGGGCGCCACCCCAAGCTGCTTCCAGGCGGTGGCCGGGGCGAGCAGGCGCACTTCGCGGCGGACCGCGACCTCGAAATGGGTGCCCGAATAGTTGGTCACGGCGAAGTCGGAGGTGAAGGTGGCCGTGGTGCGGGTCTGGCGGGCGAGCTTGAAGGGCAGGGTGTCGAAGGGGGCCGGGGTGAACCAATCGCTCAGTTCGAACTTGGCGCCCTTGGCGAAAAAGATCGAGAATTGCCCGCCTTCGGGGCCGAGCCAGAACCGGTCTTCGCCACCGAACGTGTTGATGTGCTGGAGCAGCTTGCCGGACTCGATCAGCTCGCGGTTGATCCAGCCGAAGCTGAGGCCGGCATCAGCCCCCGCCGTGCTGGTCATGACCCGGCCCTGCCAGGCGGGCGAAACCGCCACTTTGGCCATGCCTCGCACATCGCTCAGCACAATGATTTCGGTGTGTTGCTTCAGGAACGCAGCGTCTTCCCCAAAAGTGGCGGCGCTGACACCGTGGTTCAAGGATCCCAATGCAGTCATAAGGGCCAGGGCGGTGGTGAGGTTATTGTGTTTCATAATCATCGTTCGGAACGTCCATGGGTTGTGGACAGGTTTTGCGGTTGCAGGTGAATCATGCGACGCACGTGGTCACTTGGCCGGCCACTGGTAAACCCAGGCGTAGGTGGTGAACCGGGTGTCCGGCGGATCGTGGAGTTTCTTGCCATTTAACTCCTCGCCGCACCGACAGGTCAAACGCAATCCGGTCTGGAAGAAAAGCGGATCGTCGTCGTGAAAGCGGTAGGCGGAGAACGTGTTCTTCTTGGTCTCCAGATGGGTGAAGCCCGCCAGCGCGTCGGCGTAACGTCCCCGGTTGAAGTAGTAGGTGCCCAGGAAATAATCCTCCAGGCCGGAGGAAAGCAGCGTCGGCGATTTCGCGCCGTCGAGGTAGGCCCGCATGATGGCTTCGAGGTAGCTGAGGTCCTTCCAGTCGCCGGATTGGCGCAGGCCCTCCGCCTGCATCGTGACCTGGTAAGGCGCCCCCGCTCCCGCCACGTCGCAGAGCGCAAATTCCTCCAGCGGCTTGGCGACGTGGTTTTCCATTTGGTGGAGCTTGAGCCGTGCAGTCTCCGGGAGGCGCACGCCTGCCATGGTGACGGGCAGGTTCTCCGTGCCTCGCATGATCCACCAGAAGGGCGCGCCGTCGGGCGAGTCCTTGGCCCGCTGCGCGCTGATGCGAATCCCTCGGCCGAAGGGAATCTCGACGGTGTTATAGAGGCCGCTGGGGTGGCCAGTCTTCCCCATTTTCCCGCTGCCCCAGGGCGCGGCATCGTCGCCGAAGCCAACCCCGTGACCGAGGCCCAGCTCCATCGCGATGGAGGGCCGCGGCTCGCCATCCACATAGCCGCGGAGGACGGTCTTGTCGTAACCCGGCCAGTCGCCCCCGAACCACATGCGGGTGAGGCAACCCTTGCCCTCATGGCGGAGCAACTCGGCTTCCTGGTAGCCGTTCAAAACCGGGAGTTCCTTGCCGGTCGAGCAGAAGGTTTTCAGCTTGGCCCGGTCAACTTCCGAACCGGCACCCAGCACGCGCAGGCAAACCGACCACCACAGCAAGGAACCAATGCAAAGCTTCATGGCCGGACTCTACCAGAGCCAGCCGTTGGGGGAATGGACATTGTTGGCTGGACCCTGCCGATTCCGGCATTCCGCGGTTTTGCCGAATTGGCCGCCCGTATTTCCGTCCTTCGCTTCGGGCCCGCGATGAACCGCGACGGGCGCCGCCGACGGTTCCCGTGGAGCAAGTTACATTCGCCCCACTCCGGCGAACTGCCGACGGTTGCGGGCGGGGCATCCCGCATCGCCGTAATAGTTTTTGACATGAACTCCATAAAATGTTTTAATGAACCCGGAAGATGCCCGAAACGGACAGCGTCCGGCGGCGCTTGGATTCGCCGGGCTGAACGACTTTTGCCAACTCATGGATCCGCACCCAACGACACCATCGTCAGGTGACGCCGCCCAGCCTCTGCCGGACCGCCTCCCTGCAAGCACGGCCGGCCACCCCCCCGCCTCCCGCTATCCCCGATGGCTCCGGTTGCTGCTGGGCCGGCAGATCTTGCGGGCCTGCCCCGCGGCGCCCAAGATCGCTGCGTGTACCGGCTGCCGTCTCCGGGCTCTGTGCAAGTGTGCGCACGATGAGATTCTTGAGGCCGTCGCGGTCGAGAACCGTTGTTGGGCGATTCTGGCAGTCTGTGGAGCGGCAGTCCTGCTTTACGTGCTGGTGAGTTTCCTGCATTCCCGCTAAGCTCCCGCCGTCGCACCGCTCCGACGGCCGGGCCGCTGCGAAGGTCGGGGTTGCGGCCCGGGGGGAATGCGTGCTCTTTTCTCCTTGAGGAAGTCGGCGAGCCTGAATTTGGCGGTGGTGAGAACGTCGGTGTTCAGGCCCGGCGCATGATCACCGGCACGAAATTGACTTTGGCCAGTGAAATGGTTCAATGCGGGCATGACGGCGACGGTGGAACAAACCCAGTCCGACCTGCTGAGGCTGGTCAACTTGGTCCAGCAGGGTGAAAAAGTGGTCATCACCAGCCAGGGGCGCGCGGTGGCCAAACTCAGCGCCTTGCCCGAGAGCGCGCCTTCGCCCAACCGGCAGGCCTGGCTAGCGCGGCTGTCCGCCGCGAACGACTGTTCTGCGACCAACTAGTGTAGTGTATCGTAAATGACTAGACATATTATCGGCGGTTTTTCCGTTTTTTCCTTCTAGACCAACCTGATTTGATCCCTTCCAACCTTTGCCGTGCCCGCTCCACTTTC
>Ga0208457_1002247_pt1 | contig 11314 bp, 6 predicted proteins | sample June2015DPH_10_1_FD_185513 | JGI IMG/M metagenome (GOLD analysis project Ga0208457, IMG submission 185513) | Peatland microbial communities from SPRUCE experiment site at the Marcell Experimental Forest, Minnesota, USA - June2015DPH_10_150... | ecosystem: Environmental > Terrestrial > Soil >... | reverse complement strand
CGCTCATAGATAGGAATCGGAAGAAAAGTTTGCTGATACTTACTCGCAAGATTGGCGAAGGGGTCACCATCGGGGACGAGGTCCGGGTGGTGGTCCTGGAACTCCGGGGCAAGCAAGTCCGTCTGGGGATTGAGGCCCCCGTGGGCGTGGTGGTCTTGCGGGATGAGATTTTCCAGCGGCTTCTCCAGGAGAACCGGCAGGCTGCCGTCTTCGTCTTCAGCGACCTGCAGGCCTTGCAACAGTTGGTGGACCGTGATCTCTTGGCTGCCGGCCCCCTGCCCCCCTCCCCGCCGCAGGTTCCCCGGTTGCGCCTCGATCGTAGCAGATTAGGGGCCATCCAGGTTCCGGAAGACCGGATAATCTTCTTCCGCCAAGGACTTTTGGGATTTGCGGAATTTCACCGCTACGCCCTGTTGGCCCCGCCGGACACCGCTCCTTTCTTCCTCTTGCAATGCCTGGAGCACCCGGAGCTGGCCCTGCTGGTGGCCGAACCCTCCCGGCTGGGGGCCCGCTTTAAGGAGAGCCGCCTCCATTCTGCCCTGAAGGAACTGGAAGCCCAAGCCCCCGAAGAACTACAGGTTTTCGTCACCCTGACCATCCCGCCGGGACGGCCTGCCGAAACCACCGCCAATCTGGTGAGCCCCATCCTCATCAACCCGGGCCCCCGCCTGGGGAAGCAGGTAGTCCTGGAATCCCCCGACTTCTCCCAGAAACATCCTCTCCTTCCGAATTAGCGAGGCACTCCGGCTGCTGCCGCCGAGCCGAGGGGCGATTAGTGCCACAGGCTTCCAGCCTGTGATGGGGTCGCCCTGATTTTTTATCGGCGGCCACAGGCCGCCCTAGACGCCCGGGGGGTCTGGCGCAAGTTCCCTGGGTAAACCTGGAATTTCCTATTGCCAGGCCCTTACTTTGTGCTAATATGTACATGAGCTTAACACCTTTGAAGCGCGATACGGGCCCCAGGCGGGTTTCAGTGTATCGGCGCCCACCCCCGCGGCCGCTGCGGTTCATGGCGAGAGGGCAAAACTCTCACTTAAAAAAACCTTCCAAAAACACGGTTTGCCGACTTCAAGATGGAGGTACCCAAGGCATGAGCAAGGCAACCCTCAACCTTAATGGGATGACGGTGGAGTTTCAGCCCGGCCAGACCATATTGGAAGCGGCCTGGGAGAATGGAACCTTCACCATCCCCACCCTCTGCTACCTGAGAGATACCACCCCCACCGGGTCATGCCGGATGTGCATGGTGGAGGTGGAAGGCGCCCGCACCCTGTTGCCCGCCTGCGCCACCGTGGCCACCCCCGGGATGGTGATTAAGACCGAGTCGGCCAGGATCGACGCCGCCCGCAGAATGGTCCTGGAACTGCTGCTGGGCTCCGGCAACCATAACTGCCTGATCTGCGAGGCCAACAGCGAGTGCGAATTGCAGGCCCTGGCCTATCGTTATCAGGTGCCCACCCCCAGCTTTGCCAATCCCCCGGACACCCAATACTATTACGAAGACGACAACAGCATGATCGTCCGGGATTTTTCCAAGTGCATCATGTGCGGCCGCTGCGTCCGGGGCTGCAATGAACGGCAGGTGAACCTGGCCATCAGCATCGGCTACCGCGGTTCCCATAACAAGATCGTAGCCAGGGCCGATAACTCTTATATCGATTCCGACTGCGTCTTTTGCGGCGAATGCATGCAATCCTGTCCGGTGGCGGCCCTGCTGGACAAGAACGCCATGCATCAGGGCCGCAGTTGGGAACACCGCCGCGTCCGCACCACCTGCCCTTACTGCGGGGTGGGCTGCCAGATGGATCTCCACGTCAAGGGCGACCACCTCGTCAAGGTGACCGGGGCCGATGCCCAGCCCAACGACGGCCGGCTGTGCGTCAAGGGGCGGTTCGGCATGGGGTTCGTCCAGCATGCCGATCGCCTCAAGACCCCGCTCCTCCGCCAGGAGAAGAACGGCGAGCTTCGAGAGGCCACCTGGGATGAGGCCCTGGATTTCGTGGCCCGCCGCCTCCGGGAGGTGAAGGAAAAACACGGCCCCGAAAAGATTGGCGGCTGGTGTTCGGCCCGGACCACCAACGAAGAAAATTACCTGATGCAAAAACTGCTGCGCGCCGTGATCGGCACCAACCACGTGGATCACTGCGCCCGCCTCTGACACAGCTCCACCGTGGCCGGGCTGGCCGCGTCCTTCGGTTCCGGAGCCATGACCAATTCCATCGCCGAATTGGAGGATGCCGATTGCATCCTGGTGATCGGCTCCAACACCAATGAAAATCACCCGGTTATTGCGGCCCGCATCAAGCGGGCGGCGCGTCTGAAAAATAAGGATCTCATCGTCATCGACCCCCGGCGCCAGGACCTGGTGCGGCACGCCCGCCTCTGGCTCCGGCAAATTCCTGGCACCGATATCGCCCTGATCAACGGAATGATGCAGGTCATCATCGAGGAACAGCTCTATGACCAAACCTATGTAGCGGAACGCACCGAGAACTTCGAGGCCCTAAAAGAGACGGTGGCCAAATATACGCCGGAATACGCGGAAAGGATCTGCGGGGTGCCCGCCTCGCAGTTAACGGCCGCGGCCCGCATGTACGCCCGGGCCCGGGCCGGCTCCATCGTCTATTGCATGGGGATCACCCAGCACACGGTGGGCACCGACAACGTCAAGACCCTGGCCAACCTGGCCATGCTCTGCGGCAATGTCGGCATTCACGGGGGAGGGGTCAACCCCCTGCGGGGCCAGAACAACGTGCAAGGGGCCTGCGATATGGGCGGCTTACCCAACGTCTTCTCCGGGTATCAGCCGGTCACCGACGCCGCCAACCGCAAGAAGATAGCGGAGGCCTGGGGCGTGGCCAACCTCCCCGATTGGGCGGGGATGGCCATGACCGAGATGCTCCCGGCCATTGCCCAGGGCGGCATCAAGGCCCTGTACATCATAGGAGAAAACCCGGCCCTCACCGACCCCGACTCCGACCATGCGATTAAGGCCATGCAGGCCCTGGAACTCCTGGTGGTGCAGGACCTCTTTCTCACCGAGACCGGCAAACTGGCCGACGTGGTCTTGCCCGCCGCCTCCTTTGCCGAAAAAGACGGCACCTTCTCCAACACCGAGCGCCGGGTGTCCCGGGTGCGCCAGGCCATTCCGCCGGTGGGGCAGGCCAAACCCGATTGGCAGATCATCTGCGAGATCGCCGGGCGCCTGGGCTACCCCATGAAGTATGCCGGACCCGAAGAAATCTTTGAAGAGATTCGCCGGCTGACCCCTTCCTATGCGGGGATTTCATATCAACGCCTGGAGGCCGGCGGCCTGCAGTGGCCCTGTCCCAATGCGGAGCACCCGGGCACGGTCTATCTCCACAAGGACCGCTTTTCCCGGGGCCTGGGTATGTTCTTCGCCATTGAGCACCGGGATCCGGCGGAGATGCCCGACGCCGAGTACCCGCTCTATCTCACTACCGGCCGCCTCCTGTATCAATACCATTCCGGCACCATGAGCCGGCGGGCCCCCGGCCTGGTGGAAAAGGCCCCGGAATGCCGGGTGGAAATGGCCGCCGCCGATGCGGCCAGGTATGGCATTGCCGACGGCCAGCAGGTACGCGTCCGCACCCGCCGCGGCAAGATCACCGCCAAGGCGCAAATCTCCGACAAGGCCGTCCCCGGCACCATCTTCCTCCCGTTCCATTACGCCGAGGCCTCGGCCAATAAACTGACCAACGCCGCCCTGGATCCGGTCTCCAAGATTCCGGAATACAAGGTCTGTGCGGTGCAGATCGAGAAAGTTTGAGGAGGCCGACCATGACTACACTGACAAAAAATTCAGGATGCGCCTGCCAAACGGCGGCTGCCCTCAGCCCGGAAATTATCCGCCAGGTGGATGAAATCGTCAATCGTCATAAGGATCAGGCCGGAGCCCTGATGCCGGTCCTGCAGGAGGTCCAGGAGGCGGTGGGCTATCTGCCCCCCGCGGTTCAGGAGCGCATCGCCGCTGGTCTTAATATCCAGGGAAGCGAGGTCTTTGGGGTGATGAGCTTCTATTCCATGTACTCCTGGAAACCCAAAGGCCGATACGTGGTCCGCATGTGCGAATCCCCGCCCTGCCATATTGCTGGCGCCGAAAATATGCTGCACGCCTTGCAGCAAGAATTGGGGGTCGCGGTGGGGGAAACCACCGGCGACGGCCTCTTCACCCTGGAACTCTCGGCCTGTCTGGGGGTCTGTGAAGTGGCCCCCGCCATGCAGATCAATGAAGTGGTCATCGGCAACCTCACCTCCGCCAAAATCAAACAGGTGCTCGCCGACTACCGGACCGGCCAGGTCCCCGATTACCGGGGGTTGCCTTACAGCACCAAGGACTTTCGCCAATATCGGCAAAGCCCTTACGACCTGATCTTACTGGACCTCGTTGGGGTCATCGATCCCACCCGAATCGAGGATTACCTGGCTAAGGGCGGATATGAGACCCTGAAGAAAGTGGTGACCACCATGACCCCGGAGTCGGTGGTGGAGGAAGTGAAGACTTCCGGCCTGCGGGGGCGGGGTGGCGCCGGCTTTCCCGCCGGCCTCAAGTGGTCCTTCACCCGGCCCCTGCCCACTCCCAAATACGTTATCTGCAACGCCGACGAAGGGGAACCAGGCACCATCAAGGACCGTTACCTCATGGAAGGCGACCCCCACAAAGTCCTGGAGGGCATGGCCATCGCCGGTTATGCGGTGGGGGCGTCCCAGGGGTTCATCTATGTCCGGGGGGAATATTACCTCTCCAATGCCCGTCTAAACCAGGCCATTGAGCAGGCCACCGCCAGGGGCTTCCTGGGCCGGCAACTCTTCGGCACCGACTTCTCCTTCACCATTGAAGTCCGTTCCGGAGGCGGCTGCTACATCTGCGGTGAGGAGACCGCCCTGATCGAATCGATCGAAGGCAAGCGCGGCTATCCCCGCGCCAAACCGCCTTTCCCCGGGGTTTCCGGCCTGTGGCATCAACCCACCATCGTCAATAACGTGGAGACTCTGGCCAGCGTGCCGGCCATTCTCAGCAAGGGCGGGGCCTGGTATAAATCCCTGGGCACCGCCGACACCACCGGCCCCAAGATTTACCAGATCATCGGCCAGGTGCGGACCCCGCAGATAGTGGAAACGCCGGCGGGCTTGACCCTGCGGGAACTCATCGATACCTACGGCGGCGGTCTGCTCTCCGGCCGCCAGTTCAAGATGTGCCAGACAGGCGGCGCCTCGGCAGGCCTCGTCACCGCCGCGGCCCTGGACACCCCTATGGACTACGGCTCCATGGCCAAGGCGGGCGGCGCCATGGGCTCCGGGACCATGCTGGTGATGGACCAAAGTGTCTGCGTAGTGGATTTTATCCGCTCCGTGGCTAAATTCTTCCGCCACGAGTCCTGCGGCCAATGCACCCCCTGCCGGGAAGGCACCCCCCGCATCCTGGAGACCATGACCCGCATCACCCAGGGCCGCGGAACCATGGCGGACCTGGACCTGATGGAGCGGCTGGCCGGCGTCCTGGTAGACGCCTCCTTCTGCCCCCTCGGGCAGACCGCCGCTCAACCCATGATGAGCGCCTTCAAGAACTTCCGCGATGAATTCGAGGAACACATCCGGGAGAAAAAATGCCGGGCCGGAGTCTGTAAACTCGGCTGAGGCAGGCAATTAGCCAAAAATTGGGGGCCGCCCCGGCTTTGAGCCCGGGACGGCCCCTTTTTAATCTGAAAACCCGGTAGTGTCCGGGAACAAAACTGTAACAAGAAATTTAAACTATCTCGCAATTAACCTCTAGCGCGTTGTAATTTCAACGATAACAACATATTTTACGAAGTAAGCAAATCAGGGTGAGTGGTTGAGTTGCTCCCCAAAAATGAGAATGTTATAATGAGGGGCCTCGAAAGCAGGAATAACTTCCCATATCCAGACCATATCTGCAATTTTTAAGGCCTTGGGGATAAGTGATTAGTTTGGCAAGTTATCCTAAAGAGGCAAATCTGTTGTCCATTAACTTTTTTATAAAAATTAATGAGTCATCGGAAGCAATAATATTTTCTGGCTTTTGTTTGAAGAAAAACGAAGAATAGAATAATGGGGCGCTTGTTACTTGGAATCTGCAAAACACTAGTTGTTGGGCCGCACACTGTGAGGAGGAATCACGATAGGAATGATCACGATCCTGGTTAGTTCTCGCTCCTTATTCTTTCATTTCTGAATCTTCAAGCAATATTTCAAACTGAGCAGGGTTAAAATCATCAGGTTGAACAGGTGCATCTTCCAACCGCCCTCCCCTGAGACGACCTTCTATATATTGTCTATCTATGGTGAACTTCTCTTGAATTAACGGCATAAATTTTTCAGAGAGCGGTTTCGGAAGACGAGATATATCATATTTATCAAATTCTTCTTGTTCTTCCACGGTTAAATAATCAAGAAATAGTTGAGTTCGGTTAAAGCGTACCTGCATACGTTCAAATTTCTCACGCTCTGGGTCTGATAGGTTACTCACATCGTAAACAGATTGGCGCAGAAACCGTTCCAAATCTTCATTGTTCAATGGAGTGTCTTGCAGAATAAGGTCAAGATAAGCAAAAGTCTTAGATAAATATCGCATATAATACCAGCCGGCCGCTGTAACACGCACGTGGCTAGCCCCGGTAACAGTTATAGTAGAGCGCGTATTTACCTCTATTACTTGTCTATTCACAAGTCGGTCGAGGGTCACTGATAAATCGCGTATATTATCAAACATTTCCCCAAAAAAACCCACCATTCTCGAAAGTTCTACATAACCCCTACCTTCTGGACTAGATTCGCTTCTACGTTCAAGGAGCAAAGCCAAAACCCTTAACGCTGTGAAATGGCTTGCGTTTTTTTCACTAGTGCAATTAAAGATATTAAGTATTGGGCTTTGATCTTCTTTGTAATATGCTCTCTCCTGCAACATTACCGATTTTAAGAATTCATGAAAGGCGACATTATAACCACCATCGCGCCTATATATATTTAGCATTTTATCAACGTCAGTAGCTCCAGAGGTAAGAAATGTGGTGAACATTTGAAGAGCCAAGCGCATATCTCCAAAACAAATACACTCAATGAATCTGGATATTAACCTGCTCCATTCGAAAACACTAAATTGTACAATACGCAAAAATTCGCAAATATCCCTTGCATCGAAGGTTCTACTTTTTAAAACTGTTTTTATTATTTTTTCGTTGTTTTCCTCGAGTGCGCGTATCGCATACTCTATTCGGTTCCCAATCATCTTGCGAAATTGAGGGGATGCAATGTGAAATTTGTGACTAGTATAGGCTGTAAATGCGTGTTGAATGCTCGGCCTGTAATAAGATTCTTCCCGTAAGGCTATCACCGTAATACACCCTGCAAGGCGTGTTATCCTTTGGGCAAGTAAAAATAGCTGGGCCTGATACTCTGGATCTAGCTGATCAACATTATCAATAAATAGAACAATTGCTCTTCTTTTCAACACACTTCCTAATCTAAGCAGTTTTGGTACATATTCTTCAACATTTTCTTGCCAATCATGCAAATATCTACTGATAACCTTTTCACAAGCTTCTTTATTCTTACGAATGCCATGTAGTACTGTGCGCTCAAGATTATTAAGTCTATCCTTAAAAATACTTTTTAGATGCCCACGTTCCTCAATTTGTTCGGAATCATATTTATCGCGCAATATTTCGAGTAATGATCTCCAAATATAACGTTCTGCCTCCTGCCTATCAGGAGGAGCTTGCAAGAAGTCAAGATGAAAATTATAAGTATTTTTCTCTAAGAGGTCATTAGCAAGAAGCTTTTCGTAACGCTTTAGAAAAGTAGTTTTGCCTGAACCAATTCCACCAAGAAGAAGGTAAAGTTCACCATTCCTTTCGCGAACAGCATTCTCTACCTCGGTGCCAAACTCTCCTGCATCATCTTCAGACTGAGTTAATTGTTTACCACCCTCAGCAGTGAGGGCATTTGGCATTGCATCTGTTATGGTGACGTTAAGATCGGTTGCAACAATTATTAGGCTTCCTGTATGAACATAGCATGAACGAAAAAGGTCTAAATCATCCTGAGCCGCAATGTCTTCAAAAATATATTTTGTCAATGGCAGAAGGGGAGGATTTAAGCGGTTTTTCTTGAGTGGCAAGTCAGCGTTGAACAGACGATCAATCACTCTAAGAAGTTTTCTAGAAGCTGCAGTGATACGCCCAAATTCCGAATCAAGCGATCCTTCACATATGGCAACGTAGGACAGCAAGTTCCAGAACTCTACAAAATGCTCAAAAATATAAGTGGGCGACGGAAAGACTCGCGTTCTTCCCTCTTTCCAAGGCATATCATCTCTGATAGCCCGAAAGATTATCCATGAATACCCATTCGTTGCGATAGCGAACTTGATGCCTTGATCGTCACAGTATTGCCTGACTTGAAGGATGGCCTTCTTCACGGCCTCATCACTCATAATGGCGCCACCGACTTTCGGTGATCGTGAAGCCGACCCCTGGGGCAATACAAAAGAGATTCCTTCACGTTTGGCTTCTACGACAACAAGAGGGGTACGTCTAACCTTAAGTTGATAGTCTGTGTATCCAGACTCGACATGGTCTTCTCGACTAAGTTCGCTTTCAGGCCACAAGCAAACTTCTTTGAGAATCCTGTCTATGAATTTAACGCGGGTGTCTGCCTCGCTAACCTTTCCTTGGGTGTCAACAAAAGACCGGAACTCTTCGACAATTTCTGTTAGTCTCTTTAGGGCTAAGTCCACAGGGCTATCCATCGCGCTTCCTTTATCCTTTGTGGTAGGTTCACATTGCCACAATTAGGGTCGGCTGTCAAGAGCGGGAAATTGAGGCAAGGGCGTGAGGGAACAGGGTTTGGTTTGATTAACTTTTGGGGGAAAGGTAATGAAATCGCCTTTCAATATCTGCTATAATTTTACAATTCCCCACCCTGCTTTTGGCGTGCTAATATGCATACCATAGCTGTCTCTCAGAGCCTTGTGGCTTTCTCTTGGAAAATTTCAAAAAAATTTCCGTACAGATAATATTGACCAGAAGGGGCCCGGAGTCCCATCTCCGCATTCGACTTCTCTGGCCGAAAATAAAAAACTCTAAAGGGCTGATTATAAACTTGAAGGCAGAGCAGAAAGGGGTAGGTCTGAGACTGGGGGACCAAGGCCTCAGCATCACCCCTGCGTGGGAGTGATGCGCCATCCCGGCATAACCTCAACTCCATCCAAAAATACAGAGACAGTTATGCATTCGCAGGTTAATAACCGACTCTGAACTCCCTTTCATTATTGCTGATGCATCTCCCCTTCACTAGCCCCAAATACACTACCGATTCGTCGAGGACATAAAGATCTTCTCCCAGTCCCATTTATTTGCCAGGGGGTAAGACTGGAAGGAAAAAAGGCGCCTAACTCCGCCGGTAAGCCAGGCGCCTCGGTTTCTTGCCAGGCCGGTGGGGGCGGCCTAACCCTGCCACTTACGAGAGGGGCAGGTTACTCTTCCTCTTCCTCCGCCTTGACTTTGAGGTGCTCGGGGATGATGGCCATCTTGATGAGCAGGGGCTTCAGGAAGGTCTGCTTGATGCCCAGTTCGTACACCTCTTCCAGGTCCCGGATGGCGTCCCAGCAGTTGTGGCAGGGAGCGACCACCAGTTTGGCGCCGGTGGCCAGGATCTGGTCCCGCTTGACCTTCAGGCCGACGTTGCGCTGCTGCCGGTAGATGCCGATGCCGTTTAAGCCGCCGCCGCCGCCGCAGCAGAAGTTGTGCTCCCGGTTCGGGGTCATCTCCACGAAGTAGCCCGGCTCCACCAGGTAGCTCATGATCTCCCGGGTGACGTCCCCCAAACCGTAGTTGCGGATATAGTTGCAGGAGTCCTGCAAGGTCACCGGCTCCTTGAGGCGTTTGGCCGGGTCGATCTTGATCTTGCCGGTGCGCAGGGCCTCGGCGACCCACTCGGTGTAGTGCAGGTAAGGCGCCGGCGGGCGGCCGTCCTGGCGGCCCACCCAGTAAGGCCCCTCGATGACCGTGGCCCGGTGGGCGTGGCCGCATTCCGTCCCCACGACCCGCTTGGGCTTGAGCCGTTCCATGGCCCCATAGACGCTCTCCACCATCATCTTGCAGGCGCCCCAGTCCCCGGCGAACATCGATAGACTGGTCTGTTCCCAACCCTCGCTGGGCACCGTCCAGTTCTCGCCGGCAATATGGAAGAGGATGGCGGCCTCGGCGATATCCTCGGGATAGTGCTTGGGCTCCCGGGCGTTCAAGGTGTACATCAGGTCGGCGCCCACCTTGTCCACCGGGATCTCCAGGCCGGGCCACTCATCCTGCTGCTCGTCAGCCATCCACTCGCAGGTCTCCACCCAGTCCTCGGAGGTCACGTCCATCTGGGCCCGGTAGATGCGGTGCATGCCGGTGCCGATCTTCAGCTCCCAGGGGACGAAACCCTGGGAGAAACAGAGGCCCCGCAGGTAGCCGAACATGACGCCCATGTCGATGCCATAAGGGCAGAAAGAGCCGCAGCGGTTGCAGCAAGTGCACTTGGACCAAGCCACGTCCATGCAGTAGCGCATGTGGGCGTTGTCCACATCGCCGCCGCGCTGGACGATCTTCCCCAGGGTAGACTGGATCTTGTACGACGGCACCTGGGTGGGGTCACGCCGGTTGGCCAGGTAGTAGAAGCAGGTGTCGGCGCACAAGGCGCAATGGGAACAGATCTCCAGCCAGGTGCGCAGGCGCGACTTCAGGCTGGCCGCCAGGGTGTTCTTGAGCTTCTCTTTGTCGACGTCGAGACGCCCCATCTCCTCATAATATATTTTGCCGCTCTTGTCGGCCAGCAACGCATCGAGATACTCCTTGGCATCTACGGTATTCTTGTTGCAGAGGGTTCCTTCCGGCATGGCTCTTCACTTCCTTAGAGTATGGCCCGCTTTGCTGGTGAGGCCACCAGCGCCCGGAATCGGCCTTAGCTTCGTGGCAGGGAATTCCGGAAAGCTTTTTCGTTTAGATTATACCATATTTGTTCCACACCAGTCACCAGGCAAAGCCTTTCCCCTTATAGCCGCGTTTGATGCCGAAGTCGGCGCCGAGCTGGCCCCGGGAGAGGAAGAAGCCCACCACATGGAAAAGCTTGGTGAAGGGGATGGCGATGAGCAGGAGCTCGCCGCTCAGGATGTGGGAGTAAAGCCAGAGCTGATAGTGGGAGGCCTGGTGCACCGCCAGGAACCCGGTGACAAAGGGGGCGACGCTGAGCAGCAACAGAAAGAAGTCATAAAAGGTGGTAACGATGCGGACCT
>Ga0208457_1002243_pt1 | contig 11334 bp, 9 predicted proteins | sample June2015DPH_10_1_FD_185513 | JGI IMG/M metagenome (GOLD analysis project Ga0208457, IMG submission 185513) | Peatland microbial communities from SPRUCE experiment site at the Marcell Experimental Forest, Minnesota, USA - June2015DPH_10_150... | ecosystem: Environmental > Terrestrial > Soil >... | reverse complement strand
CTTGGCGTGACCGGGGCGCGCGCCCGCGGCCTCCGTCAGGTCGTCGAGCACGAGCGAAGTTGCCACGGTGGCCAGGCACTGTTGTCGCGGCCTGTGGTGGCAGACTCGTATCCGGTGGCCGGCCCAACCGTTACGGCGTACCTGACCTACGAAGAGGTCTTCGGCGTCCGACCGACACGCGACCAGCTCGAGGACTGGCTGCGACCGCTCGCTCTCGATGACTGTCTGCAGGCCGTCGGCAAGCTGAGCGCCGGGGTGAGCGCGAAATACCTGTCGTCGACGCAGGTCGACGGGTGGATTGCCGAGGCGCTCGAAGATGGCCGCGTCGCAGCTCTGAGGGGTATCGCCCAGGGACGTCGGCTGGTCTTCCAGTCTCGGCTGTCGATCCTCGCTCGTGTCGCCCTCGACGTGTCAGACAGGCGCCCCGCTGACGCGATGCGCGGCGGCGCAGACATCCCACGCTTCGCTCGCGCTCTTCTCGCGGTTACCGATGTGTTCGACCTTCCCGGTCGCTTCGCGTCTCCAGTGCGCGCGGAGGTCGAAGACGCAGTCTCGCGGATGACGCTGCGGCGGCTCGCCGCGCAAGAGAACGCACCGCTTGGCCCACAGTTCATCCGCTACTGGCGGCTCTTCGTCGATCTGCCCGAACGTCGACCAGACCTCTACGAGCAGGGTGAGAATTTCGATCGGCGGATGCAGGCCGAACTTGGCATGAGTGTGCGCCGATACATCGTCATCTGCTTTGGCCTTTGCGTGCGCTTCCTCACCTGGAGACCGGAAATCGGTGGCGAGTGGGCGATCACGGAGAACTACTGGAGCTCGACGACGGTGACTCCGGACGAACACGATCGCATCACCAACGAGCTATCTGCCACTCCAGACGCATTCAATGCCGCATTCCACCGGCAGGAGAGGGAAGGCTTCGGCGAGATCGACGATCTACGGCCATTCGCGCTTCATCCGCTTTGCGAAATCGAACCGGGTCGCGTGATGCCCATCGACGTCGATTCTCTCGGCATCCGACTGTTCGGCGACGGTCTGTACTGGCGGCTGCGACCGCCTGCGACGGCACCAGAAACCGAGCAGGTCGCCTACGGTGCCTCGGTCGGACGGATGCTCGAAGAACACCTCTTTGAGGTCGCCGCCTCCGTCTACCCCGCGCCGACCATGGGCGCAAAGCGACTGTTCCGAGAGCCTGTCTACGGCGGCGAGAAGGGGCCTGATCTAGCGATCGTCGAAGGCGGACGCTCCGTTCTCATCGAGGTCGGCGCAGATCGCGTTGACACGCTGAACACGATCTTCCGAGGCGACCTCAATCGCTACGAAGACGACATCGCCGACGTCGTGATCAAGCGCGCTCGGCAACTGGACAAGAAGATCGACGACGCGCGAGCAGGGCTTCTCCGCCTCGGCGACTACAGGCCCTCCGACCCTGGGGTGATTCATCCCGTCGTTTGTCTCCTCGACGGATTCCCGATTGCGCCGACTCTTCGAGAGCGCGTCGACGCGGCGGTGAGCGACGCCAACCTCCTCCGTCAAGGGAACCTTGGCCGGCTCGAGATCATCAGCGCCGACGAGCTCGAGGCGCTCTTCGGCGAAGTCGAGCACGCTGGAGCGTCCGTCGGGCAGCTGCTCTCCGACTACGCGACCGACGTCGAGCTGCGGCGCTGGGATCTTCAGGACTACCTGATCACGAGACGCGGTGGGATGGCTCGGACGACGTTTCTCGAGCAGGAGGCGAAGGGCCTGTACGACGTTCTCCGAGACGAACTGTTCGGCAGCGCTTAGCGCAGCAGCCGCGGCTCGGCACCGATGACACGGAGAGACCGCATCGTTCGGCCGGCTGAAAAGTGCCATCTACGCGCGATCCGCGCTCGGGCTGCCGTGCCAGCGGAAAGCACGCCGAAAGCCGGCGTCCTCGGCTTCCTTGACGGTGCGGGCGTAGAACTCACCGCGGTCGCGGTGAATCACGGTGGCGTCGTACATCTGGTCGAACGGCAGGTGGTAGATCCTCTCTCCGTCTGCCATGGAGACGTTGCATTTGATGCACGGATAGCTCTCGTCGAAAGCGAACTCCTCGTCGACGCGGATCTCGAGCCGGTCGGCGAAGGCGCGAGCACGGTCGGAGAGCTTCGTCGTGGTGACGAACCGTCCGGAGACGATCGCGTGCGGATTGTCGATGCGGAAGGCAGTCACGGTGCCGAAGAGCTGGAAGATGTGCTTCTCGTGGATCGTCCGCTCGGCCGACCAGCGCTTGCACTGGACGACATCGATCTGGCCATCCTTGGTGGCGATGACATCGCGGCCGAGGTCTTCGAGGCCCTTCTCGATCCCGTAGTAGGCGACGTCGTATCCGTCGTGCTCGTAGAGGTAGCCGACGTAGCGTTCGTAGTCGCGTCCGACCTGCCACTTCGACTTCTTTGCCTTCCAGTAGGGTGAAGGTAACAGAGCGGTCGGCGCTGGTCCGGGTCGGGGCCTCGACACAGCAGCTGACGTCTCATGCCGGGCTCGTGCTCGTGCGCGAGCTGGCCGGCCGGCTCGGCGTTGGCGAGCTGCTCGACCGTGTCACGGTGAAGAAGCGCAGCCGCGGCTACTCGCCGGCGCAGGCGATCCTCGGCTTGTGCGAGATGCTGATCGCCGGCGGCGAGTGCCTCGACGACGTCGCGCTTCTGCGGGCCGACTCGGCGCAGGAGCTTCTGCGCGGTCACGGTCTGCCTGACCACCCGCCGCTCTTCCCTGACGGCGCACGTCAGTCACCTCACGCCGTCAGGTGGCGGGGCGATTCCCGCTTCTGTAGCGGGGTCAGCGTCAGTCGAAGTGCCGTCAGGAGATACCGTCAACGTGCCGAAGCGAAACCGGTCTCACCTGCGCGTGTCGTCTTCTGCGGGAATCACGACACGCGACGACGAGGACCAACTCGCTGCTCGGCGCACCAGGAACGCACCGCCGGCAGCATCGACAAGCATGTTCTACACGCCGATGCTCAGGGTTTCGTCGTCGTATCGGCGTCTCGCCTTTGGGCTCAGGTGCGACAGCCAGCGCCGGCCGACCTTCTCCTCCCTGGCCGGATCGCTAGGCCCCGATCGGGATGACGTTCTTGGCCTGCGGCCCCTTCGGCCCCTGCTCGATCTCGAACTCGACCTTCGCGCCCTCCGGCAACGTCTTGAACCCGGAGCCGCTGATGCTCGAGAAATGCACGAACACATCGGCGCTGCCGTCAGACGGGCTGATGAACCCGTAACCCTTCTCGTTGCTGAACCACTTGACCGTGCCGGTCGCCACCACAACCTCCTCACCTTCACGAACGCCGCGGACATCCGCCGCCGGACTGGGGCGAGCCTACCAACCCCCGTCTGGAGAGACTCAGGTCCCAGGCACGAGTGGCAAACGCTCGCCGCTCGTTGGTCTGCTCGTGTCGAATCACGTCGCTGTCGCAGATTGGTGGAAGTGCGACACAGCAGATGGTTTCGCCCGTGAGGAGGCAGTTCTCGGTCCGCCGCTTAGCGCACCAAGACGCGACGAGACCGCCTTCAAGCGTTCGAAAAGCCGGAACCCTGCCCCGGAGGTGACCGTAGTTTTCCGTGCGGGGATCGGGGTGCGTCCAGAGGCGGGATTGGGCGTCGTGTTCCAGGCTTGCTCGATGGTGCCGGTGCGTTCCCGGAATCCGTCGTCGGTTCGCTATCCGGCGGTCTGGCGGCTGGATGAGGGTGCGATCGTGGCCGGGGAGGTGGAGCTCGGCGATGCCGGGTTGCGCCTCGCTGGTCGCTCAGAAACGGGCCCAAGCGAGCACAGCGCCGGCTATGGCGAGATCCGACAGGTCCGCGTTGCTCGCGGCGCCGAGGAGCGGCTGAACGGGCGGCCGACACTGCTGCTCGACCTCGAGGAGGGCCAGGCGCTCGCGCTCATGCCTCTGGGGATGGGGCTGATGGCCGAGATGGCCGAGCTGCTCGCCGAGCTGACCGCGACCGCGGGCGAGCGCGAACAGATCCTTGTCGTTGTCCCGCTGCGGCGTGGCAGCGCTGGGCGGGCGAAGGAGCTGCTCGCGGCAGGGCCTCCCTTCGAGCCGGCGGAGTTCGAGCTCGACCAACACGAGGTGTTCGTCGGCGAACGAGAGGCCGTGTTCGTCTTTCGCGGCAGGGGCGCCCGCGAGGCGCTCCAACAGGCCGCCGGCGAGCCGGAGCTGTGGCGGGCCGGGCTCGCCTGGCGAGGCCTGCTCGAAGGGCGACCACGCATGATCGAACGCGCCTACCACTGGTCGCGCCCGCTCTAGCTGTAGTTCCTGACGAGGTTGTTCAGCCTTGTGGCGGGCGGCTGTTTGCCGAGGGAGCCGTGTGGTCGTCGGTAGTTGTATCGCTCGAGGAAGGCTGGTAGGGCGGCTGTGCGTTCGGTGGAGCTGCCGTAGACGCGGTTGTAGGCCCATTCGTTGAGCAGGGTTTGGATGAAGCGCTCCGCCTTGCCGTTGGTCTGTGGCCTGCGGGGCCGGATCCGCAGGTGGTGGAGCCCGAGCTCGCGCAGGGCGGCGCTGTAGGCGTGAGCGACATAGCAGGAGCCGTTGTCGGTCATGACTGACCGCACCCGTACGCCGCGTTCGGCGAACCAGGCGACAGCGCGCCGGAGAAACGCGATCGCGCAGGCGGCGGTGAGATCGTCGAGGACTTCGGCGTAGGCGAGCCGGGAGTAGTCGTCGACGATCACGTGAACGTACTCCCAGCCGGCGACCCCGGTCAGTCGTCCCTGCCAGCGTGTCCGCTTCTGGCTTGCGCGGCTGTCGAGGACGCGGTGGCCGGCGCCTCGGACGCGGCCGAGCTTCTTGATGTCGACGTGCACGAGTTCGCCCGGGTGGCGCCGCTCGTAGCGGTTGGGCGGCTCGGGTGGCGTCAGCCGGGAGCGTTTGCCGAGCCCGATCCGCTTCAGCCACAGCGACACCGTCGAGAGCGGGATCGCCAACACCTCCGCGATCTCGGCCGCCGTCATCCGCAGCCGACGCAGCACCTCGATCATCTGCACCCGCTGCTGCGGCAGCCTCGACGGGCTCCGCCGCGGCCGCGACGAGCGATCCAGCAGCTCTCGATCCCCGGCGCGGAAACGAGCGACCCACTTCGCCGCCGTCCGCACGCTGCAACCGGCAGCCTCCGCCGCCTGCTGCAGCGTCCAACCCTCAACCAGCACCCGCCGACAGATCAACCGACGACTGCTCGGACAGGTCCTATGGTTAGCGTGCAGATTCATCCGGTGCCCTCCTCTGGAGCTGGTGGCTTCGACACCCCCAGCCTCCAGAGAGGCCCGGATGAACAACCTGCTTAGGAACTACATCTAGCTCGTCTGAAGCTCGCGCGCGATTACGGCGTGGCGCACTCGAATCTCAGCCGCTATTTCGCGCGGCCGGTTGTCGTCAAGCAGGTCAAGCAGGCGGAGCAGTTGCACTCCCTCCCGGACGGCTCGGCCCGGCCTGTCGCGTTTTGCGGGAACTGCGACAGGCAGAGCGGACGACCAGCTCAGCTGCTTAGCCCACCAGGAACGCACCAGGCGCTGCGAGCGACACGCCCCGCGAAGCGGCGCGTGACCTTCGGGCGGCGCGACCGGCGGCATGTGATGGCCAAGATGGCGGCGGCGAGCACTTCGGACTCGGGGAGCCCGAGCTTCGCGACTACTAGCTTGAGCACGTGCTCGTGCGCTCGATGCACGTCGAGGGCGACCGCCCGACCGTGTACGCGATCGCCCCGAGCGTCGCGCGGATCCTCCACGAGGATCACCCGCGCATACTCGAGCAGCTCGAGCGGGCGGGCGTCACGCTGCGCGGGTGAGCCGGCGCGCTTCGGCGAGGCTCTCCCGGTCGATCCGGCGCAGCCCGAGCTCCGCTGCGAGGATGCGCGCTCGCTCGTACTCGTCGCGGTCGACCCGCCGGTCGATCTCCTCGTAGTGTCCTCGACCGACGCGTGCGGCGGGGCGGTACTGCGCCATCAGGTTGACGTAGGTGCCGCAGCCGAGCCGCTCGGCGACGAAGTGGAGGATCGCTTCGGTCTCCTCGAGCAGGCCGGGCAGGACGAGGTGGCGGAGCAGGAGGCCGCGCCGGGCGAGGCCGCGCTCGTCGACGACGAGGTCGCCGACTTGGCGGTGCATTTCCGCGATTGCCTCCCGCGCGACCTCTCCGTAGTCGGCCCGCTTCAGGTACCGGCGGCAGCGCTCGGGCGACCAGAGCTTGAAGTCGGGCATGTAGACATCGACGATCCCATCCAGGAGCTCGAGGCAGGCGCGGTCGTCGTAGGCGCTCGTGTTGTAGACGATCGGCACGTCGAGGCCGTGCTCGACCGCCGCGGGCATCGCCTCGATGAGCTGGGGAACGACGTGCTCGGGCGTGACCCAGTTGACGTTGTGGCAGCCGAGCCGCTGCAGCGCGACCATGATCGCCGCGAGCCGTTCGGGTGGCGCCGTCTCGCCCCGCGTCTGCCAGGAGATCTCGAAGTTCTGGCAGAAGACGCAGCGCAGGCTGCAGCCGGCGAAGAAGACGGTGCCCGAGCCGTGGCTGCCGCGCAGGCAGCTCTCCTCGCCGAAGTGCGGAAAGGCGGATGCAACGACGGCGTGCCGGCCGATGCCGCAGAGACCGCGCACGTCTCTGCTGCGGTCGACTCGGCAGCGCCTGGGGCAGACGCGGCAGGGCTCCGCGAGCAGCTCGAGCGCCGCCGCGACCCGGCGGTCGAGGCCGCCGGAGCGCGCGAGCGCGAGGTAGCTCGCCTCGGCGACCGTGTCAGCTCCGACGCGCGAGCGCGACGACAATCGGGACCGCGACCGCGAGCTGGAACCACGCCGGCACGCCGCGGAAAGAGACGGGCCGCGCCCAGCGGTGGCTCGGGAACAGCTGTCGCCCCCGCGGCCGCGGGAACGGGAGGATGTGCTCCAGGTCGGGCGCCGCGGAGGCGACCGCACCGACCGTCGCCGCGTCGACACCGCGACGCCGGGCAAGCAGCAACACCGCCGCCACGCCGCTGGCCGTCTCGAACCTCCTGGACGGAATGTCCTCGTGCGGGATCACGTCGCAGACGGCGTGCAGCAGCGGGCCGGCCAGCGCAGCACGGCCGCGCGAGCCAGCCGCGGCTCCCGCGAGCGCGCCCGTCGCGACATGCATCAAAACGATCATCCCGATCCCAGGCGAGCATCCCACGTCTCGGGCTGCGTCCCATCCGCGCGGGCACCGATGCACCCCTCACGCCTCGAATCGACGAGACTACGCGCCTGCGCGACACGCATTTTGCAGGTCAGGGGGGTTTGGTAAGGAGTCTGGCACGCGTGTGAAAATGCCTGGACGGCTAGCGGGTCGCGCGGTCGGTGTGGGACCTTCCCCCGTGTCCGAGGGCACCCGCGGCTCGGGGTCACGAAGTCCCCCACCCCCGAAGAGGACATCCGCAGCCCCCTTGATGCGCTCGTGCGCCAGCCGTGCGCCAGGGACCGCCACTCTCAGGGAGCAGCCAGCTGTCGAGCACGAGCTCCCGCGCCCACCCACGAAAGTGGGCGACCGTGAACGGTCGGAGTCCGGCCGCGCACGCGGCGCAGGAGCAGTCCACGCCGTCGGCCATCTCACCCTCTACGCCGACAACTCCCGCCACGGGCAGTGATCGCCCGCCTAGCTGTTCTTCACAAATTCCCGGATTGCGCGGAACTGGCTCTCGCCGTCGAGTCCGGCTTCCCGGAGAACCATGGCGCCTGGGCCGCTGCCAAGGAAGTGGCCCTGCCGGAACGGGTGTAGCGTGTGTTGGCGGCCTCGGCCGGACATCACCCACCTCTCCATCGTCGGGCGAGTGAAGTCCGTGATGCCGATTGCGTCTCGCGCAAGCTCCTCGGGGAAGATCTCCCGACGCTCGGCCTCGGGCAGCATGTCGAACAGCTCGACCGACGCCACGTAGTAGACGTCGAGCTCGAGCCCTTCGGCTTTCAAAAGCGGCAGCGCCTCCTCGATAAACCCGTAGGTGACTGCGCTTCCCTGCAAGACGACCGTTCCGTCACTGCGACCGTTTGCGGAGCACAGCCGGTAGACGCCTCGCACCGCCTCGCTGGCGGGAGCGAGGCCGAGCGCGGCGCGGTTGAGCACCGTCTCCGGCGGCCGCGTGACGAACGGAGCGATCACGGCGGGACGCCGGGCAAGGGCCGCCGTGACCAGGTACCAGAGCTCTTGCGGATCCCAGGGCGTGAGCGTGACCATGGTTCCGGCCGGGAAGTTGTCCTGGAGGAGTTGCAGCGCCTGCGGGTCAGCGTGGGTGGGCCCGTCCTCGCCCGTCTTAAGCCCGGCGTGCGCGCAGACTAGGAAGAACGGCCGGTAGGCCTCGCCGTCGATCGATGCTCGCGCCTGGTTGCCGATCGCATGCAGCCGCGACGGGATATGGCCGAGAGCGGCGATGAAGGCACCGTACGACGAACCGACGCCGACGTGGTGGCCGAACGACGAGATCCCGGAAAGCATCCCAGTCATGGCGTCCTCACAGATTCCCCCGATTGAGAGCAGCCGTGACTGCGGATTCGAACGCTGGTTATAGAAGCCCTCGCCGAAGGAGTCTCCGATCTTGTTCGCACTTGTCGAGCCGAGCAGATCGGCGGCCGCCGCGACCAGCGCGCCTCCGCTTTCCTTGTTGAGATAGCTCAGCGCCCGCCCGAGCTCGTCGCGCAGCGTAGCCTTGCTGCCAGGATCAAGCTTCAACTCAGCAGGGATCTCGGCCCCGGCCTTTGAGACTGTCTTGTAGACCAACTCGAGGCGAGGCGCGCCGGGGCGCGGCTGCCGCCCACGCCGGTCGAGCCGATCACGGGCGTCCAGCAGGCGGGTCGCGAGTGCCTCTACGGCGGCCGGCCGCTCCTCGAGCGCACGACGCACGATCTGCAGCGCCTCCCAGTAGCACTCCTTGACGATCGCTGGATCCGCCCCTGCGCCGCAGCGTTGCGGCCCGTGGTCGCAGCGCGGGAACCGCGCTGGCCTCCCGTTCAGGGTGAGCGCCGCGACAGCCTGGTAGAAGCCTTCAGAACACAGTGGGTGCCCCGCCCCGTGCGAGGCACGCCCCTCGATCCCGTACCGCCATCCCTTGACAGTGCGGTAGACGACCGCAGTCGGCTGACCATTCTCGATCGCAAGCGCAATGCGCTGCGCCGCCACGATCTGCGAGAAGTCGAAGCCGTCCGGCACGTAGACCACGTTCCAGTCGTGCAGGTACGCGAGTTCCATCGGATTCCACTGCACGTAGTCGCCCGGCTCCTCACCGTCACGACAGACGCGGTTCGAGTCGATCGATGCCTGGTTCCAGTCGACATGGAGGACCGCGTTCCCCAGCGAGGCTGTCCCGGCGGCAGCGAGCGCTTCCGACACCCGACCCGGCGTCATTCCCCCCTCACCCTCGATGATGTGAACGCGCGGAGCATCGTCACCGAACAGATCGGCGGCCGCCCAGGCGAGACCGAGCGAGGCCGACAACCCCACCCCGGACGCGCCGGTCGCGATCCGGATAAACGGCGTAGCCGGCGTCGGATGACCATCCAGAGCCCTGGCCTGGAACTTCCGAAACAGCCGTGTCTCCGTAATCGGATTGCGGCGGAACCCCAGGAGATCCTCAAGCCTTAGCTGTCTGCACTCGTCGGGCAGCAAGTCCGGCGCCGCGATCCGGGCCACCTCGTTCCTCAACGCCCAGAGCGCGTAAAGCCCAAGGGCCTTGTGACCGGCCGCGTACGAGACGATGTCAGCCTCGAGCCGCTCCGGTCTCGAGAAATCGTAGTCCATCGACCCGAAGAGGAGCGACTGGGCGATGCGCCCCGACGAGATGGAACCACCCGGGTGACCCGAAGTCGGAGCGTAGTTGAACATCAGCGCGCACAACGACCGGTACACGAGGTCGAGAGCCTCGAAGTGCTCGAGAGTTGCCGCGTCGAGCGGAGCGCGCTCGGCGCCCGCGAGCTCGCACACATCGATGAAGCGACCCCGGCGCGGCCCGAACGCGAGCACACCGGCCGCTCCCACCGAAGAGCCGGTCAGAACCATCGGTGTTTCTGTCATCTCGTCCCTCCGGGAGCTTGTGGCGGATCGGTCACGCGACATCGGTGCCCCTGCTGGAGAGGCTCGGCCCGCCACAGCCAACCCGCTTCCGGAAGCAGTTGCCGAGGCGGCCTGGCGAATGGGTTGCAAGGCCAGACGGCGCTTGCTGCCGGCAATGACTTGCTCAGGCGTCTCCTTCTCCGACCGAGGCTTGACCTCGAATCCGACTCAGACGATGGCGATCGGACGAATCCAGGAGCCCGTCGCTCCCGTGAATTTCAAAGGCAGCCCGGCGAAAAAAGCCTCGTGGACGAAATCGGCGCTGAGATCCTCGAGGTAAAGGTTCTCGATTAGGTGAACGCCGCGCTCCACTAGCATTGCTCGGTGAGCTGTAGACTCGTCGTTGGCGAACGGCATCGGTTCGGTACCGGCGGTATCCGTGCCGAGGACGCTCAAACCGTGCTCGTACAACCAGATCGCTGCTTCGGCGCCGACACCCGGTTGAGAGCGCTCGAACGCCCGGGTGTCATCGATGAATTGGCGGATCTTGCCCGTGCGGACGAGAACGATGTCCCCTGTGTGAACCTCAACTCCGGCCGACGACAAAGCAGTCTCAATGTCCTCAACGGTGATCTCGTATCCGTCGGGAAGCTGCGATCCCTCGCCGGCGACGTCCAAAAGCAAACAGCGTCCGACGATGGGCGCAATCGTCTCGGCCCCGTACATAAGCCAGCCTTGGTCATTGCGGCAATCCTGCGCACGGGCTCCTCCGTAGATGCGGCCGTATGCTTGAATGTGAATCAGCGCATCGATGTGTGTGGAAGTATGCAGAGTGCCAGTGATGACCTCCGCCGAAAAAGTGAAGGGTCGAGCATCTCCTCCGGTTCCCTCGGGTGTTGCAGAAAAGGCGCGTGAGTATGGCACGAACTGACCGCGCGGTCCTTGTGGCATCGATTCATTGATCTCGAGGCCGAGGTCATAGACGCGTCCCTGCCGCACAAGCGACGCCGCGACGCGTACAACATCGGCGTCGATGCGCGCCAGAGCCCCTTCGTGTCTGAAAGCCTGCATCTGTACGGAAAGAGTCTACTCTCCAGTTCGATACCTGCCGACGAGAGTCACTCCAATGTGAAGGTCGGCAATTTGACGATGCGCCCTCCCTTCAGTGCTGACTCGTGCGCGCAGAGGCCCACGCAGGTCCAGTTCGCCGAGCGGCGGGCGTTCGGAAACGGATCCCTGTCCTCGAGCAACGCGGACACGAACTCGTGCACGAGGTGGGCATGCGAGCCGCCGTGGCCTGCGCCCTGCGTGAAGCTCAGGTGGGTGTGCTT
>Ga0208457_1002240_pt1 | contig 11354 bp, 8 predicted proteins | sample June2015DPH_10_1_FD_185513 | JGI IMG/M metagenome (GOLD analysis project Ga0208457, IMG submission 185513) | Peatland microbial communities from SPRUCE experiment site at the Marcell Experimental Forest, Minnesota, USA - June2015DPH_10_150... | ecosystem: Environmental > Terrestrial > Soil >... | reverse complement strand
ACAGGTCTATTTCCTCGTCAATGAGGTAATGAAGGCTATACTCAAAGGTTCCGGGCAAGATCTGTTTATCAAAATGTATCGGGATGAACTTCCCCTGGGAATAATCATAATCCTTGTATCTCGCCATATCTCTCCTCTTCTTACTAAGCGGTCTCTTAATACCACACTATCCAGTATATGGCGATATTACCATGCTTTCAGGACTTTTTCTACAGCCTCAACGACCGCGATCAGCCGGAGCTGTAAGCGATCGGCTGGATCGCGTTGTTATCCAGTCTTCTTGGACTTGTATCGAGACAGCTTTTCAAGAGTAGCCTTCACAAGCCCTTCATGCCCAACCTTGTCAAAATCCAGATAACCAATAGTTGGTGTTAATCCCGGGATCTCTGTATCATCAAGTCTAACGGGAAGAATATACTCTCTGTTTTCCATTAAGGCTCTTGCCTGTGCTGCACGTCGCTCGTGGTTGGTCCATACTTTTGCTGCGTAGTGTCGCGAAAGGAAGATTACACAGTAGTGGGCTTTAAGGCGGTATATTGCATCAAGGGTGTCATAGAGATTAGTTCCCCATAGATCAACCTCTTCAAAATCTGCATAGAAAATCTTGAGGCCCTCGCTCTTTATTGCCTCGGCATACGAACGAACAACCGGCCTATCTTCTCCGGCAAAGGAAACAGCTAAGTCGTATTCGATGTCGAGAGGGCGAGAAGTGTGAGTTGTTTCGGGTTTTACTGCATTGAGATTAACAACACCTATCTGGGGCCTTTCCAGAACTCCAAGCCCCTTACAGGTAGGGCAGACTGTGCCGGTCGATGCGAAAAGCCCAAAACCGGAAGAGACGATGAGGCCACGTCCTCCACAGAACTTACATGTTGTTAATTTCTCTTGTGGTACGTTTAAGTCGAATTCCCCTGCCCCCTTGCATGATGGACAAGGCTTCCTATCTTGCCCAAAAATGTCCTCAAAGGAGCCACCTGTGTGGGTGAATCCTTTGCCACCACATATTTTACACTTGATGATCAATTTGCATCCTTCTCATCGTATTGGATAACGCCACCGGTCTGCGGCGAGCGTAGTGAAGTCCGCAGCACCGGCTGGTTATGTCAGGTATTCTGTACCGCCTTCTCGATTATCTGTCTGCCTTTCGGTGTCAACCGCATCCCCGGCAGTCCAGGAGTGCTCTTCCTTTTGTTTTCATCCCGGCTGACGATCGTGATTTTCTCAAGGAATCCGGCATGTTTCTTGACCAGGGCGTCGAACTGTTGATCCGTGTCGAAGGGAAATGGGGTCAGGTCTTGCCGGGCTGTTGCCCAAATAATCCTTGCAATGGTTTTGGGTTTGAGATATAAGGATGGTAAAGACAACGATTAAGGAGTCTTGCCATGATGGGTTATCAACCAGGTTTTGAGCCGAAGCTTTTTTATCATCAGATTAACCTTGAGCAAAGAGTCCCCAAGGATCACCTTCTGAGAAAGATTCAAGAGAAGATTGATTTTGACTTCATCTATGCGGAGGTCAGAGACACCTATGGGGATAATGGCAACGTTTCCATTCCGCCTCCTGTAATCTTGAAGATGATACTTCTATTGATTCTGTATAATGTTCGTTCCGAGCGAGAGTTGATGGAGACGATTCCCATGCGGTTAGATTGGCTATGGTTTTTAGGGTACGATCTGGACAGTGAGGTAGCGGATCATAGTGTATTGAGTAAAGCCCGGGCACGCTGGGGGGTGGAGGCCTTTAGGAATTTCTTTGAGCGTATTGTTTGGCAATGTGTGGAAGCGGGTTTGGTGGATGGCAGTAAAATCTTTATGGATTCCAGTTTGGTGGATGCGGATGCATCGAATAATTCCGTGATAGATACTCAATCTCTGAGGATTCATTTACGGGACAATTATAAGAAGTTGGAGGCTCGTTTAGAAGAGGTTTGGGAGAGTACAGACTCTTCCAGCAGGAGGTATGTCAAGAAGAACAGCCGTTATATGTCGACCACGGATCCTGATGCAGCCATTGTGAACCGGGGTAAGCCAAAACTTTCTTATCAAGTTCATCGAGCAGTCGATGCGGGGAGCGAGATCATCACGGTGACAGAGACGACCGCTGGAGATGTGAATGAAGCCCATCTGATGGTTCCTTTGCTTGAGCGTCATCATTCCAATACAGGGATAAGTGCTGACACGGCTGTCGCGGACAGCAAATATGGTACCATCGACAACTTCCTGGCCTGCTATGACTTAGGGGTGCAAGCTCATATGCCGGATTTAAGGGAATCCTCCGTGAAGCGTACAGAGAAACTTAAGATTTTCTCTGAGGAGCGGTTTGAGTACGATTTAGAAAGCGACACCTATCGTTGTCCGGCGGGGCAGCTTTTGAAACCGAGATCCTTGCACACCAATCGGCAGAGTAGAGATTATGCTGCCTCCAGGAAGGTTTGTGCTACTTGTCATTTAAGAGAACAATGTACCAAGAACAAGTCTGGCCGAACGATCAAGCGTCATTTGCGGCAAGAACACCTGGATAAGATGCGTGAGGCGAGTCGTTTAGCCAAAGCGAAGCGAGACATCAAAACGAGGCAGCACCTGATGGAACGTTCTTTTGCCAGAGGGACGCGCTACGGGTATGACCAGGCACGATGGCGGGGGCTTTGGCGAGTCCAGATCCAGGAATACCTGATTTCTGCGGTTCAGAACATTCAAATATTACTCCGGTACGGATATCAACCAAAGAAAAGTCTGACTGCAATGGTAAATCAGATCAAAGGAACTATTAGAAGGGCAATAAGACCTGTTTTAGGTCTTATTAAAAGTCTAAATACTAATGAAATGAATCAAACCCTATTCCAAGGTTTTGTTAGCATTGGATATATCAAAACCTAAATTTGGGTTTTTCGAAAGAGAGTTTGGGCAACAGCCCGTTGCATTATTACATGATTGAATTCTCATTAATCATCAGCCTAATAAGTAATATTGCAAGACCTGACCGCTTAACCGTATTTTCTGATTTTTTCCGAGCGACTATTCTTCGCCTATTGCCTCCAGGTCCGCGATGTCCTTCTTTCTCCCCAATGCTCGCTTGTTCAAGATAAACTCTTTTTTTCCTATGTAATATACTTCAAGACCTCCGTAACTTCCTGCAACCCGTCCTGCATCCACGTCTTCCCAGGATACTCCGGTGAGCGAGGTAACAATATCTATGCGGACCGGTGCAACACCGAGTTGTACTACCTTATCAGGGGCTGCAAAATCCTCAACCTTCAAACCTAAAGAACCAAAACCAAATTCGCCAAGTGCGCGGAGAATACGTTTAGCGTTCTCCAAATCGGGGCGCACAAGAATATCCATGTCTCCCGTATACCGTGGAGCCCCGTGGTATGCAAGTGCATGGGCACCGACTATGATGCAATCAACTTTGTGAGCGTTGAATAACGCAAGCAGATCTCTGAAGTCTTGCTGAACTTCCATTGAGCTGTCTCCTTAAATACTCAACCGCAGCCACTCGTTCCTCTGGAGTCTTGGATAGCCAGTAAGCAAGGTTCTCCTTAACTTCGACGAAGTCTTTCATTTTTCCTTTTCTCACAACCTTTTCAGTCATAGTCACCCCGACAAATTCACCCTAACGTTATCGTCTAACGCCTCCATACCACTATTTCATCGACAAAGAGTTTATAAAATTTTAGTCGAAATGGTTCGGGAAGGCAAGCAAAATAAGAGATTGGTGATAGGCATAGGCTTGCAGTAAAAATAGCCCTGTATTATTCTGAAGCTAATATGCGGGAAACAATGTTCTATAAAAAGAAAGAAAGAGAAGATGTTCAATGTCTTCTCTGTCCGAGGGAGTGTGTCATCAGCGATGGGAAAAGGGGATTCTGTCGGAATAGAGAAAATCGAGGAGGAACATTATACACTCTGGTTTATGGTTGTCCTGCTGTCGTAGATATCAGCCCTATTGAGAAAGCCCCTTTCTACCATTTCATCCCAGGCCATTTCAGGTTATGTCTCACCTGTGCGAGTTGCAATCTGAGATGTAAACACTGTCAAAATTGGCATTTATCCCAGAAAAGCTTTGAAGAATTAAATCATTATTCCTACTCTCCTTCAGAAATTATCCAACAGGCCAAGAAACAAGGTCTTAATTCCGTTTCCTTCACCTATACAGAGCCTACTGTCTACTTTGAATATCTCTATGACATCTCTTCCATTGCCAAACAAAGCGGACTTAAGACATCGATTGTCTCGAATGGGTATATCAATCAAGAACCACTTTTGAAACTTCTGAAGGTTCTTGATGCTGTCAAAATTGATCTCAAAGGGTTTAGCGAAGAATTTTATAAGGAAGTCTGTTCAGCCACACTCAAGCCTGTCCTTGAATCTCTTCTCACCATTAAAAAAGAGAATGTTTGGCTGGAGATTGTTAATCTGGTGATTCCAACTTTAAATGATGATCCGAAAATGATTGATGAGATGTGTCTATGGATCAAAGAGAATTTGGGAGTTGATACCCCTCTTCACTTCACCAGATTCCATCCAGATTATAAATTGACCCATTCGACCGCGCCGGGTTTCTCCTTTAAAGACAGGAGGAAGAAGCGCCGCTCAGGGTCAACCCTGAGCAACCCCTTGCTTTCAGCCCAGGGAGTCGAAGGGTTGACCCATCTCTCCCCTACCCCGGTCTCCACTTTAGAATCTGCCTATGAGATTGCAAAGAAAAATGGTTTGAGATATGTTTATATTGGAAATGTCCCAGGCCATATTTACAATTCAACCTATTGTCCATCCTGTAACAGGAACGTGATCCATAGAATGCACATGGACGTCATTGAAATGAATTTGGTGAATGGAAAATGCAAGTTTTGTAATACTCCTCTTCAAGGGAAATGGAAGTGATTCAATTTCAGATTTCGGATTACGGATTTCGGAACATAAAAACTTCTAACAATTCATTCTGCAATCTGCAATCCGCATTCCACAATCGGAATGGGGGGATAATATGGAGCTTTTCGATTTAAGTGGTAAGGTTGCAATGGTGACTGGAAGCACGAAGGGGTTGGGCGAAACTTCAGCCAAAGCCTTGGCTAAAGCAGGCGCGGACGTAGCAGTTTGTGGTCGAAATCCTGCTGACCTCAAACGGGTTTCGGTCGAAATCCAATCGATGGGAAGAAAGTCCGCAGGGTTCGAATTGGATGTCCTCTCCAAGGAGAAAGTTAAAAAAGGGGTTGAACAGATACTGAGCCACTTCGGTCGCATCGATATACTCGTTAATAATGCCGGTACAAACTATCGGGTTCCAGTCCTTGAATATCCTGAGGACAAGTGGGATCTGATCATCAACACTAATCTGAAAGGATATTTTTTAGTGGCTCAGGCTGTCGTTCCTCAGATGATCGAACGGGGATATGGCAAGGTAATTAATATGAGTTCCATTTTTGGAAAAGTGGGGCTTGCCACTCAGTTAGCTTATGCCTCCTCGAAGGGTGGCGTTGAACAGATGACCAAGGTAATGGCTCTTGAATGGGCTAAACTGGGTGTGCGTGTGAATGCCATTGGCCCGACTTATTTCGAAACCGATATGGTCAAGCAGATTCGGAATGACCCCGCGCGGTTCAACTTTATCAATGAGCGCACACCAATGGGCCGATGGGGCTATCTCCCTGAACTGGAAGGGACGGTCATCTTTTTGGCGGCGCCAGCTTCAGATTTCGTCACCGGCCAGGTAATTTATGTGGATGGGGGCTGGACGGTCTGGTGATGGCGCAAAGGGCATAGCGCAAAGTGCATAGCGTAAAAACAGAAAAAGAACCAGAGAAACTAGACAAACCAAATAAACCGAGAGGAATGCAGATAAGGAAGAAGATCGGAATCAAATACTGCGGGGGATGCAACCCCGGTTATGAAAGGGTCGAGATGATTCAGCGGGTTCAGTTCCGATTCAACGATCGATTTCTTTTCTTCCGCCATGACGAACCGGATATAGATATATTGGTTCTCATGAGTGGATGTCACAGAGCCTGCGCAGGCAAGGATCTAAATACAGCAAAAATTCCCCATTGTTCAGTCACAGGAGAAAATGATTTTGATACCTTAATAAACTGGTTAAAATCACTTAATCAGAAAGGAGATTTCTGATGAGTTCACCGAATCAGTCAAGACGATGGCTTTCTCTATACCCGAAAGATTACTCTTCTGATTTGACTCCGGAAGCTACAAATTCTTTAGAACACCTCGGAAAAACAGTACAGTTACATGGCAACAAGCCCGCTCTTTACTATTTCGATAAAGTGATCTCTTACAAAGAATTGGATGAGATGAGTGATGCCTTTGCCTGTGCTCTGATAGACCTCGGTGTGAAGAAAGGGGACCGTGTATCCCTTTACCTCCAGAATATCCCACAATTTGTCATCGGCCAGTTTGGCATCTGGAAGAGTGGTGGAATAATTGTCCCCTTGAATCCCATGTACAGGGAGAAGGAGCTCTCCTATTATTTTCGGGATGCCTCTGTCAAGGTTCTTGTCTGCATGGAATCTCTCTACGGAGAGATGATTCGAAAGGTGGCCAAAGAAACAGGAGTTGAGCATGTGATCACTACCTCAGAACTCGATTTTCTCGATTCAAAAAGTCCACTCCCCTCGATTCTCAAAGGGGTTGAAAAAGTTAAAGAGCTGGAAACCTTAGACTTCACGAAGCTCGTCGAGAAGTATAGAGGCAAACGCCCTCCAGAGGTCAAGCTTTCGCGAGAGGATGTCGCCTACCTCACCTATACATCCGGCACCACTGGTCCTCCAAAAGGAGCCATGAATACCCATGGGAACGTTGCTTTCAACTCTGAGGTTTATCGTCATTGTTGGAAGCTGACGCCCTCCGATATTATGCTTGGGGTAGCCCCCTTCTTTCACGTCACAGGGATGGTCGGCCATATTGGAACCTGCATCGCTTCTGGAACTCCCCTCATTCTATTTTACCGTTTCGATCCCAAAACAACATTTCAGATGATCGAGAGATGGAAGGCCACCTGCACGATCGCGGCCATTACGGTCTTTATTGCCTTGATGAATGATCCTGATATTGGAAAGTATGATTTCTCCTCCTTTCGAAAAGTTTACAGTGGTGGAGCTCCTGTTATTCCTGCTGTTATCGAGCGATTCGAAAAACTCACAGGCACTTACATACACAATGTTTACGGTCTTACCGAAAGCACTTCACCTGCGACTCTGGTCCCTCTTGGATCGAGGGCACCTGTAGATCCCTCGACCGGAGCCATTGCCATCGGAGTCCCCATTCCGAGCCATGAAGCTAAGATTATGGACCTGAGTGATCCTGAAAAAGAGCTCCCTCCCGGAGAGGTGGGTGAGTTGGCTATCAAGGGACCGGGGATCGTCCCCGGATATTGGAACAAACCGGACGAAACTGCCCATGCTATCCGTCAGGGCTGGCTTTTTACCGGAGATGTAGGCACAATGGATAGTAAGGGATGGATTTATCTCTTAGACAGAAAAAAGGACATGATCATTGCCTCCGGATTCAAAGTCTGGCCAAGAGAAGTGGAAGATGTTATTTATCTTCATCCTTCTGTTCGTGAAGTCGCAGTGGTCGGAGTTCCGGATCCATACCGAGGAGAAACCGTCAAGGCTTTTGTGGCTTTGAAGGAGGGATTCGAAGGAAAGGTGAAGGAGGAAGAGATCGTGGCCCACTGTAAGGAACGAATGGCTGCTTACAAATATCCAAGGCAGGTTGAGTTTGTCAAAGAGGTGCCCAAGACCGCCACAGGGAAATTTTTGAGAAGAGCATTCAGGAATGCTCAAAGCTGAAAGCTCAAAGGTTTTGCAATGCTATACGTGTCCACCATTTCTTGTCATTCCTGCCCCGTTTGTGGAACGGGCTAAACTCCAGCAGGCCTGCCCCGTACTTGATACGGGGAATCCAGACACTGGGTTCCCGTTTTCACGGGAATGGCGGAATGAACAAAAAGGAGAAAAAGAATGAAAAGAATCGTGACTAAAGCGGATTATATCCAGAGTCTGAAAGTTCTTCATCATGCGGTCTATTATAATGGAAAACTTGTGGAGGATATTACCGAGCATCCGGGGATTCGTCCCCACATCAACTCTGCCGCCCTCACCTATGAGCTCGCCCTTCGTCCCGAATATGAGGACTTGATGACAGCCACCTCCCATCTTACCGGCAGGAAGATCAACCGATTCACTCACGTTCACCAGAGTGTGGATGATTTGATCAAAAAGGTCCAAATGCTCCGTCTCATTGGACATGAGACAGGCTCATGCTTTCAACGATGCGTGGGATTCGATGCCTTGAATGCCACTTACATGACCACTTATGATGTTGATCAAAAATATAAGACCGACTACTTCGAACGGCTCAAGAAATATCTGATCTATGTCCAGGATAGCAATGTCATGGTGGTAGGTGGCATGACCGATCCCAAGGGAGACAGGTCTCTTTCCCCTGGAAAGCAGGCAGACCCTGACCTCTTCACCCACGTTGCCGAAAGGAGATCCGATGGGATCATCATTCGAGGCGCGAAGGCCCATATGACAGGGGGTGTCAATTCCCACGAAATTCTCATCATGCCTACTCAGGCAATGAGAGAAGAGGATCGAGATTATGCTCTGGCCTGCGCCATTCCCCTGAATGCACCAGGTGTGGTGCTCATCTTCGGTCGCCAGACCAATGAAGAAAGAAAATTTGAGGGAGGGATTGATGTCGGCAATCCCTTTGGACTCGTTGGAGGAGAGGCCCTCATCATCTTTGATAATGTCTTTGTCCCCTGGGAACGAGTCTTCCTTTGTGGAGAATATGATATGGCCGGAATACTGGTTGAACGGTTTGCCACGTTGCATCGCCAGAACTATGGAGGTTGCAAGGGTGGAGTCTCCGATGTTCTGGTAGGAGCCACGGCATTGGCCGCGGAGTATCAAGGAACAGCCAATGCTTCTCACATTAAAGAAAAACTGGCAGAGATGATTCACCTCGCCGAGACGATCTATGCAGGGTCCGTGGCCTGTTCTGCCATGGGATACAAGACTCCTTCAGGAGCTTGTTATCCGGATCCGCTCCTGGCGAATACGACGAAGCATAATGTCACACGCCATATCTATGAAATATCGCGCCTTGCCCATGATATTGCAGGAGGGATTGTTGCCACCATGCCTTTCCAGGGCGATCTGGAAAGCAGTAAGGTGGGCCATTACGTGAAGAAATATTTGGCAGGCGTCAAAGGCATTCCTGTTGAAGACAGGATCAAGATCCTCAGGCTCATCGAAAATATGAGCGGAGGGACAGCTCTGGTCGAGTCCATGCATGGTGCAGGATCGCCTCAGACCCAGAAGGTGATGTATGGCCGTTTAGGTAATCTTGAGCAGAAGAAGCGCTGGGCAAAACGCATAGTAGGAATTGAATGATTGTAGTGGATAGGACTTGAATTAAATGACACCGTCAGGTCATCTCTTCTCTCGAGACTTCACCAGTCATTACAATCACTATACTTTGAGTGGTCAATGTTACGGGAAGAAAGGGTGAATAATAAACGAACCTAAAAACTCTCTCAAAATCTGGATCGATTTTTGGGGGACAGGTTAGGTCTGAAAAGTTTTAGCAACGGACTGGCTCAAATTGGAAAACAACATTTCAGGAATGAAAAAATACTTCACTCCTAGCTTACTTGGTACTTCACGTGAGGCCAATTAATTTATAGGAAGCTTGCTTAATAGAGCAAATATTTCGACCGCATCTTACAGAAATGGTCAAGCGCACCCTGCCAGTTCTGAACAATGGAGATGGGGTCCTGACCATCTTTAATGGCCTGCAGAACCTCACGAGAACCAATAAGTCCCAGTGTTTTTTCAAGGTGAAAGTCCCTGGGATAAAGCTGGTGAAGCGCGCTGGCGACTTCTATTCCAAGGGCAGGAGAATCCAGGATCTGTCGATCGAGGAGAATAATCTGGACGCCACGACACAATTGATTCTTAAACTGGCTACTGTTCGGTGTGAATTCAACAGGCATGAATCGGACACCCTGAATTTTACGATTGTTCAGAAATAACGCGAATTCTTCTCCATTAATCCAGGGAGCGCCGAGAATCTCAAAAGGTGTAGCCGTTCCCCGGCCCACGCTCACATTTGCACCTTCAACCATCCCGACTCCTGGATAAAGGACCGCTTCTGTTAGGGTGCGTAAGTTAGGTGATGGACTCACCCACCGCAAGCCGGTTTCGTCATACCAGCGGGTGCGTTCGTAGCCGCGCATTTTGATTACGTGCAATTTAACGCCAATCTTCATCTCAACATTAAACATCTTAGCCAGTTCGCCAACCGTCATACCGTGCCGCACCGGTAGAGAAAAATATCCAGCAAATGATTTTAAGTTTTTGTCCAGGATAGGTCCCTGGACCAGTGAAGCAGTGATTGGATTTGGCCTGTCGAGAACATAAAAAGGAATTCCTTTCTTGGCACACGCCTCCATCGCATAACCCATTGTGGTGATATAAGTGTAGAAGCGAGCCCCTGCATCCTGAATGTCGAAGACGAGCGCGTCCAGGCCAACGAGCATCTTTTGTGTCGGACGTGTAGCATCTCCGTAAAGACTATATATGGGCAGGCCTGTCAAAGGCTCTTTTGTCGAGTTAACTTTTTTTTCTGCCCCGCCAGTGAAGCCGTGCTCCGGGCTGAAAATCGCCACTAGTTTTAAGCCTGGCGCCTTATGGAGAAGGTCAACCGTGCGCTTTCCTGTTGAATCGATGCCCGAATGGTTGGTGATGAGTCCCACACGCAATCCGGACAAGGAACCAAACTTCTTGGCAACCAGAACATCGATTCCTGTTTGCACCTTTCTGCTGTTGCTGTTTCCTTGTTCATAGTAGTTGCTCAGTAGGGGTCGACCGGGAGTTCCAATCGCCTCACTGACAAGCGATAGAACCTTAGTACGCAGCGGTTCAGCATTCCCTCTGCCTTTCGGATGAACCCGGTTGGTCAGGATAATAACATAGGTATTGGAAACCGGATCAATCCAGATTCCAGTTCCGGTAAAACCTTTGTGTCCGAAAGAACCTACAGAAACGAGGGACGAGTCGATATTCCAACCCAATCCCCTTAAAGGCATTTTATCAGGCGGGGATTGTGGTATGATCATTCTCTCGACCATAAGGGGGCTAAGAATCTGGACACTTTTTCTACTGCCTCCATCGAGGACCATCTGGGCAAAGATCGCAAGATCATCGGCAGTGGAGAAAAGCCCTGCGTGCCCGGCTACACCACCCATGCTGTTTGCCGTTGGATCATGAACCTCTCCCCAGAGCATCTTCCCTCTTGTCCCGTTCTGGTACTCGGTGGGCGCGATACGAGGCC
>Ga0208457_1002231_pt1 | contig 11396 bp, 12 predicted proteins | sample June2015DPH_10_1_FD_185513 | JGI IMG/M metagenome (GOLD analysis project Ga0208457, IMG submission 185513) | Peatland microbial communities from SPRUCE experiment site at the Marcell Experimental Forest, Minnesota, USA - June2015DPH_10_150... | ecosystem: Environmental > Terrestrial > Soil >... | reverse complement strand
TTGTTGCCTTTGCTCAACTGGTCGCGGACCAATTCCCGCAACTGCGTGCACCCTTCTCCCAGGGTGATCCTGCCGCTGACATCGACGACCGTTACCGAATCAACCTGTCGAATTGTGACTTTCATGCTCACGGTCGCTTCCTCCTTGTTTAGGCTGATTTTCGGAACTCAGGCGTTTCACCAAGGTCACCTCCGTCCCCTTGCCGTTGATGTGTTCCACGCGGAACTCGTCCATGAAGCTGCGAATCAGAAAGATCCCTCGCCCGGACACGTTCAGCAGGTTCTCATCCGCCAACGGATCGGGAATGTACTTGGGATCGAAGCCGTTGCCCTGGTCCCGGATGCGAATTTCCAGCCGGTCGCGATGGATTTGAAACCGCAACCAGACGCTCTTGCTGGAATCATTCTTGTTGCCGTGCCAAATGGCGTTGATCATCGACTCGTGCACGGCCATCTCAATCCGATGCTGCTCCTCCTCGTTGAATCCTGCGGCGCCTGCCACCCTGCGAGAGATTTCCTCCGCCACCTCGACGTTCTTGAGGTCACTCTCCAGAGTCACTTCCACCACGCTGCTCTCAGGAGTCATAGGATACGGGAGGGCTGCTCGTCCCGTTTTGAAATTACCCCAGGGGTGCGTGAAAGTCAACGGAAGCGTGAACTTTCTCCCCGTCTCCTTTCCTCATATCTCAATGACCATGTCTCCCAGGCGCGTCGGATAATGGTTCAGGATTTCGCCCCGGTCCTTCCTCACCATCACGGTATCGGAGTGCCGAAACTCGCCGAAATCCGGATCATAGACTCCCGGCTCGCAACTGAAGGTCATACCCTCGCGCAGCACGGTCTTGTCGCCCTCGGCGATCCAGGGCGACTCGTGGCCTTCCAGACCGATGCCGTGCCCGGTCCGGTGGCGAAAAACCGCAAAGCCTTCGCGCGCCCGAACGAACCCGCCGACCCGGTCACTCCCAGCCCCGCAGCGCCGCCCAATGTGCGCAGGAATTCTCGCCGCTCGGTCAAATTTCTCTCCGGAGTTCTCTCCTGACTGGAGCCTGATCCTGGCCGTACCGGAAGGCGTTCTCCACGACGTCGGACGCGCCCCCCGCCCCACCCAGAGCGGCGTAGAGAATAATCGAACCCCCTCACGGCGTCAACAATTCAGGCAACTCAAGCGCCTCCCCCTTCCGGCTGGCAGGTCATCAAACCCGCAAAACCGAAGCCTGACTCCGGTACAATGGGGACCCGCCGACCAACCGGCAGCGACTACCCCGGCCTCTCGCCGCCTCTTGCTGCCGACCGACATCTGAGAGGAGCCCGAAGCTGCATGTTCATACTGAAGAAAATTGTCTCCCGCTTCTTATTCCCTCTGCCCTTGTCTCTGGAGATCCTGTTGGTGGGACTGTACCTGCTCTGGTTCACCCGCAAGCAGCGGGCCGGAAAGGCGCTGGTCAGCCTCGGAACTCTGCTGCTTGCCGGGCTGGGCTACTTTTTCACTGCGAATATGCTCGTTCGCCCGCTGGAGCGTCGTTTCCCGCCTTTCGTCGTGGCCTCGTACGCGGAGGTCTCCACGCCCGCCCCGCACCTTATCGTGGTTCTGGGAGGAGGGGCGAACAACGATCCGGGGGTCCCCATCACCAGCCGCCTTTCCTCCGACCTGATGGTCCGCCTCGCGGAGGGTCTGCGCCTGCACCTTGAATTTCCCGGCAGCAAGCTCATCCTTTCGGGAGACGCCGAGATGGCCGAGCGCATGTCTCAGGTGGCCCAAGCACTCGGCGTGGGTCCGCAGGACATTCTTCTGGCGGCCGGATCGCGCGACACCGAAGAAGAAACCCGCCGAATCGCTCCGCTAGTAGGCCAGTCACCTTTCATTCTGATCACCTCCGCCGCGCACATGTCGCGCGCCATGGGTCTATTCAGAAAACTGGGCATGGCGCCGCTGGCCGCTCCCACGGACTACCGTGCCCCGCAGCAGGCGCTCGAGCCCGACGACCTCTTTCCCAACGCCTACGAGCTCTTCAAGTCGCAAACCGCCGTCTATGAGTACCTGGGCTTGGCCTGGGCGGAACTGCGGGGAAAGATTTGAATGGCGAAGAGGGGCGGTAGTCGAGGGTCAAGAGGTGAAAGCCCGTCCCTCCGGCTGCAATTTCTCGCCCCGGCCCTCATCGCACCCGAATTTGATGAGGTGTTCACGCATCATTGTCTCGACGATCGTGGGGCATGTGCTCGTTGGGTCTCAAGCCTTTCAGCTCCCTTGCCGATACCAATGTGGCCCGCACGGCTGGAGGCTGGGCGTTCGGTATTGGGCCCCGGACCCAGGCACCCGCCGTGGCAACTTCACTCGCCCATGCAACCCGCTTGCGTCTTTACACTTCTATAACCCTGTGGGATAATGGTTTAGTTTAAGACTCGGCGGGGCAAAAGGAAACCATGACAATGCACGTCAGAAGGATCGGGGCTGCTTTCAGTCTCTTTTTATTCTTGGGGGGAAGCTTGTGGGCGGCGCAGCAGCCCGCACCCGCGGAGCCGGGAAAGGCTCCGGCGCAGGTACTGAACGCTTCTCCGACCACACCGGACCACGCCAAGGCCTACTATCACTTCATGCTGGCGCGGCGTTATAAGGAGCTGGCGGGAGTCTACAATCGCTCCGACTACCTTGAGCGCGCCGTTTCCGAATACAAGCAGGCCATTGCCGCCGACCCTGACTCGCTCTTCCTGCGCGTCGAGCTAGCCGAGCTTTACTGGCGCGCGGGCCGCGTGGGTGACGCCATCCGCGAAGCAGAGGCCGTACTGAAAGCTGACCCCGACTATCCCGACGCCCACCGTCTGCTCGCTCGCATATACTTCCACATGCTCGACACTACCCAGCCGGACCGGAACGCCACCAAGCAAAGCCTGGGCAAGGCCATCGAGCACCTGGAAGTCCTGGTCGGGCTGACCCCGAACGACACCGATTCCTGGCTGCTGCTGGGCCGACTCTACCGCGCGAGCAACCAGCCCGCCAAGGCGGAAGAGGCTCTCCGCAAAGTCTTGAAAACTGATCCGGAGTCCAAGGTGGGGCTCGCTAACTTGGCGGAACTCTATTTCCAGCAGGGCGACTACAGCCACGCCGCCGAGGCGCTCACGAAGATTCCCGAGAGCGATATGGATTCCCAGCTCCTCGGCACGCTGGCTTATGCCTACAGCCAGACCCGCGATTTCGACAAGGCCGTCGCAACCTATGAGAAAGCGCTGGCGCAGGACCCCGACAACACGGAACTCCGCCGCGCTTACGCCGACGCGCTCTTCAGCAACGGCAAGAACGCCGCGGCACGTGTGGAACTGCAGAAGATTCTGAAGTCCGACCCTGACGATGACGCCAGTTACATGCGCCTGGCGCAGATCGACCGCCAGGAAGGCCGCTTCGACGACGCTCGCCAGGAACTGGACAAGGCCAAGGCCTTGAAGCCGGACAACCCGGAGATCCCTTTCGAGCAGGCACTCCTCGAAGAAACGGTTGGCAACGACGAAAAGGCCCTTCAAATCCTGCAAGGGCTGGTGAAGCAGTCGGAACGGCGGGAAGGGCAGTACACCCCGGCGGAAGCCAACAACCGGGCGCTTTTCCTTGAGCGGCTGGGCCTGGTTTGCCGCGGCCAGGAGAAGTTTGCCCAGGCCCTGGGCGCCTTCAAGCAGATCCTGGCGCTCGGCAAGTCGCAAGGTCCGCGTGCGGAGTTTCTGATCGTCGAAACCCTGCGCATGGATCGCCAACCTGACAAAGCCCTGGCCGAAGCCGAGGCGGCCATCCAGACCTATCCGCAAGACCGCCCGCTGAAGATTCTGCACGCCACCCTGCTCGGAGAAAGGGGCCACGTGGACGAGGCCGTCGAGCAACTCCAGGCCTTGCTCACCAAAGGCCGCACCGATCGCGAGATCTACATTTCCATTGCCCAGGTTTACTCGCAGGCCAAGCGCTACGGCGACGCCGAGTCGGCGGTGCGCAAGTCGCTCGACATGACTCCGAATACGGATGACCAGGAATACGCGCTCTATATTCTAGGCTCCATTTACGAGCGGCAGAAGAGATACGACCTGGCGGAGGAAACGTTTAAGAAAGTGCTTTCGGTGAATCCGCTGAACTCCTCCGCAGCGAATTACCTCGGCTATATGCTGGCGGACCGCGGCGTCCGTTTGGAAGAGTCGGTCAACTACATTAAGAAGGCGGTGGAGCTCGAACCCAATAACGGCGCCTACCTCGACAGCCTGGGCTGGGCCTACTTCAAGATGAATCGCTACGCGCTGGCGGTGCCGCACCTGGAAAAGGCCGCCCGCCTCATTCAAAACGATCCGACCATACACGAGCACCTGGGCAATCTCTATCTGCGCATGGGCAAGCCCGCTATGGCGCAGGAAGAGTGGGAGCGCGCGCTGAAGGAATGGCCCCAGGCCGTTTCGAGCGACTTCGACGCCGAGCAGGCCGCGAAGCTCCAGAAGCAGCTCGACGAATTGAAGGTCCACTTGGCGAGCGAAAAGTCCGCGCAGAAATGAGCGCGCGAAGGCTCGGCTGCTTTCCGGCGGCGCGCGTTGCGCCGCACCGCTTCTTTCTGAGGTAAGATTAGCCTGCCTGATCCCGCTCCGCGGGTGCATGCGGAGCCATCTTGAGAAAACGTCGGGCTGGTGGCGAGTGACCTCCAGCCGGCGGCGCGCCTACCTTGAAAAAAACGCTGCGCCTTCACGCTTTCGCCAAGATCAACGCGGGCCTGAACATCCTCGGCCGGCGGCCTGACGGCTATCACGAAATCCGCACCATTTACCAGACCATCGCGCTGCACGACCGCCTGGAAATCAGCCTGGCGACATCGCCAAATCCCCTTGTCATCGAATGCGCCAACCCCGCGGTTCCTCCGGGTCGCGGCAATTTGGTCTACCGTGCCTGTGAGTTGTGGCGGCGCGCCCGCAGCTGGCACGACGGCATTCGGGTTCGAATCGAAAAGGTGATTCCGCTCGGCAGCGGGCTGGGCGGCGCCAGCGCCGATGCGGCGGCGACGCTCCTGGGTCTCGAGCGCCTGACGGGTGAAAGGCTCGATTTTGCTGCGCGGCACAAGCTCGCCGCCACGCTCGGTTCCGACGTTCCCCTGTTTCTTCTCGGAGGCCGGGTGCTCGGCTGCGGCCGCGGTGAGGAGGTTTATCCTCTCAGCGATCTCCCGTTGCGTGCTTGCCTCGTGGTGTTCCCGGGTTTCTCCGTTTCTACCGCGGAAGCCTATCGCCAAGCGGGTTCGCGGTTGACAGAGCAGCCTCGGAGCGCGTACATTGGTAGTTTCGGTGCGTGGCCACAACTCCCCCTGATGAGTTGGGGATCGGCCGAAAACGACTTCGAACCGGTCGTTTTCGCGAGGTGGCCTGAGCTGGCGCGTGTGAAACGTCGGCTCATCCGGGCCGGGGCCGAAGTTGCCTCCTTGACGGGCAGCGGGTCTGCTGTGTACGCCCTCTTTTCTTCGGCCCGTCAAATGGTCCGCGCCTCGAAACTCATCCCCAAAGGGTGGCTCTGCTACCGGACGCGCACGCTGACGCGCGCCGGCTACCACCGGAGATTATTTGCCGATTGAGTCATCGGGTCATTGAGTCATTGTAGGGTTGGCTCGATGCGCTACAGGCGGAGCGGTTTATCAATCACTCAATCACCCGATCACCCAATACTTCCTGGGAGGTCGTCCAGTGGTAGGACACATGCCTTTGGAGCATGGAACCCTGGTTCGAATCCAGGCCTCCCAGCCAGGTTTAGTCCCGAGCTGTTGAGCACACGCGTGAGGATGCGACGATGACCAACAGGGTTCGGCACACGCTGAAAGTCTTTTCGGGAAATGCTCATCCGGCGTTGGCGCGGGAAATCTGTGCAAGCCTCGGGGTGCCGCTGGGGGAGGCACGGGTGGGACGCTTCCCGGATGGGGAGGTGCGGCTGCAGATCCTCGAAAACGTGCGCGGCACCGATGTCTTCGTCATTCAGCCCACCTGCCGCCCGGTGAATGACAACTTGGTGGAGCTGCTGGTCATGCTCGACGCCTTGAGCCGAGCTTCCGCCTATCGCATCACCGCCGTGATGCCCTATTACGCCTACGCCCGCCAGGACCGCAAGGACCGCCCGCGGGTGCCCATTTCCTCGAAGTTGGTGGCGGACCTGCTCACCTCTGCAGGCGCGGATCGCGTGCTGGCGCTCGAGCTGCACGCCGGGCAGATCCAAGGATTCTTCGACATTCCCGTGGATCACCTTTACGCGACGCCGGTCACCGTGGGTTATTTCCGGCGGCTGAAACTGAAGAATCTGGTGGTGGTTTCCCCCGACACGGGTGGGGTGGAGCGCGCCCGGGCATTTGCCAAGAAGATGAAAGTTCCGCTGGCGATCATCGACAAGCGCCGCGAGGACGTGGACGTGGTAGAGATGTTCAATGTCATCGGCGACGTCAAAGACAAGACGTGCTTGATTGTCGATGACTTGATCGGTACCGCCGGGACGCTGGTCCAGAGCGCCCAGGCCTTGAAGGAAAAGGGCGCGGATAAAGTCTATGCCTGCTGCACGCATGGGGTTTTCGCCGATGGCGCCATCAAGAAGATCTGCGCGGCGCCTCTGGAGCAAGTCGTGGCGACGAATTCCATCCCCCTCACGCCGGAGGCGGAGCAGTGCGGCAGGATCAAAGTTCTGAGTGTGGGCAAGTTGCTTGCGGATGCCATTCGTTCCATCCATGAAGAGACTTCCGTCAGCAAGCTCTTCATCTGAGGAAGAAAGGGCGCGGCCCGCACGCCGAGGAGTAGAAAGCCATGAGTCAAGCATTCACGGTTGAAGCAGAGCCCCGCGAGGATTTCGGGAAGAACGCCGCGCGGCGCATGCGGCGCACGGGACGCATTCCCGGCGTCGTCTATGGTGGAGGCGGCCCGGTGATTCCGCTCACCGTGGACCCGGACGGGATCCGCCGGATTCTCCACTCGGAGTCCGGCCACAACGCCATCTTCACGCTGGAGATTCGCGGCAAGGCGCCGGCGCGCGTGATGATCCGCGACTGGCAGTCCGAGCCGGTTCGCGGCGACCTGCTGCACGTGGATCTGGTGCGCATCGCCCTCGACGCCAAGTTGAAGCTGAAAGTCCCCATCCACGTCACTGGTGAGCCCGAGGGCGTGAAGGTCCAGGGCGGAATCTTCGAGTTCGTCCTGCGCGAAATCGAGGTCGAGTGCCTCCCGGACAACATCCCGGAGGCCATCACCGTGGACGTGACGCCCCTCACCATCGGCCGTAACTTGCGCGTCGCGGACCTGCCTGTGGGGCCGAAGGTGAAGGTGCTCACGGACGCCAATCGCGTGGTGGCGCATGTGGTGGCCTTGAGGGCGGAAGAAGAGGAGAAGCCCGCCGAGGTCGCGGAGGCGGCTCCGGCCGAACCCGAGGTCATCCGCAAGGGCAAGGCGGAAGAAGAAGGCGCCGAGGAAAAAGCCGGCGAAGAGAAGAAAGAAAAAGGCAAGGAGAAGGAGTAATACCTGGCCGCTGCGGGTTTCGAGTGAAGCTGATCGTCGGTTTGGGGAACCCCGGCTACGAGTACCACCGGACGCCCCACAACTTGGGGTTCATGGCGATCGACCGCTTGGCCGACACGTGCGGCGTGGAACTGGCGCGCCGCGAAGCGCAGGCGCTGACGGTTTCCACCGAGCTGGCAGGCGTACGCGTGGTGCTCGCCAAGCCGCAGACTTACATGAACCTGAGTGGCCTGGCGGTGGAGCGATTGCTCCGCAACTACGAGCTGGCGCCGCGTGACCTGCTGGTGCTGGTCGATGAGATCGAACTCCCGCTGGGCATGCTGCGCATCCGCCCGCGGGGTAGCGCCGGCGGGCACAACGGTTTGAAGTCCATCATCGGCGCCCTGGAAGCCGATGATTTCACACGGCTGCGAATGGGCGTGCGGCCGGACCGCCCGATGGAGGATTACGTTTCCTACCTCCTCGGGCCGTTTCGCCCGGCGGATTTGGACTTGGTGGCGGAGATGCTCGACCAGGCCAGCGAGGCCGTCCGCGTGATTCTTTCGGAAGGCGTGCAAACGGCGATGAACCGCTTCAACCGAAGGGTTCCATCCCCAAAGTCGTGAGGTCCCATGCGTATTTACGAGATGATTTTCATTGTCCGGCCCGATGTGGCCGACGAAGAAGTCCAAAAGCTCATCACGCAAATGGAAGGCGTGGTCGCTTCGGCAGGCGGCAAAGTGGAGAAGGTCGAAAAGATGGGCCGCCGCCGGCTGGCTTACCGCGTCCACAGGCAGCGCGAGGGCTTCTACGTGCTCTTCCATGTGCAAGGCACCGGAGACACGGTCAAGGAATTTGAGCGTCGCCTCAAGGTGACCGACACGGTGATCAAGTACCTCACCGTATGCACAGACGAGATTCTGAAGCGCGCAGAGAAATTCAAGGCTCTGCGGGCCAAGCAGGAAGCCAAGCGCCGCCGGAGCAAGCCCGCTTCGGCGCCCCCGGCCCCCCCAGCCCCCGCGGAGACCGCGCCGGCATAAAGGAGTAAATGACGATGGCTGTTCCCAGGGAAAACGCGCCCCCCGCCGAGCGTCCGCCCCGGCGGGAAGGATCCGGCGGCGGCAGGAGGCAATACTTCCGCCGGCGCAAGGTCTGCAAGTTCTGCGAAGAAAAAATCGATGTGATCGATTACAAGGACGTGCGGCTGGTGAGCGAGTTCATCGCGGAACGCGGCAAGATCCTGCCGCGCCGCCTGACCGGCACCTGCTCCACGCACCAACGCGCGCTGTCGGAAGCCATCAAGCGCGCCCGGAATATCGCGCTGCTGCCCTTCGCGGCGGGAATCTAAACGCCAGCGGCGCGCTGCCACAGCCGGGCCGGGTTCCGGGAAGGTCCGTGCCGGGCCGCCCCCGCTCGCCGGCGTGCCATTTCGATTCAGGGAGTTTACGTATGGACGTTATCCTTCTGGAAAATATTGATAAAATTGGAACGCGCGGCCAAGTCGTGAAAGTGGCCGATGGCTACGGGCGCAACTACCTGCTGCCCAAGAAACTGGCGGTCGCGGCCACACCGCAGAACCGCAAGTGGGTGGAGCAGCAGCGCGTCCGCTTCCTCAAGCTCGAAGCCAAGGAGAAAGCCGACGCCGCCGATCTCGGCACGTTGCTCGAGGGCGTTAGCGTCACCGTGATCCGCAAGGCGGGCGAGAAAGGCAACCTCTTCGGCTCCGTCACCTCGCTGGACGTCGCCGAAAAGCTCTTGGCCCAGGGCTACCACATCGACAAGCGCAAGATCCATCTCCCCACCCCCATCAAGGTGCTGGGCGAGTATGGCGTCCCGGTTAAACTCCACCGCGAAGTGACGGCGACCGTCAAGGTCCTCGTCGAGCCCGACGAGGAATCCAAGGCTAAGATCCAGGCTGCCGCAGAAGCTAGGGCCAAGGCCGCAGCCGAAGCGCCGCCCGCCCCGGCCAAGGAAACTCCGGCCGCACCGGCAGAGGCTCCCGCCGCCGAAGCGCAGCCGGAAGAGGAATAGCCCCGCCCGCTCTGCTTCGGCCACGGTGCGGAGCGCCGGGTGAGGGAGCCGCTTCCCAGCCGAATTGGAGGGTCATCTCGTAATGCTTTCCAGCCATCTGCCATTTTGGCCCCCTCCGACTCCAGCAGGAAATATCCACAGGCAGGGCTGACTTCTCCACAGGTATTCGAACTTTTGCACAGCAATTCCGCAGCGGGAATTCACCTTTCACTGTACACACCGCGATGGATGCGGCACACTTCGCACTCAAACGTCGAAAGGCAAGTGCCAAGAGACCGCGGCAGCCGAGGTGGCGGAGATGCGCCGCTTGCGCCCGCAGTTGGGTTTTCAAGGGCGCTGGAAACGATGATCGAGTTTTCACCGGGAATTCTGAAGTCGAGAACTTGGTGTAGACGGGTCGAGTTTTCCCACCTCCGGGAGGGCGGGGTTTCAGCCCCGCCGCAACGTCGGCGGCCTCTCACGCCCCGCCCCTCTCCCTCAGGGAGAGGGGGGACCCGCCGCGGCGGGTGGGTGAGGGCTTCAACGACGGGGTTGAAACCCCGCCCTCCCTTCCTGCCCTGCCGGATCGTCGGTCTGAGGGAAGACTCGCGTCACGCTTCAGGCTGCCGGCGTTTGGGTGGACGTTTCCGGACATTGGGAGCTGCAGCAAACCGTCGCGAGAACGCAGCAAGTTGATATAGAATTGAAAGTAGACCGATGCCGACCGCTACCGCCAGCGACCGAACTGTTCCTCACAACCTCGAAGCGGAACGCGCCCTGCTGGGCTCGGTCCTGCTCGACAACGGCGCCCTCAACTCCGCCCTTGAAATCCTGGGTAGAGACGATTTCTTCTCCGAAGCACATCGGCTCACGTTCGAAAAGATGGTCGAGCTTTCCGAGAAGAACCGCACCATCGACCTGGTAACGCTCTCCGAAGAACTTTCCAAAGACAGCTTGCTCGAAAAATCCGGCGGTGCGGCTTATCTCGCGGCGCTTACGGACGGCGTTCCCATCGGCACCACGGCGGCGATGGGGGAATACTGCCGCATCGTCAAAGAGAAATCGACAATCCGCCGCTTGATCAATGCGTCGAACAACGTCATCGCGCGTTGCCTGGAAGGCACCGACGACCCCGAGACGCTGATCGACTTGGCGCAGAGCCAGGTCTTCGACATCGCCGAGGAGCGCGTGCCCTCGGGGTTCGCGAACATCCGCGAAATTGTCAAGACCAGCTTCGGCAAAATCGATGTCTTGTTCGACCGCGGCCAGCGGGTCACAGGCGTCGAGACGGGTTTCGTGGACCTCGATAACATGACCTCCGGGCTGCAGGCCGGCGAGCTGGTTGTGATCGCGGGGCGCCCTTCCCTGGGCAAGACCGCGCTGGCGCTCAACATCGCAGCCCACGCGGCCATCGAGAGCCGCAAAATCGTGGGAGTTTTCTCCCTGGAAATGAGCAAGGAATCCCTGGTCATCCGCCTGCTTTGCTCAGAGGCACGAATCGACAGCCACAAGTTGCGTACCGGCTTCTCCAGCCGCGAGGACTGGAATCGGATGACCGCCGCCCTGGGTAGGCTGTCGGAGGCGCCGCTTTACATCGAGGACACGCCGGCGCTCAGCATCATGCAGATTCGCGCCAAGGCCCGGCGGCTGAAAGCGGAGAAAGGACTCGATCTGCTCATTGTGGATTATCTCCAACTGGTTTCGGGCCAGGGCCGTTTCGAGAATCGCACGCAGGAAGTCAGTTACATTTCCCGCAGCCTGAAGAGCATCGCCAAGGAACTGAAGGTTCCCGTCCTGGCGCTCTCGCAGTTGAGCCGGGCGCCGGAGCAACGGCCCGGCCAGCGCCCGCAACTCTCCGACCTGCGCGAGTCCGGGTCCATCGAGCAGGACGCCGACGTGGTCATTTTCATCTTCCGGGAACGG
>Ga0208457_1002194_pt1 | contig 11566 bp, 9 predicted proteins | sample June2015DPH_10_1_FD_185513 | JGI IMG/M metagenome (GOLD analysis project Ga0208457, IMG submission 185513) | Peatland microbial communities from SPRUCE experiment site at the Marcell Experimental Forest, Minnesota, USA - June2015DPH_10_150... | ecosystem: Environmental > Terrestrial > Soil >... | reverse complement strand
TCTCGGTCTCGGTCGAGGGAGGCAAGGTCAAGTTCAAGGCCACGAAGGCGGATTGAGTAAATCAGGAGTCAGGAGCCAGAATTCAGGAGTCAGCAGACAGGAGTTAGAAGTCAGGAGTCAGAAGGCTGGCGCTTTCTTTCTACCCTAGGCTCACAGCAGATGTCACGGATGCTCTACCACTCGTAATCCGATATCGCAGTTTTCCACCTTGGCTTTGTTTGGGCGGGGATTGGAATTCTGCCTCCTGGCTCCTGACTCCTAGCTCCTGACTCCTAGTTCTTACCAAAGGAGCCTGCATGCGTAAGATTTCTCGGGCGCTGATTAGCGTCAGCGACAAGACCGGTGTGGCCGAACTGGCTGCCGGGCTTGCCGCGCTGGGCGTCGAACTGCTCTCCACCGGCGGTACGGCCAAACTGCTCCGCGAGAAGGGCCTGAAAGTGCGCGACGTGGCGGATTTGACGGGGTTTCCGGAAATGCTCGATGGCCGCGTTAAGACTCTCCATCCCAAAGTCCACGGAGGCCTCCTGGCCATCCGCTCGAATGCTCAGCACCAGGCGCAAGTGCGTGAGCACGGCATCGAGTACATCGACCTGGTCGTGGTGAATCTTTATCCCTTCGAAAAAACGGCGGCGAAGCCCGGCGTGTCGCGGGAAGAGTTGATCGAGAACATCGACATGGGCGGTCCCTCGATGATCCGTTCGGCGGCGAAAAACTGCGAGGACGTCACAGTTCTCGTCGACGCTGCCGACTACCCGGCCGTCCTGGAAGAACTGCGGAAGAGTGGCGGAAATGTTTCGCGGGAGACGCGTGCCCGCCTGGCGCGGAAGGCCTTCGCAACCACGGCCGCCTATGACGGCGCCATCTCCACAACCCTTCAAAAATCTGAGGAGGGAGAGTTGCCCGAGGCGCTCCACTTGAACTACCGCAAGCTGGCGGACCTGCGGTACGGCGAAAACCCTCACCAGAAGGCGGCCCTCTATCGCCATCCCGCCGCGGCCGGGCGGGGCTTGGCGGCCGCGCCACAGCTCCAGGGCAAGGAACTTTCCTTCAACAATCTGGTTGACCTGGAGGCCGCCTGGCGGCTGGTGCAGGAATTTGAGGAGCCGACCACCGTCATCGTCAAGCACACGAACCCTTGCGGCGTGGCCACGGGCACGACCCTCGCGGAAAGCTACCGGCGCGCCATGGAGGTGGACCCGGTTTCAGCCTTTGGGTCGGTGATTGCCTTTAACCGCGCCTTGGACGGAGGGACCGCAGAGGAATTGTCCAAGCTGTTTGTGGAAGCCGTCGTGGCTCCCGGTTTTGAGGCGACCGCGCTCGAAGTGCTGGCCAGCAAGAAGAATCTTCGCCTCCTCGACATGTCGGCGACGGCCGGGGACGACTACGGGTTGCAGCTCAAGGTGGTGGGAGGCGGGCTACTGGTCCAAACGCCCGATGCCTTGCCGGCACAACCTTCTCTGTGGAAATGCGTCACGGAGCGCCAACCGACCGCGGAAGAAAGTCAGGCCCTGGTCTTTGCCTGGCGAGTCGTCAAACACGTCAAATCAAATGCCATCGTGTATGCGCGCGCCGGAGTCCTGGTGGGCGTGGGGGCGGGGCAGATGAGCCGCGTGGACTCCGTCAAGCTGGGAGCCGCCAAGGCACAGGAGCTGAAGCACCCCCTGGAGGGCACCGTGCTCGCCTCGGACGCCTTCTTTCCTTTTCCGGATGGAGTCGAGGAGGCAGCGCGCGTGGGCATCACAGCGATCGTCCAGCCCGGGGGCTCGGTGCGCGATAACGAAGTCATCGCCGCGGCGAACTCGCATCACCTGGCCATGGTCCTGACCGGAGTGCGGCACTTCTCACATTGAAGAAGAAGTCAGGAGCCAGGAGTTAGAATGAACTCCAGGCTCCGCCCTGGGTAAAGGCTGGGGTAGAAGGCCAATGGTATTTTCCGCAGCGTTTGAGACGAAACAAGCCGAGAGTGGATGGAGCGCTCTTCTGGCTCCTAGCTCTTCGGCGCGTAGTAGCCGTCGCGGGTCACAAGGTGGTACTTCACCACTTTGCCCTTCTCATTGACGATTCTCAGGGGATTCCCCTGGTCGTCCACCACCTCAATCTTAAGCTTGTGGAACTTGCCGTCTCTGGAGGTGTTGGTAGGAACAAATCCCAGGCTGTATTGCGTGCGGAGCTGCCCGGCGATTTGCTGGTACATGCCCGGCAGCTCGGCTTCGAAGCGTGGGAAATAAGCCTGACCGCCGGAGTATTTGGCAATCGTGTCCAGCGCGTTCCGGGCCTGCAAGGTGTTGATGTTTTCAAAGCGGGGATTGCGTATCGACATGAACTCCACGATGCTGAGGGGGTAGATGGCCGTGTCAGAGGCCTTCACAATCTTCAGACACTGGTCGTAAGTCAGTTTACTGAAGCTATCCATGCCGGTGACGACCGCCAGAATTGCCTTCCGGCCGTGTACCTCTTTCATGCGGTCCAAGGTGAAAGCCAGGGCATCGTACAGGTTGTATTCACTGAAGCCCGGGATGCGTAAGCTGTCCAGGGCCCCTTTCACTTCCCCGCGGTCCTGGGTGAAGTCTGTGAGGATCTGAGGCTTCATGTCGAAGGCGACGACCGCGACCCAATCCTTGGGCTGAATCACTTGCAGAAACTGGTAGGAGTACTGGAGCGCCAGATACAGGTACTGCCAAGTCCCGTTGTTGAACTGAATCAGCATGCAGATGGTCATGGGGGCTTCGCCCGTCCCGAAGTTCGTGACGGCCTGGGGCACGCCGTCGTCAGCAAGCTGGAAGTTCTTCTTCCCCAGGTTCTGGATGGGGTTCCCATTGTTGTCCACCACCATCACATCCACGTTGACCAGGTTCGTGGACGTCGAGAGTGTGTAGATCTCGTTGGGATTGATCCTCTCCGGTTTTTTTTCGGGTTGTACCGTAGCCGGCTGGGTCTTCTTGGGAACCAGAACCGTTTCCCCCACGTCCGGCTGGGGTCCCGTGGTGGGTTGTTGCCCGGTCTGCGACTGCGACTGGGACTGGGCAAACCCCTCCGTGGGGAAACTCGCCAAAGCCAGCACCGTGACGGTCCCCAGTGCAAGGATAAACATAAGCAGCAGGTTCACTCTCTGGTTTTTCATGCAGCACACTCCGCGTTGCCCCGAACTTCAAATTAGTATGATGCCACTCGTGCCCGGTTGGGTCAACCCAAGGCAACAAAAGAATCCGGTGGCTGCCCCCTCTGGCCCTCACCGCCCTGGACAGGGTGAGCAAAAAAACTGCCTTCGTCCGCGGGTCTTGGAGAGTAAGTTCTGGCTGGCCGGAATCTCTCACCACGCAGGGGAAGTGTGGGGTCACGATACCGCCCCGGGGGACCGCCGGCAATCCTCCTCCGTCAGCAACGCGGGCTGCCCTGAGCAACGAGTTTCTGTGAAATGCGACTAGTACGTCCGTACTATTGCCAGAGTACCAGAAGGCTCGTATAGTGGGCTGGAAATCCCGAGCTGTGTCCGGAACTTGCTGATTTTGCTTGGCATCCGGAGCTTGCAGATTTCGCTTGACATTCTGGCCAGCTTGGCCAAAATCATAGCGTAGGGGAAGTGTAAAGAAATATATTGACTTCCAATAATTGATGGTTTAGGCTCTCGCCCAGTTAGCCTTTGTTATATGAAGCTTAATTGGGGGAGAGTCCATGAAAAACTTCCTTCTGGCGTTCTTGCTGGCGTTGTTGGTGGTATTGAGTAGTGTTTCGATTCGGGCAAGTGTGGCGGGCATTGGTGGAACCCCGATGCCGAGGCCCCCGAATAAGGTGGTGGCACTTGGTATCGGTGGAACTCCGATGCCGCCGCCGCCGAAGCAGTAGGTTGCTTCCGACAGGTTGAGGTGAGCGAGACGGAAGTAACCGAAGAGCAAGGGGATTTCCGGTGTCGCTCATGGGTGACTTCGTACTCGCGCACGGTTTGCAGTATCTGACCTATGCGGCTGAGGTGTGTGTCGGCCTCTTGCTTGTTCGGCGCGCAACATGGCGCCGCCTCAAAGGTCTCTGCCTGTACGTGGCGGTTCTCTTCCTCTTAGACGGTGTGGCGCGTCCTGCGGTCCTCAATTACTTTGGTCTGGATTCCCCCACATTCAAGTCTTTCTATTGGCTAACAGACGTCGTGTTGGCCCTGGGTGCGTTCCTGCTGATTTGCAGCTTCTTCCGGCGTGCTTGCGCCCAGGAAGAAAAGTTGTGGCGCTTCGTCCGCCTGCTGCTGCTCTTCGTCTTCATCCTCGTCCTGGTTATCTCGGCTGTTTACATTCTCCGCAATCCTAACCATAACGAGGCAGGTGGCTTCACGGCTGAAATCGGTCAAAACCTGTTCTTTACGGGCCTGGTCCTGAACACCCTGCTCTACGTCATGATCCAGCAGTTCGCGATCGAGGACGACGAACTCGCGTTACTGGTGGGTGGGATAGGTATCCAGTTCGCAGGCGAAGCCGCCCTCTTGGCGCTCTGCAACCTGCTACCGGCAAAGAGTCCATTCACGGATGCCCTCAGCACTTTCTTGCCACCCATCTGTACGCTGGGCATGCTGCTGACCTGGGCGTATGCCATATCCAAGACGCCGCAAGAGGTACCGGTTCGTCTGCAGCCCGGGCGGGGTGCGAGCTTGGCTGAGGCCATTGCTGATTCGTAAGCTGCAGTGAGGTGCAACATGTTCATGGCCGCCCTGATTCTGATGTTGTCGACGGGTCTCTTTTTCTTCTATCTCCAGGCTGTCTGCCAGAAGGTCTTGAGGCGGCGGTTTGCGCAGCAATTTTCCCAGGCGATCGTCAACGCCAACAGCTTGGAATTCCCCTCGGTTCGTAAGGCTCTCGGGGAGTTCGGCGTTCCGGTGGAATACCCGCGGCTCATGATGACCCTCAAATGCGACTTCCTGGCTCTCACTTATCTCCTCAAGAACGCTGCCAATGTCAACCAACGCTACACCTACGAAGAGCGTCTCTTGATCGTCTACTTCAAGTTGGTTTTCGTTTCCCTTGTCACGCGTCATTGGCTGAGGTTGCGCGAAACGCCGGCCGCCTTGAAGTTGACGGCCATCCTCGAGTACTTTGCGAATGTCGTGGGCGAGCGCGTGAATACGGTTCGCTTCGGAAACCTGACCGCTTCCGATTATCTTCTGAACCTCTAGCTCTTCCCTTCCTGTAAGGAATCCCTGCGCTGGGTGTGTGCATCTACGCCTGTCCGATCCCGATGGTCGGCGTCCCCTGCGGAGCACTCGGGGTTGACCCCACCCTCATACGGGTGTATGAATCGTAGCAGCTAATCCGCATGCCCCTCGGGCAGAAAGGGGGGTGGGTATGGTCAAAACCGCCCTGCGCGTGATAACCCTGGTGCTGTGCGCTATCGTTGGCCTTTGGGCGGTCGGTCATGGAATTGCCTTAGCGGTCCTGTTTCGTGCGCCCAGTCACGAAGATATGCTGCAATACTTACTTGAGGTGAGTGTCTCGATTGCGGGTGGGATCTGCGTGCTCTCGGTCGCGGCCGAACAGCTCTATTGCTGGCGAACTCACCATAAGGACGGCGGGCTGATCTGAACCCGCCTCCTGCCGCTCCCCGGGGGGAAAACTGCCCCGCAACGCGTTAGCACCTCCCCAGACCTTCCACACAGCCCCGAGGCAACTCGCGCCGTTAGTGCTCGCTCCTGCCCCCTGGGGCAGCCTGGCAGGAGGCGACGTGGGACACCTTTCACCGCGCCGGGAAACTGAACTTCACCCCGGCAAGGAAATTCAGCGGCAACGCCGGGTACCCAAGGACCTCTTCGAACTTCCGATCCAGGAAATTGTCGAGCCGGCCGTAGATCTCCATCCCGTGGGGCAGGCGATAAGAGAACCCGCCGTCGGCGCGAATATAACTCTTGTTTGTAAACAAACAAGGCATGCCCAGAACGCACGCGTAGCTCCCCAAGTTTGGCTCGAGGTCCAGTACCGGGCCGCGAATGTGCGCATTGGTGTTGAGCGTCAGGCGTCCCCGACGCCAGGTAAGAGCGTACGCTCCCGCATTCCGCGGCCGGCGAAACAACTCCTGCCCGACGTGAAACGGCGTCTGCACCAAGGCAGCCCCGGTGAGCGCCAGAATCGCCGTGTCGTCCAGGGTGTATTCTGCCGACATCTGCAGCGACCTCGTGGGGTGTATTTGGAAGGAGACTTCCATCCCCTGAGCGCGCGAGTTGCCGAGGTTATCCGAGACGAACGTGCTGAGGTTGGTCAGCGAACCTCCCAGCGTCACGATCTGGTCCGCAAAGTGGTTGTTGAAGTAGGTAACGTCCAATACCGCTTGGCCGGCGAAGAACCGCTGCTCAAGACCAGCATCGAAGCTGAGGCTTTTTTCAGGCTTCAGGTGAGGATTGTTGGTGAAGGCCAACTCGAAACCACTGGGGGCCCGAATGCCCGTGCCGAAACTCCCGTGCAAGCGGGTCCCATCCAAGCGGCCGCCGCGGGACTCCCGCAGCATATAGGCCGCCGACGCGCGCGGGTCCACTTTGGTAAGAGAGCCCGGGGGCAGAAGCGGGCGGGCCGCATAACTGTCGGGCGGCAGCGCGTGGGTTCTCTGATTATCCACCCGGACCCCGGCGGTCAAGTACAGGCGGTGCGTCGGACTCCAACGATTCTCCACAAAGTAAGCCAGGCTGGTGCGGGGAAGCAGAAAGGGCTGGCCGCTCGAATCCGCAATGTAAGTGTTCTTGATCTGTTCGCGGTTGTACTCAAACCCGGCCACCAGAAAGTCCTGCTGGGAAACCGTCACTTCGCTGCGAGTATTCACCACACCGCGCAGATTGCGGGAATAGGAATCTCCATAGGGCGAGCGAAAATAGTAATCATCCGTGACCACGCTGCCGGTTAGGACCTGCCGGAAGCGAGGGGTGATTTGCTCGGCATAACTTCCCTCATATCCGAACAAGTTTTGCTTGTCACGGGAGATTCGATCGATCCCGCCAAACAAGCCGTCCGGGTCAGATCCATACGGCCCGGGCGCGCCGGCGTCGTTGGCGTTGCCGAAGAAATGAAAATCCCCGCGCCGGCGTGGGCTGCGGTGATAGCCAAGGCTCAGGAAGGCCGTCTGGTTGCGGTAGCGATCGTTCGGCACGGTGCCTCCCGAGTCCAGCCGGGAGAGATCGTAGCCCCAGCTCAAGCCGCCAGTGAGGCCGCTGCCGCCTGTCACGAAACGCCATGTCGTGAAGCTTCCACCTTCCGCCTGCGCGGTGAAATGCGGCGGCCCCTCGCCCTGCCGGGTCACCACATTGATGACCCCCGTAACGGCGTTCGACCCATACAAGGCGCTTTGCGGACCGCGCGTGACCTCCACGCGCTCCACGCCATCGGCCGGCAGCGAGGCCACATCAAAGTCGCCTCCGAATTGATTCAACTGAATGCCGTCCACCATCACCAGGTTGTAATTGGAATCCCCGCCGCGCATGAAGACCCCCGTTGCGCCTCCGCGCCGCCCGGATTGGCTCACCTCGACGCCCGGGACGCCGCTCAGGACCTCGAGCGTGTTCTGGGCAGCGCGGTCGCTGATCTCCTGTGCGGTGACCACAGAAACCGAGGAACCCACCTCCGAGGCCAGCGCCCCCCCGAGCGAGGCCGACACCACGACCTGCTGCTGCACAGCACTCAATTGCAGGTGCAGATCAAGCCTGCGGGTTTCCGAGCCGCGAACCTCCACCTCCGCCGGAGGCGAAGCCAGCCCCGGCGCGTTCGCTTCCAACTCATACTTCCCGTCCGCAAGACCTGCGAACAGGAACGCTCCCCGCGCATCGGTTTGTTTTTCGTCGACGACCAGCAGGGACCGGAGCAGAGTTACACGCGCTTGTGGAACCGCGCTTCCGCTGGGATCGAGGACCGTTCCCGCGAGCGTGCCGGCGTACCCGCTTGCGGCACAGAGGAGCCCCAGAAACAAGCTGCGCAGGATCGACGACCAGGCAATCGGTTTCAAAATGGATTCCCGCGTCCGCAAGGGTTGGTCCCGATGCTGGATATCGGGATGACGTGCCTCGCTGCGAACGCGGACCGTAGAGGCTAGCTCGATTGTGGGGATAGCCCCAACCAGGACGTGACGGTCCTGGCTGTCAAGATTGCACCGGATCACTGATGACTCCTTCTCCCCGCTCTCACGGCGGGGACGGAAGGAGTCCGAAGAAGAAGAGGGTGAAAACGCCAAAGCCTCCCCATCCCTCAAAACGGAATGGGAAGGCTTCACAGTCTTCCCCAGGACTCTTTCCGTCGAAGAGTTAGGCTGAGTGAAAGTTCCTGGGCAGGTTTCCTGGTTTCCGGGTCATCACCTCATCCTCAGCCTTCCCCTTCTGCGCAAGGCAGAACAGTGGCTGGCGACATCGCCTGGGAGGACTTGGCTCGCCGATCACAGTGGCGGGACCACGGCCGATTCGCACGGCCTTTCCTTTTCCCCGTTGTCCAAACGGAGCACCGCAGGAACCAAAGTTGTCAAAGAACCAACAACGCAAATGAACCTAGCACCAGCGGGGGAGCGCTGTCAATGCCCCTTAATTCACCCAGCGCCCGTGATCGTCTTTCTTCTTCTCGTCGCGCATGTACACTTCGAACTTCCTGCGCAGGTGGGCCCGCCGCCATTCGTGGTAGCGGAGCCGCCAACGATAGGGAAGCGAAGCGCCGCGCAAATAGAGGAACCCAAAGAGCATCCCGCCCAGATGCGCGATGTGGCTCACGTCCGACCCCGCGTCGCTATAGGAGGCGACGAATTCCATCACGCCCATAATCACCACGAACCATTTCGCTTTGATGGGGATGATCATGTAAAGGTAGATGGGGCGGTCGGGGAAGATCATTCCGTAGGCCAGAAGCAGGCCAAAGATCGCCCCGGAGCACCCAATTGTTGGAATCTGGTTGGAAGGTTGAAGCAACACGCAAAACAGCCCAGCCCCGATGCCCGTCAGGAAAAAGTAGAAGAGAAACTTCTTCCCTCCCCAGAGGCTCTCCAAGTCGGACCCAAACATCCACAGTGCAAAAAGGTTGAATATGATGTGGAGCCAGCCTCCGTGGAGGAAGAGGTACGTGACCATCTGCCAGACGAACAGACGATTGATGACAAGCCATGGGACCAGGCCCAATAAGGCCTTGGGGTAAACCTGTAAATACAGCTTAGTGGTCTCAAACGGGAGTGCGCCGAGGATGTTGGTTACCGCGAACACGGCGGCCGTGACAATAATCAGCCACTTCACCATCCGCGTAAGCGGCGGCCCGAACGAAAATGCGACTTGCCGGCGGTAGGACATCAATAGAAGCGTACCACAAGAGGCGGGGAGAGTGGGAAGTGGCGGGAGGAGGGCAGTGGGTCAGTTTCCGATAGGGCGACAAGGCGGGAGCTATTTACCACAACCCCGTTTCTGGACCGCGGAGCTCGTTCCTGGTGGGAAGGGCTGTTCACGACAGTTATCGGGCGCACAGCCTGCTGCTGGCTTGCCATTAACGCCGGAGGAACAAGGGTTAGCTCCCAGATGGCTCTGGTCCTGCAGCATTTCCATGTCGTTGCCGGAGAAGCAAGCTGTCACCGCGGGTGATGCATCCATCGAGAAGTTTGCTATGTATGCGTCGAGAAGGTGTACAATCTGCGCGCGAGGCGCCACCCACGAATAATGATAGCCCTTGCACCAGTGACAACTGTGCCTTCCCCAACCGGACTGCGAGGCATGGGTTCGCGGGGAAAGACCTTCTCGAATCAAGGCTGAGAAAGCGTCGAATCTCGAATCCACATTACTGGACAAACTCTGATGCCACAAACACCACACATCGAGCGTCATTTCACCGGATCCGAAACAGTTCGAGACGTTGTGATTGGAATGTCAGATGGATTGACAGTTCCCTTCGCTCTAGCAGCAGGTCTGTCGGGCGCCATCAACACAACGAGTATCATTGTGACCGCGGGCCTGGCAGAAATCACTGCAGGTTCGATCGCCATGGGACTGGGCGGTTATCTGGCCGCTAAGAGTGACGCGGAACACTACTTCAGCGAGAGGGTAATAGAAGAATCGGAAGTCGCTGAGAAGCCCGACGTTGAAGCGAACGAAGTCACCGAAGTATTCCAATCCTACGGTCTGACGTCGGAAGAGTGCAAGCCCGTTGTGGATGCATTTAGAAAGCGCCCACAAGCCTGGATTGATTTCATGATGCGATTTGAGCTGGGTCTTACGAAACCCGATCCCAAGCGACCGGCTATCAGTGCAGCGACGATTGCAGGAGCTTACATCGCAGGCGGATTCATCCCGCTCGGTCCGTACATTGCTCTCTCGACGGCCAGCGCGGCGCTTAAGGTGTCGGTAATCATTACTCTCATCACGCTGGCTGCTTTTGGCTACGTCAAAGGCCACTTTACTGGCGCGCCCCCGCTCCGCAGTGCAATCCAAACAACGGTCGTGGGTGGGCTAGCTGCAGCCGTAGCATTCATGATAGCGCGAGCAATTTCCTGACAGCCTAAGGGAGCGACTGCATGGCAAAAGCAAAATCGCCTTTAGAGGGTTTCTGGGAGAGGCCGCTAAGCGACCTGCTTCAGCAATTGCAGGCAACTCCGGCGGGGCTGACGACCGACGAGGCGAAGCGGCGATTGCGCCAATATGGCCCCAACAGCCTGGTGCAGAAGTCGCGTTTCGCCACGCTGTTCAGTATTTTCCGTCTCTTCTCCAATCCCCTCGTCATCATCCTTCTTGTTGCCAGCGGCATATCTCTCGGACTGGGTGACCGGGTGGGCGGGTCGATCATCATCGCCATCGTTCTGCTCAGCGTACTGCTGAACTTCTTCATGGAATTCCAGGCTCGACATGCGGTGGAGGAGATTCAGAAGCAGGTTGCCACTACGGCTGCCGTTCTGCGTGACGGACGAGAACAGGAACTGCCGGTAGCAGAGCTGGTCCCGGGAGACATCGTCCGGCTCAATGCTGGAGACCTTGTGCCGGCGGACGCCCGTCTACTGGATGTCAAGGACCTGCAGGTGCGCGAGTCAGCGCTCACGGGGGAATCTCTGCCAGTCGAGAAAGCGGCGGCTGACCTTCCCGCGGGGAAACACGGCGTCGCCGACGCGAGCAACAGTGTTTTCCTGGGCACTGCCGTGCAGACGGGAATCGGCACCGCGGTCATTGTCTCGACCGGGAGAGACACATCCCTCGGCGAGATTGCCCAGCGGCTCGCTATGCGGCCGCCCGAGACCGAGTTCGGCCGTGGCATCCGCCACTTCGGGATAATGATCACCTACGTGACGATGGCGCTCGTGCTTTTCGTCCTGCTGGTCAACCTCATTTTGCACCGTCCGGTATTGGAGTCTTTCCTCTTCTCCGTCGCGCTTGCGGTGGGGATGACACCGGAGCTGATGCCCATGATCATCACCGTGACCCTGGCCCAAGGCGCGAGGCGAATGACCAAGAAGAAGGTTCTCGTCAAGCAACTTTCGGCCATCGAGGACTTTGGCAGCGTGGAGATCCTCTGCAGCGATAAGACGGGCACGCTTACCGAAGGAGAGATAGTGCTTGACCGGCACGTGGACGTCCAGGGTAAGGATGACGAGAACGTCCTGCGGCTCA
>Ga0208457_1002190_pt1 | contig 11588 bp, 9 predicted proteins | sample June2015DPH_10_1_FD_185513 | JGI IMG/M metagenome (GOLD analysis project Ga0208457, IMG submission 185513) | Peatland microbial communities from SPRUCE experiment site at the Marcell Experimental Forest, Minnesota, USA - June2015DPH_10_150... | ecosystem: Environmental > Terrestrial > Soil >... | reverse complement strand
GGACCCCGCAGGAATTCACAGGCGCCGGGGCGGCTCTCCCCCCCCAGCCGCCCCGGAGAGAACAACAAAAGCAAGAAACTGCCCTGGAACTCGCTTTATGATTGGTACAGAAAACGGGGGCAGGTCACTTGCTCCATGCCATTCGGTCGTGCTTCCGAACCCGGTTGGCGCTGCAGGCGGAGAATCTTGCCCTGCGCCATCAAATCTCCGTGCTGCAGCGCGGTCGGAAGCGACTCCCCCTGAACGCAGCTGATCGCTTCCTCTGGGTCTGTCTGTCACGCCTCTGGGCGGGCTGGCGCTCCACCCTCGCCATTTTCAAACCCGAAACGGTGATCCATTGGCATCGCATGGGATTTCGCCTCTACTGGCGGTGGAAGAGCCGAGGCCTGCGGCTTGGGCGCCCCCAGGTTCTTCAGCATGTTCAGGACCTGATCCGCAAGATGAGCCTGGCGAATCCGCTTGGGGGAGCACCTCGAATCCACGGCGAACTGCTCCAACTCGGGATCCCTCTTTCCCAAGCGACGGTAGCCAAGTACAGGGTGCACACACGGAAGCCGCCCTCTCAGACTTGGCGCGCCTTCCTCAACCACCACGTCACACAGTTGGCTTCTACCGACTTCTTCGTAGTGCCAACCGTGACGTTTCGGGTCCTGTTTGTCTTCGGGGTGCTCGCCCACCATCGCCGCCGCGTGATTCATTTCAACGTCACCGCCCATCCCACCTCGGAATGGACGGCACAGCAGGTTGCCGAGGCCTTCCCTTGGGACACGGCCCCACGCTACCTGCTCCATGATCGCGACAGCATCTACGGCGACGTCTTTCGGCGAAGAGTCCGAGGCATGGCGATTCGCGAAGTCCTGACGGCCCCGCGATCGCCATGGCAGAATCCCTATGTGGAGCGCCTGATCGGATCCCTCCGACGGGAATGTGTCGACCACCTCATCGTGTTCAATGAATCGTCTCTGCGGCGCACTCTCAAATCGTATTTCGCTTATTACCACGGGGCGCGCACGCACTTGTCGCTGGAAAAAGATGCACCGGAGACCAGACCGGTTCAACCGCCGGAGCTGGGGTCGGTCGTGGAACTGCCGGAGGTCGGCGGACTGCATCACCGCTACGAACGGCGGGCGGCTTGAAGGATCGTTCTCGGTTTGAAGACGGGTGTATTCCGACCCTGGTCGACCGAGATCCGGGAAGACTCCGCCCCCCCCAGGAACAGGATCTTCCCCCAGATCGCCCCGCTCTGTAATCTGTAGCCCGCGCCGGCTCGGCACCTCTCTCGCCCCCTAGACGCCCTTGTGAATTGGCCGCTCTTTGCGGTCGATCGAGTTTTTGGAAGGGACACGAATGGGAGAGGCATTCCTTGAAAAAATCCCTTCGCGGAAAAAATGAACGACTGTGCTTTGAAAGCGAACCAGACTCTTATCGGCCTGGCATCAATAATGGGTAGTCGCCGAGGGTTTCCCAATATCCGTGAAACCGAGCCTGCGCGACCGGCCCGGCCAGCAGCCTGGCGGATCACCGTTCGGTTACAGCGGAGTCCTCACTCTACCAACTGAGGTGGGCAGTTCCAGCTTGCGGTCAGGCTTCCCCAGAAGCGATCCGATGACCATACCCACTCCAGCCAGGAAGAACGCGCCGCAGCCAGCATAGCTGGCCGGCACATGGAAGAAAAAGAATGCGATCGATCCGACACCGCCTGCCAGCATGGATGCGTAAGCACCGCCGGCGTTTGCACGACTCCAAAAAAGGCCTCCAACAACAGCAGCCAGTCCGCCGGCAAGAAAAATGGTTCCCGTAATGGTGAGGTAAAAATACACCGGTCCGGGTAGCGTGTACCAAAGGCCCCAGAACAACACAAACAAGCTCACAAACAAGTTTGTGGCGCGATTCAGCAGCATCTGGGACCTGATCGAAGGAGGCGCCTTCCGGAGCGGTATAATGATATCCTGAGCGATCACAGAGCTCCAACTGAGGAGATAGGAGCTGTTAACGGACATGGTAGCCGCCAGCATGCCTGCCACGACCAAACCCAGGACACCGGCGGGCAAAATGCGTGCGATCATCACGGGCATCGCTTCCAGCGAATTGAACTGACGCCCCAGCATGGCGAGCGCGGCGATACCCCAGAGCATCGGAAACATGCCGCGGCCGAGAAAAATGAATCCGGTCCACTGGAACACTTTGCTGCTGGTTTCCGCGTCGCGGGTGGAGAACGAGCGCATAGCAGTGGTTTGCCAGCAGGTATCGACCGCAAGCCAGAACAGCACCTGGAAGACTATGTAACCCCACCCGTATTCGGGATTCGAAAACGGGTTGAATCCGTTCACACCGAGCTGCGTGACCACTGCGGCATGCATCTTAGCCAGCCCGACCGAGTAGATGGTGTAAGCCGTCACTATCATCGTACCCAAACCCAGAAACACGAACTGAATGTAATCCGTGATTACGATAGAGATCATGCCCCCCAGCACGGTATAGATCACTTCGAGCAGCAGGATCCCGGTCATGGTGATCTTCAGGTAAGCGAGAGGCAAGCCCGTGATCAGCGTTAGGAACGTACCCTCCACCTTCAGGAATACGCCCATATTCAAGAGGCCTCCGATTGCGACCAGCCCGCCTGTGAGCACACGTAAGTTGCGGCTGTAGCGCACCTCGAAGAATTCCGGAACTGTCATGAGCCCCATCTCGCGCAAACGGCGCACGATGAAACCGCTCCGCCCGATAAAAATCATTACCAGTCCAGCGATGAGGCCGTTCACGAATGACGCGAAGCCAGTCTTGAACCCCAACTCGGCGTAGTACATGAAGGTAACGGTGCCGATTTCGGTCGCTGCTAGCGTGGCGATGCCCACGTGCAGGCCCAACTTGCGACCCGCTACCAGGAACTCGCTGACCCCGAACACGTAGCGCTTGCCATACAACCCCGCGCCGAGCGTGGCGGCCAAGTAGAAGAATACGATAATCCAATCGATGAAATGGAAGTTCACGCCCTGGGTTCCCCCGATGCGCAACAAGCCAAAGGGTTGGCCGATCTCAAGGGATCGGCTGCCACTAGTCAGGCCGCCGCTCGCGTTCCAGCGCCCGAAACAGCTCGCGCAAGTTGCGCACGCCGCCCACTGTGACTACCAGCCAGATCAATACAAATGTGAGGCTCGCCACTACAAAATCCAACAGCCAGAACACGTACCAAAGATCCACGTTGCAGTCCTCGTAACGTCGGAGTCGAGTCTCTTCGCCATAATCAGGGACGCCACTCTCCCCGACAGCAGGCAGCACGCCCGATTTCGGCGCAGGCCATCGGGTTCAAAGTCTCCTGAATCTTAGCCCGGATACTTGAACGCGGGACGCTGCTTCCCTGCGTTCCGGAACCCAACCGCCGCGTCGATAATGTCAGTGATGTTGTACTTGGGGTTATAGCCCAGAATCGAGCGCGATTTACTGAGATCGATCTGGAAGTCGTGAAACACATCCCATCGGAACTCCACCACAGGAATTCCCAGCTTCTCCGAGATGTAGTTTGCGAGCACATCATAGCTGAAAGGTGCGGGGCCGGAGATGTTGAAGGCTTGGTAGAGACTGCTTTCGTTCCCGACAGCAAGCATCACCGCCTGCACTACATCGTGGATGCTCACCACGTGCCTGAGGCCCGGCCTGCCATCAGGGTGCACGAGCCTCGCAACGCCATCCGTGTCATTCTCGAAATAGGCCTCTTGCTCCGCGGTAACCGCGAGGTCTCTCCAGTTGGGGACGCCGAAGTTCGGCGGCCGAAGTGTGGCATGCGCGAGGATGTCATCATCTGCCATGACCCAGGAAAAGCGGAGGGTAGTGATCGGGAGCTTGTATTGAATGATATACTGCTCGCACATCGTCTCCTCGAGTACCTTGGAGAAAGCATAGTAGCCTGGATATGCAGAGTGAGGATAAGTTTCGTCGATCGGATATGGGCGGGGGTAGTAGAAGATCCCAGCCCTGGCGTCTGACCCTGCCTGGATGTATTGCTGCACGTCCTGCCGGGCCTCTTTGCACGCGTCGAGCATGAGGAAGGTGCCCCTCACGTTGACGCTCATAAATTTCTCCTTGTTCTCCTTAACGTTCGCCAAGTGGATCACCGCATCCATATCCTTGACAAAACGCTTGGGGAACGACTCGTCGGCCAAGTCACCCTCCATAATTTCTACACCCTGGACGGTCACGGGCGTTTCGTGCTGGAGAGCACACACGTTGAAACCCGCCTTTAGAAGCTCAGGGACCACGTGCCGGCCGATTTTGCCGCTTGCGCCCGTCACTGCGATGTTTTTGATTTTCATGACGATTACTCTCCCTCGCCCAGACTCGACCTCTATCAACTACACTTAAGACGCCCCGGCGTTCACCCAGCCGCCGCAGATGAGTGGCGCAGAATCAGTAGCGAACGAGGAGCAAGCTTCCAATTGGCTTTGGCAGGGGCGTTGCCGCCAAAGGCCTCGATGTAAGGCTCAGCGATGCCGATCGATGACTCCGCCCTGTTATAGTTTGCGAGAACCAGCCACAGTTCCCGTCCCGCGAAGGCGGATGCGACCACACCAGCGGGCAATGGACGCAGGAACAGACTGCTATCGCGGATTTCCAAATATGCTCGCGTCCCCTCTTCGACAAGATTGAGGTAGCGCATGAGCCAGCGCGCATGAATCGCCCGCGTTTCCGGGTTGCCAGGGAAAGCGTCCCAGGGACCATAGGTATAAGGGCCATTCGGATTAGCTCGGTAGTATTCCAGTATCCGGCGCCAGCGCGTATCCCAAGGACCGGGATAATATTTCACGCCGGGCACGGACACCCGCTCGCCGGTGAACGGCCGCCCGGCGAGCAGTAAGGGGAATTGCATATAGGGGATCGCGTGGAGGTACTTGTCATCCTCGCTATCAATCTTCACCTCGCTTAAGTCGATGCAGGGGACCACATATGGAGGGTGATTTTTCACCCTCTCCCGCACCACATCCGGGTTCGACTCCCCCTCGCCGACCCACAGGTAATCATAAACCTTGCTGAAAGTCTTCGGGCACAGTGCTCCATCTTGGTGGACTTTATAGGTGCCGCCACGGCGCTTCACTGCGGAGTAGACAAGGGAAAGCAGGTCTTCGAGCGCAGCATCGTGGTCGGCTGTTTCTGTCATCGCGAGAATCTCGTCCGGTGTCCTATCTTTGGTGTTTCGGTACAAGGGGAGATATCCGAGGTCGTTGTACAATCCGTCGACACTGTAATCGTCCAAGACCCGGATCATGCGGGGCAGCACGTAGGCGCGCCAGCCAGGGCTCGCCGGGGAACAGCATGCCATATTCCAGTGGGCGAGCTTGAGGACGCCGCCGGGACGCGCCCACTCCTCTCGAAAATCCGGATCCGTGACCTGAAAGAAGCCAGTGGAGGCATATAGAAGTATCTTCATCCGGCGCTGGTGGACCATCCCCACAAAACGGCGGAGGCCGGCGGGGTTCACCGCAGTGAATTTGTCTCCGCCGAAGAGGCGGAGCAGGTCATTCCATTCCTCCATGATCTGGACGAGACGGATTCCCTGGTCGCACAACTGATCGAGCTCGTGCTCATCCCGTTCGTCCGGGCTCCACATCATTCGGCTCGGGTACTCGCCCAAGTTGTAGCAGGCTTGGCCAGGAACATATCGCGTGATCAGGTGCCTTCGCAGGCAGGTTCGAATGGATTGCTCGCAGTGAGCGATGTTCTCCAAGCGTCGCCGATGATCCTCGTGAGAATACGAGCGGACAATCGGTGCTGCATCGCATTCGGGGGTGGCTGCCTCTGATCGGGATGCAGAGCCGCGATCCGCTGCCAGACTTACGAGCGCTGGGGTGACGCCCCATTGGAGAAATTGACGTCTACGCATTCCTGGTCTCCCTCGGCGGATTCTCGATCACAGTTAACCGTGGTTGCGTTTGACAATTGCGTTGACTTAATCATGCAGCCAGCTGGTTGTGTGGACTTCATCCAGCCACGGAGAGTTTCAACAGACGCATCGTTTCGTCACCTCTCAGCCGGACGGCGCCGGGGGCGAGTGCCCCCGGCGTGTGTCTATTGAGAGACCGGCTCTGAAAAGCAGCAAGAGGCAAGGCCTAAAAAGTGATCTTTGCCCCCAGTTGAATATTCCGACCGGTGGAACCACTCGAAGCAAAACCCGAGCCGACGGTAGACGATACCACTCCAGCCCCGGGCGTACCGATAGCATTATTCGGCTGGCCGAAATTCGGGTGGTTAAATAAGTTAAAAACATCCGCCCTGATCTGTAACCTTCCTGCTTCTCCTAGCCTTCTGATGGGGAAGTCCTTTGCCAAGCTAAAGTCAAGATCCCTATAATCCGGCCCGCGCAAGACGTCCCTTCCGGAGTTGCCGAAAGTGTACGGATCTGGTGTGACGAACGCTGAGGTGTCGAACCAGTCGTTAATAGTCGGATTCGCGAGGCTCCCGTTTGCGATTCTGTTAGGGTGCCAACTCCCGGCCAGAGAACCACTCAAATTGGCCGTGCCCACGATAGGTGTAAAAGGAGACCCCGAATGCAATTGGAACATGGAAGAGACCTGCCATCCGCCTACTAGGGCACCTAATACACCTCCCTGTTTCACGAAGCGCTTTCCCGGACCAAATGGAAGCTGATAGATAAAGGCTCCGTTTAGTGTTTGCGGTAGATCGATGGTTGAGAGCCCGTAGTTGGCGCGTGGGTCGTAAGCGTTCTGCCAATTATCAATGTTTTCCGCGCCGCCCCAGCCCGACCCCATTCCTGTATCCATGTCCTTTGAAGCTGTGTAGTTGACGAGGAACATGAGCCCCTGGGAGAACTGCTTTCGTACGCTCAACTGGAACGCATGATAGTTGGAAAAGCCATCGAACATCGCTGCCGAAATCCCCTGGAACTGCGGGTAAGGCCGCTTCAATTGCGCGTCGCCTGGCCCTAGCAAATTCGGTGGCACCTGGTTAATGTCTCTGCCGAATCCAAGATGCACTCCCCTGGTAAAGACATAACCAGTATCCACGACAATATCTCCGCGGATGCGCCTTTGAATATCGAAGTGAACCGTCTGAGTGTACGACATCGGCGTATCATATGGAACGTAACTGACCGGTTGCCCGTTTAACGAATCAGGGGTCAGCCCAGATGGAAGAGGGTAAAATGTTGCGGACGGCAACCCCTGCGAAAGCCCAAAGATGGGCGTAATCAAGTCGGTGGAAGTTTCGTAACCGGACCATCCCCAACCACCCGCGATCCCACTTGTGTAAGTGTCCCCGTTCCGCGCCATAGGGAAAATCCCGTAGCCGCCCCGGATGGACCAATTATGGGTAGGCGCCCACGCGAAACCAAGCCGTGGAGAAAAAACGTCCGGAATCGTCTTCTCCAACGCCGTCCGACCGTTTTGGCCCCCATACCACACCGCGCCAAGGGTGTTGGTGGCGGGGTTCATAAGCGCGGGATCAAAAGAAACGACCCTGTTGAACGCCTCCCTCCAGCCAGCCTGGATCTGGTATCGGACACCCAAATTCAGAGTGAGTTTTGGCGTGACTTTATAATCGTCCTGCACAAAGAGTTGCATGTTCCAACAGCGCCCCCCGTATTCCGGTGACATGCCAACTCCCCAACTCTCCGGCAAGCCAAACAGGAAGTCAGCATAGCCTAGACCCACGCTTGTTGGATCGGTCGGATTACGCGTGAAGATCCCACTGAAGGATAAATCGCCGGCGTCCACATCGCCCCACGCTTCGGCCGACTGCCACCTGTCGAATTCTCCGCCAATCTTCAAGATGTGTTTCCCTTTGATCCAGGTTAGCATGTCTGACGGCGTGAAATTGTTTTCCGCCCCACCGGCATGGGTCCCCCCATTGAGGCTAGTGGTCACCGTGCCCCCTATGTTGATGTTCGGGAAGGCATTCGCTGCTGCATTGATCAGGCCGATCTTTTGCGGGTATCCCTTCCCCATGCTTGAGGATGAACCCCACCCGGTGGACCTCAGAAAACCCATTCGGAATTCGTTAACCTGGTTGGGGCTTAGCGTCCACGCGTCTGTTATCTGGGCGTGAACGTTTTCGAACGGAGCGGAGAAATCAATCATGTCCCCAACGGTATTTACGTTGTAGATCCATTGATGTCCGGGATTATAGACCCCGGACCCCGAAAGTCGGTTCGAGGAGCTTATGTTGTAATCAACCTTGCCACTGTAAAAAAACCACTTTTGGGGACTATTGGGCAGTTCCACATAATAGTTGTTGTAGATTCCCGGAAGATTAGGATTCGGGAAGTATTGTTGGATGTTCCGAGCCACGGGATCGATCTCGCCGCTTGGAATGACATTCCCAGGGACAGGTTGCCGAACATACTGGCCGTTGACCAACGTCGTGGTATTTGGATCATAAACAGTTGGCAATCCCGGCGCGGAAAAATCACCATTACGCATTGCCAACGTTGGGACGGTGGCCAAAGTGGCCAGCAAAGTCTTTTGGTCCGCGCGATCAAGGCTAAAAAAGAAGAAGGCCTTGTCGCGCTTTATCGGACCACCTACGGTCCCTCCATAGTCGTTCCATCGGAGTGGGAGAACGCTTGGCGCGAAGAAGTCTCGCGCCTCAAGCTTGTCATTTTGAACAAACTCATAAAGAGATCCGTGCCAATGGTTTGTTCCGCTCTTCGTGATTACGCTATAGACTTGAACACCACCGCCGTATTCGGCGCTGAAGTTACTTACGGTCATCTTGACCTCGGCGATGGAATCGATGGGCATTATAAGACCCCCGGGGTTATTGCTCACGCCGTACATGGCACGAGCGCCGTCAATCAGCCAATTAGCCTGATAAGCGCCTGTCCCATTCGCGCCCACACTCTCGCCCGATGCGTTTCCTCCAGCGGCGGTACCCGACGTCCCTCCACCGTTAACTCCTGGAAGTAGTCCGGTCAGGTTCATCCAAGATCTGCCGACGTCAGGAATTTCCTCGACGGGTACTGATGTCAGCGTCATGCTTTTCTCGGACGTTTCGGTTTGAACCAAAGGGGCGGCCGCAGTCACGTCTATCCTTTCCAAGAGCGACCCAACCTGCAACTGCGCGTCGATCGCTATTGTTTGCAGGTATAAGACGATGCCGGATCGGTTGAATTCCTTGAATCCTTCCTTTGAAAATTTCAGTGTGTATTGCCCCGGAAGAACGTCCGGCGCATCGTAAATACCAGAGTTGTTAGTGGTCACATGCTGAGTCACTCCCGTTGATATTTCGGAAATGGCCACCGTAACTCCGGGTATTCCAGCTCCTGTTTGGTCGGTGACCGTGCCCCGTATTTCGCCTGTGTTTCTGTTTTGGGCGGATACCACTTGCGAAGTCAAAAAGTATCCTATTGCCAAAAACACGACGAATGTTGCTGCCGTGATAGTCTCGTGCGCTTTGTTCGACCAGTGACGCTCGCTTTGCACTGACATGAGCTATTCCTCCTTGTCCCTGAGGGGGGTCTCGAAAACTGTGCGCTTAGGCCATTGGCCGTGCGCTCCACACCTTCGCCCCCCCTTGCGAATGCTTAGACCCAGACCTTATCCAACAAGCAGTCACGAATACGCCGTCCGACCACGAAAGCCAGACTTCAAATCGGGAAAAACGAAGAGTCGCGCCAAACCAGCATGTTCGAGTTTACCGAAGTGCTGCATATCCCTCCCCGATGTCTCGACGGACAATCGCGGGTAATACCGGGTTCGCTTCCAGTGACGATCCCCCACGTCTCCGCATAGTGCAAGAACGCTTTTGGAAACCTTCCGCCAAATCGTCGAAAGTGTTTCTGTGCATCAACAAACAATAAACCATACTCTTAAAGAACTCTCCTTCCTTCACTTTGCGCCCGCACCCATTGGGCGAGCGCGTAACGGAACTGGTCGTGTCAGTTACAGGTTGCGTTCCCAGTTCCCCCAGAGGCTTCTATTGTGCTTTGGAGGGAAGCCCTTTGGGAATTGCCAAACATGCCGTTTGAATGGACTTTTCTGCAGTGCAGTGCTATGCTACCAGCGCTGTGGAACGGCACCTTGAAACGGTCCTGAAGGAAGACGTGCAGGAGGTCTTCGACCACTTCTGCGCGTGCTTCAACATCCGCATACTCTTCTACTCGCCAACAGGAAAACAGCTTAAGGTAGGTCTTAACCGTCCGAATTCCGATTACTGTAATCTTGTCCAGACGCATCTTCACGGACTTCAGGCCTGCCTTGACCTTGACGAGAGAAAGAGGCGGGAGGCGCTGGCGCAGGGCAAGATGGCCTGCTACCAGTGCCACGCCGGACTGGTGGAGGCGATAAAGCCAGTTTTCTATGAAGGGCAACTGTTGGGATACGTGGCCATCGGCCAGATCAGGTCCGATGAAGCTATTCCGAAGGGCGTAGCGGCGCTCTGGCGTCAGCGCCGAGAGATTGCAGCTCTCGACCAAGCGTATCGGAGCCTGCCGTGCGTCCCGCGCGAGAAAATCGACGACATCCTGGGGCTTTTCTCGATACTTGTGGACTACATCGTTTCACGGAAGATGGTAATCCTGAAGGGAAGAAGCATTCTGGAGGAGGTTCGATCTTTCATCGAATCAAACATTGAGAAGGACATCAGCATATCCGAAGCGGCGTCCCACGTGAGCCGGAGCCCGTCGACTGTCTCGCACTTGTTCCGAGAGAAGACTGGAAAATCATTCAAGCACTATGTGATCGAGGCCAAACTGGCGCGGGCCGAGGAGCATATGACCAATGAGCCCCTGACCACTGTTGCGAAGGCTGCCGCTGGAGTCGGATACCCTGACCCGCTCTATTTCTCCCGCATATATAAGCGTTATCGAAACTTCCCGCCAAGCCTGTACCGACAGCGAACAAAGTTCCCGGTACGATCCTCTCTCCCCACGAAGCGTAGGACCTCGGGCGGAGTTGAAGGGGGCGTTCCGCCGTGAAACGGGAGCGATTGTTGGTGGAGCAGATTGTGGCGGTTTTGGAGCCAAAAGAGACCGTCGCCCAGATGGAGTTGTTTCCTTCAACCCGGTACTTGGCTTCGTAGGTGGGACTGTATTCGGGGAACAACGAAACCTGGTCAAGAGCCTGGGACGAATGGGCCCGTAGTGATGTTCGCACTGCCGGAACAGAAACCTGAGTAGTAACGTAAAGGTTGTTCGTTAAGGAGTGGCAGCCGACCAGATCAGATGCATCTTGCGGCTGAGCTGAGAGAAGTGTTGCAAAGATTAAGAGAGGACAAAGACACAGACGGTGACCGGTGCTGCGAGTTTAAGCGGCGAGGCCGAATACCGAATGGATGAAGTGGTTCTGTGCGCGGATGTCGCCCTTTTTCACCCGCCGCACCTGTCCCTTCCGAATCTTGTGCATCACCTCGTAGCCTTGAATCGTCCTCCGCGCACAACTGAACTGCCGAATATGCTGCTTGGCACGCATCTTTTTCTATAGCGCGGTGATCTTGCTCCAGGATGTTGTTCAGATGATTTCGGTACTCTGAACTGGCCCAGTTCGGCGGTTTAACTTGGCCCACCTTGGCAGCGAACGGATACCCTGAATTGGGCGATGCCCAAAAGGGGGAGACCGTTGGAATGGAGAGCCAAGGTGGAA
>Ga0208457_1002162_pt1 | contig 11713 bp, 12 predicted proteins | sample June2015DPH_10_1_FD_185513 | JGI IMG/M metagenome (GOLD analysis project Ga0208457, IMG submission 185513) | Peatland microbial communities from SPRUCE experiment site at the Marcell Experimental Forest, Minnesota, USA - June2015DPH_10_150... | ecosystem: Environmental > Terrestrial > Soil >... | reverse complement strand
AACCAGGCGTTCAAAGATGTCACTCGATCACCCACCTGGGTGGGCGCACTCAACGACGGAAAAATCCGTGTGCCGGTCTCAGGCATGACCCAGGTGAACGCGGAACTCGCCCGCGTGCTCAAGCATGAGCTGACGCACTCCTTCGTCCGGCAGATCACCATGGGCCGTTGTCCCACTTGGTTTAACGAAGGTTTGGCGCAACTCGAGGAGGGGGCCACATCGGCGACGACGGGATTGCAGCTTGCGCGGGCGGTTGCCACAGGTCGCTTGCCGTTTTTCGCCTCGCTCGAAGGTCCCTTCCTGAACATGCCGCAGGACCAAGTGGCCCTTGCTTACGCCAAATCGCTGGCTGCCCTCGAGTACCTCCGAACCACCTTCGATATGGTCGAGATCCGCAACCTCCTCAAAGCCATGCCTGCTCACCCCGATTTCGGCGTTCTTCTTCAGGATGAGCTTCGTCTCAGCTATCCCGCCTTCGAACAAGAGATCGCCAACTACATCGTGAAGAAGTACGGGACGTAGGGCGGCAGTTGGCAGGTACGAGGGGCAATTCTGAATTGTGAATTCATTGTTGCTTGCCGCCAATTGACGCCTCCCCGCAGGGTTGCTAAGATGAATAAATTGAGCTGCATTGAGGAGACTCCGCTATGGACCGGCTGACGCGCCACGAACTGAAGCAGGACGAGTTTCGCGAAACTCTGGACCAACTCGAGCAATACCTGAAAGGACATCTCAGAGAAATCCTGACTGTCGCCATCCTGGTTATTGTGGTGGTGGGCTTGGCGGGGGGATTGAAGTATTACCTCGACCAGCAGGAGGCCAGCGCCAATATCGAGCTCGCTTCCGCCTTGAGGGCTTTCCAAGCCTATGTTGGACCTCCCGCGCCCGGCACTCTGGGCGCTGACTCGGAGTCTTTCCCGACCGCAGCCGAGAAGTACAGGACGGCGCTGGAACAGTTCAAGGCCATTGTCCTGAAGTACCGGATGTTCCCTCGGCCGAAGGCAGCGAGCATTGCGCTTTACCACATGGGAATCTGTGAATCGCTGCTCGGAAACTCGGCCGCAGCCATTAATACCCTGCAAGAAGCCAGTCGTGATAGAGACCGGGAGATTGCTGCACTGGCTCAGTTCGCCCTGGCAGGCGAGTTCCTCAAGAGTGGCAAGAAACAGGAAGCTGTCGCAATCTATCAGAACCTCGTCGATCATCCCAGCTTGGCAGTGCCGAGGGCAAGCGCACTGTTAGCGCTGGCTGATAGCTTGAAAGACTCCCAGCCGGGGCAGGCTCGAAAGCTTTACGATCAAATTCAGAAGGAATTCGGCTCCGACCCCTCGGTTGCGGAAGCCTTGAGGCAGCAGATGGCCGGACTCCCCCAATAAAGGGCTAGGGCAGCAGTCGCATTCATGTGTGCAAGAACGGATGGCCAGGGTGCGAAGCGGCCCGGCGCCGCTTGACAGCCCGGTCCACATCATGATATTGTTTATTGAGCATACGATTTATGGCGTTTTGTATGCCAACGCGAGCATATCACGAGCGGTCGCTGACGTGAAAAGGATTGACTATGCGCACTACCCTCAACATTGACGACGGCACCCTGGGTTACGTGATGAAGGAGACCGGCGCCTCCACAAAGACCGAAGCAGTGCGCCAAGCACTTCAAGATTATGTCCGGCGAAGGAAGATCGAGAAACTCATTGCCCTTAAGGGGAAGGTCAGGTTTGATTTGGACTGGAAAACGCTCAGGAAAGGGTGGAGCCGGAACTTTGCTCGTCCTCGTTGACACCTCGGTGTGGATTGAATATTTCCAGCGGAAGGATGCGCTGATTCAAAAGGAGATGGACGGCCTGCTCCGGAGCGAGGAGGTTGCGACCGCCGGTCTGGTCCTGGCCGAACTTCGCCAAGGCTGCCGGGCGCCCAACCAAGTCAGGCTAATGCTGGACGCCATGGAGCCACTCTTCTATCTGGAAAGCGATCGAACGAGCTGGCTTAAGGCGGGAGAGATCGCAGCGGAAGCAAGCGCGCGCGGTTATAAACTCGAAGTCGGAGATTGTCTTCTTGCGGCTGTGGCCCTCCGCGAGCGCTGCTCGCTCTTTACCCTCGACCGCGACTTCAGCCACATTCCAGGACTGAAGCTCTACCGCTTCCGATCCAACTAGAATCCTAGTCGCTATGCCCGGCCCGCTTCCCAAAACTCCAGCCTCGCCCACGGAAAGCGAGGTCGCCCCCTCATCCAAGGAGGAGGTGCGCCTGCGTGAGAACCCGCGAGCTTTCAGTTTATGGGAGCGGGTTCAAATATGCCTTGCAAGTTGGGTCGGCTACTTGGCTGTGCTGCTGATTGGGCGCAGCCTGCGGTGGGAGGTTTACGGTTGGGAGAACTGGGAAGCCGCCAGCAAACGGGGCCAGGGGCTCATTTACACCTTCTGGCATCGCGAAATCTTTTCCGCCTGCTGGTTCTGGAGAAAACGCGGAATCGTGGTGATGACGAGCCGGAATTTTGATGGCGAATACATCGCGAGGATCATCCAAATGCAGGGCAACGCTGCGGCACGCGGTTCGAGCACACGAGGAGCATCGCGGGCCCTGGCAGAGATGACCGAGTGCCTGAGAAAAGGAAGAGACGCAGCTTTCACGATCGACGGCCCGCGCGGCCCGCGCTATGTCGCCAAGCGCGGGTCGGTGTTGCTTTCAAAAGCCACCGGGGCCGCTATCCTTTGCTTCCACGTTGCCTTGCGCCGCGCCTACGTCTTTCGCCGCAGTTGGGACTTGACGCAGTTCCCTCATCCCTTCTCGCGCGCCGCCCTGTTCATCGCACCGCCGATCGTGGTCTCACCGCAGGCCAGCGAGGAGGAACAGGGCAGCAAACTTAGGGAAGTGCAGAACACTCTGGATGACCTCGGGCGACAAGGTGAGGAGTGGGCGTTGCGCACCCGCCAGCGGCATGGGAAATCTGGAATTTGAAATTCGAAATTAGAACCTGGAAATTCGGGACTCCTTATCTTCGCCGGTGTTCTCGACCAAGGCAAGAAGATAGAGTGGCCCTTAACCTTCCGCCAGGCGCTTGATTTCCGGGTAGAGGGCCTCCACCTGCGCCCGCGTCTCCTCCAGGCTTCCTGAGCAATCAATCAAGTAATCGGCGCGCCGGCGCTTCTCTTCAGGCGGAATCTGGGATGCCATGCGCCTGAGCGCATCTTGGCGGGAGATGTGGGTTTTCGCCATCAGCCGCTCGATTTGTTGCTCGGGCCTGCACCATGCCACCAGGATTTTGGCGAAGCAGTCCGCAACACCGGCCTCATAGATCAGCGCCGCATCCACCAGGATTACAGCTCGAGGCTGCCGGGAGCGAAACTCCTCTGCGAGTTCCTTGACACGCGCGATCAGGCTGGGATGCATGATGGAGGTAAGTTCGCTGAGCTTCTGCGGGTCGGCAAAGACTACTGAGCCCAGCCGCCCCCGATCAATTTCGCCCGAAGGCTTCAAAATCCCGCGGCCAAAGTGCGAGACGACTTTGTTGTAGACCGGATTGGACGGCTGGAGCAATTCGTGGCCGACGCGGTCAGCATCAATCACCTTTGCGCCCAGCGCCTCCAGGAAGCGCGCCACGGTGCTCTTGCCGGATGCGATCCCACCTGTCAATCCGAAGCTTCCATCCATGCTTTGTGAGAAAGAGCGGAAATTCGCGTGTCATCCTGAGGAATCGCTTGCCAACAAAAATGGCGGGCTCGGAATGACACGCAGTACTTTTTTCAGCGACCTGCTCAGCCAGCCAGTTTAGCATAGGTTCAAGGCTCATCCGCTACCACCCTGTGGTGCAGATTGGAAGGGTGGTGGGTTTCGTTTATAATGGCCTGACGGTCGTTTGCAGCCGCTCCCACATATTGCACAGGCTGAAAAGACAAGCTTGGTGGGCGCTGGCAAGGGCCGAAATCGAATTGGACGGTGAAGTGTGGCTGATCCTGTGGCAGTCCCTGATACGGAGAAGCGCTTCGTTTACAGCATTATGGATATCATGAGCTTTCTTCCACATCGTTATCCGTTTTTGCTGGTTGACCGCATACTGGAAATCGAGGGCGAGAAACGCATTGTCGGGCTCAAGAACGTCACCATCAATGAGCCGTTTTTTCAGGGCCATTTCCCCGGCGCGCCCGTCATGCCGGGCGTGTTGATCATTGAATGCATGGCCCAGGTGGCGGGTGTGATGATCTACCGTGACATGCCGGACAAGGACAGAAAGCTTATCTATTTTACCAGCATCGAAAACGCTAAGTTCCGTCGCCCCGTGCTGCCGGGCGATCAACTTCGAATCGAGATGCATTTACTGAACCGGCGCAGCAATTTTGGAAAAATGAACGGTCAAGCTACCGTGGACGGGAAGTTGGTGGCTGAAGCCATTGTGACGTTCGCAATCACGGAGCGTCCGGGTCAATCAGGTCAATGAAGGCTCACCCCACAGCCATCGTCCATCCCAACGCCAAGCTCGCCTCGAGCGTGACGGTGGGGCCTTATTCCCTGATCGGGGAAAACGTCGAGCTGGGAGAGGACTGTGAGGTGATTTCCCACGCGGTGCTCGACGGGAACACGCGGCTGGGCAGGGGAAACCGCGTTTTCCCGTACGCGTCGATCGGACTTGCTCCCCAAGATCTGAAATACGCTGGCGAACCAACGCGCGTGGAGATCGGCGAGGGCAATACCATCCGCGAGTTCGTCACCATTCACCGCGCCACGGGGGAGGGGGAAGGGATCACGAGAATCGGCAGTCATAACCTGTTGATGGCCTACGTTCACATCGCGCACAACTGCCGCCTGGGAAACCATGTGATCATGGCGAACGGCGCCTCGCTGGCCGGCCACGTCGAGATTCAGGATCACGCCTCGGTGGGTGCGTTTTGCGGCATTCACCAGTTCTGTCGCATCGGCGCCTACAGTTTCCTGGGAAGTTATAGTATCGTGAACCAGGACATCCTCCCTTACTCGAAGACCTCTGCCCCCCGCCCGCTGAGCGTTCTGGGGGCCAACCGCCTTGGCCTCGACCGGCGCGGCCTGAGCGCTGACGACTTGAAGGAACTGGAACGCGCCTTCCGCTTGCTGACCCGATCCAAGTTGAACACCACCCAGGCACTGGAAGCCATCGAGTCTTCAGGCTTCAAGTCCGAGCACGTCCGGGCCTTAGTGGAATTCATCCGAACTTCTGAGCGCGGTGTGGTGAAATGACAGAAGACCGATATGCAATCATTGCGGGGAACGGACATTTCCCCTTCCTGGTGCTGGAAGCCGCGCGGGACCAAGGCATCGATCCACTGGTCGTGGGCATCAAGGAAGAAGCCTCGCCGGAACTTGCCACCCTGGCGAGCGCCATTCACTGGCTGAGCTTGGGTGAAGTATCGAAGCTCCTGGATCTCCTGGTCGCCGAGCAGGCCAGCAAAGTGGTGCTGGCCGGCCAGGTGAAGCATGCGCAACTCTTCAGCTCCATCAAACCGGATGGGTTGGTGAGCCGCGCCCTGCAAAGTCTGCAGCGGAAAAACACGGACTCGCTGATTGGGGTATTCGTGGGCATGCTCGAAAGCCGGGGAATCCAGGTGGTTGATTCGACGCTTTTCCTGAAGCCGTTGCTTCCGGAGGCCGGCCCACTCACGCGCCGCGCGCCGGACGCTGAAGACCAATCGGATATCGCCTACGGCCGCGAGATCGCCAAGAAGCTTGCGGGCCTCGATATCGGCCAAACCATCGTAGTGTCTGACCGGGCTTGCGTGGCCGTGGAGGCTATGGAAGGGACGGACGCCACCATCGAACGTGCGGCTAGCCTGAGTAACGGGCGGAGACTGGTGGTCGTCAAAGTAAGTAAGCCCCACCAGGACATGCGCTTTGACGTCCCCGTGGTGGGACTGAAGACCATTCAGGTGATGCGACGGTCAAACGCTCACGTGCTGGCAGTGGACGCGGGCAAGACCCTACTGTTTGAACGCCAAGCCATGATCATGGAAGCGGACGAGGCGGGAATCGCAATCGTAGGAATGAAGGACTAGGGGGAGACGAAATTCGAAACTGGAAAATCGAAATTGGAAAATCGAAACTGGGAAAACCGTAACCAGGAAACTAGAAACTAGAAGGCAACCCTGCCAGTTTCGATTTTCGAGTTTCCAGTTTCTAGTTTCCAGTTTCTAGTTTCCAGTTTCCATTTTCTAGTTTCGAGTTTCTGATTTGTACTTTCTGCGAGGGTAGAGTTGAGCGAGAGGGTTGCAGTAGCCGTGCTGGGAGTTGGTGAGCACGGTAAGAAACACGCGCGCGGGTTGCAGCAGGTCTCGGGAGCGGAGCTCGTAGGAGTCTATGACCTTCGCCCCGAAAGAGCCAGGGAGTTGGCGGCCGAACTTGGAGTCCGGGCCTTCGCGAGCCTGGAGGAGGTGTGGGGTGCGGTTCGTGCCGTAAGCGTGGTTATACCCACCACCAGCCACGCGGAAGTAGCGCGCCAAGCCTTTGCCCATGGCGTGGATGTTCTGCTCGAGAAGCCCATCACGCGTACCCTAGAGGAGGCTGAGGAGGTCACGGCTCTGGCCCAAAGCCGGGGACGTATCCTGCAAGTCGGACACCTCGAGCGGTTCAACCCCGGGGTGGTGGCCGCCAAGGCGATAACCCGCCAGCCGCTGTTTTTTGAAATCCACCGTATGGGTGTTTTCAGCGCGCGCAGCCTGGATGTTGACGTGGTGTTTGACCTGATGATTCACGACCTCGATCTGGTGCTGTGGATGGTCAATTCAGCGGTGCAGGAAGTGCGTGCGGTGGGGTTCCCGGTGCTGTCCGATAAAGTCGACATTGCCAATGCCCGCGTGGAGTTTGAATGCGGCGCGGTGGCGAACTTCACCGCCAGCCGCGCCAGCACAGAGCGCATACGGAAGTTCCGTTTTTTCCAGCCCTACGATTATGTTTCCATTGACTTTACGCGACGCGATGCCACGCTTTTGAGGGTGGATAACGACGGCCCTACGCCCTGCATCACTTTTCAGAAGCTCGAAACCAAGCCCGTGGACCCCCTTCAGTCAGAACTCGAGGCTTTTGTCGAATCGGTCCGAACCCGGTGTGCGCCTCTGGTGGGCGGGCCGGAGGGTCAGCGAGCCCTCGCTTTAGCCGAGCGGGTGATGAATTGCATCGAAGAACATGCGGCCAAGGTGAATGTTCGCCTGGGCCGGCCGGTAGGCCAAAGCGGGGAGGTCTAGTGAGGCGCCCCAGTTGGTGAGGACGAAACTTGTGGCATGCCTCCGGACATTCGCCGGTGTCATTCCGAGCGCAGCGAGGAATCTCGCCCTGCTTCGGGGGGGAGCGCGGAAGAAAGAATCAGAGCGAGATTCCTCGCTGCGCTCGGAATGACACGGTTAGGGGGAGTTTCTGGAGAGCTGGGACGGCGCGGTAGTCTCTCAGTTCGAGTTTCGAATTTCGAGTTTCTATTTTCTGATTTCTAGTTTCTGATTTCTACTTTTATGCCAACCAGTGATACCAAGGTCGAGATCAGCGTGGACGCTACGCCGACCGGAAGTCCCCCTACACCCGAGCCTGAGTACCACCTCACCTTCGTGGATTCCACCCTTGCTCCCGTTTCCCTTTTCCGGCAGATTTTGGAAAGGCTCCGCGAACCGAAGATCACCGTTCCGAAAAAATATTACCAGGGAAGGGCCACTGTAGACGCTACGCCGACCGGAGGTCCCCCTTTACCCGGGCCTGAGTACCACCCCACCTTCGTGGATTCCACCCTTGCACCCGTTTCCCTTTTCCGGCAGATTCTGGAAAGGCTCCGCGAACCGAAGATCACCGTTCCGAAAGAGTATTACCGGGGAAAGGCCACTCTGCCCGCCACGGACATGCGCCCCTTGTTTCTGGATCCCAACCAGCTCAGCTTGCCCTTTGAGAAGCCGAAGGCCCCCTCGATTCCGATTACTTCAGAGCCCATCGATGTCCCGGAGAGTTGGCAGGATTATCAGTTGCTGGTGGAACTGGATCCCGAGGCCATAAAGTGGCGGCGCCGGACGATGTACCTGCTTTCGCTGATGCTGCACGGAATCCTGGTACTGATTCTCGTCTTCTCACCGGACTTGCTGCGCCGCGGAAAGCAAATGATGGGATTTCCCGTCGAAGTCGCGCCCAAGAAAGAGTTCTCCTATCTCTTGCTGCCACCGGAGGTTTTGCGCCGGTTGACCGAGCCGCCACCGGAGAACTCCCCCCTTTCAGATAAGAACCGTCGGGCTCAAGGCCGCTCGCCCATCATCAACCCGAACGGCCTGCACATGCCATACTCACTGGGCAACACGAAATTGCCCGAAATCGCCGGCGGCGGTAAACCTCCAGCCGCTGCTCCCACTCCTCCACCGGGTGGCGGTCCACCTTCCAATCAGCCGTCGAACCAGACTCCTGCGGAACCTAAGAACGATGGCGGCCTGCGACTCGAAGACGTCAAGCCTAATACAGGAGGCGGCTCGGGCTTGAACCTGCCGAACCTCACCCCTGGCCAAGCTATTCAGCAGTCGTTGCAATCCGTTGCGCGTGGCGGGCGCTATCCGGGCGGCAGTGGCAGCGGCAGCGGTGCAGGCTACGGAGATGGCGGTGCGAATTTCCAGAATCTCGAGCCGAACTTCTCCACGGAAGGGCCCATTATCCTCTCCGATACACGCGGCGTGGATTTCGGTCCCTACCTGTCGCGCGTTGTCTTCATCGTTAAACGGAACTGGTACTCGGTGATTCCGGAATCTGCACGCTTGGGGGAAAAAGGCAGGGTGAGCATTGTCTTCGAGATCCTCAAAGACGGTTCCGTGCCCCAACTGCGACTGGTAGCCTCGTCAGGCGCCGACCCGCTCGACCGCGCGGCTCTTGCAGGCATCCGCGCTTCGATCCCCTTCCCGCCCTTGCCGGAGGAGTTCACCGGCAACCATCTGGTTTTGCAGTTTATCTTCCTCTACAACATGACCATGGGACAGTAAGCCAAACGGCGCGGCATAGCCGCAACCCAAGAAGGATTTCATCCCGCGCCTGCGGGACCACAGAGGTCACGGAGAAGAGATGCAGGCAAAGACTGTGGGTCAACAAACAAGGAACCGTAACCTTCTAATCCCTGCTCGCGCGAGCAGAAGTACTTTTCTCTGTGGTCTCTGTGCGCTCTGTGGTGAATTTTTTCTTCGCGGCAGGAGAAGAAGATGGCCCCTAATGCTACAGCGCGGCCCTTGGCCGCAACCCAAGAAGGATTTCACCACAGAGGTCACGGAGAGGAACCGCCGGATGCAATGGATGTAGGTCTGCTGGGTGCGCTACGAGGCCGGTCGATATGTTAGAATCACAATTTGAGGAGTGGCCCCCGGGCAATTGAGCGCGCACGCTTCACATTCCAATTTGCCGAGCTTCGGCCTTGGCTTGAAGCCCCCGACAGAGGAACCCGACCATGCTTCGTCTTTCTCGAAGTCAACTCCTGGGTTGTTTTCTGCTGCTCACGGCGGTTCTGGGAATACTTCTGGTGCGCGCGCTGCGTCTGGTATGGTGGTCCCGATAGAAAAGGGCGCTCCCCTGATCGCCATTGTCGGCCCCACGGCTGCTGGGAAATCAGCCCTGGCGCTGGCCCTGGCTGAGTCCCTGGACGGAGAAATTGTTAACTACGACTCGGTGCAGGTTTACCGGGGATTCGACATCGGGTCGGGAAAACTTGCGCCGGAAGAACGCCGCGGCGTTCCGCATCACCTCTTGGACGGTCTGGAAGCCGAGGAGCAATTTACGGCAGGAGATTACCGCCGGGAGGCCCTGCGCGTATTAGCTGGAATCAAAGAACGAGCGCGATTGCCTGTTTTCGTGGGCGGCACGGGGCTCTATCTGCGCGCAGTTTTTATGGGACTGTTCGACGGCCCGCCACGCTCTGAGGAGTTGAGGGGCCGGTTGCGCGCCATCGCAGAGCGGAGAGGCCGCGAGTTCCTCCACCGGCTTCTGAAGCGGCTTGACCCCCAAGCCGCCGCCCGCATTCAGCCCCGGGATACGCAGAAAACTGTGCGCGCGTTGGAAGTGTGCATTCTGGCCCGGACTCCTATCTCGAAGATGCAGGCGCGCGGCCGGAGTGGTCTGGAAGGATATCGGGTGGTCAAAGTGGGATTGGATCCGGAAAGAAGGGAGCTCTACGCGCGCATTAACAGGCGCGTCGAGCGGATGTTCGCGAGGGGGTTGGTGGAGGAAACACGCGCCCTGCTTGCGCGCCAGGACTCGAGCCGCATCAAAGCGCTCGGGGCGCTGGGCTACCGCCAAGCCTGCGCTGTGGCCCAAGGGCAAATGAGCTTGCCGGAAGCCATTCTTCAAACTCAGGTGGCCACTCGGCGATACGCCAAACGGCAGATGACCTGGTTTCGGCACGAGGCGGGAATCACCTGGTTGGGCGGGTTTGGCGACGACCCACGGATCCAAATTCAAGTCATAAACCTTTTGCACGAAATCGGGGTCGCCGCACCGAGGAGAGGACCCGAATTACAGAATCCGGCGCTGTTTGCCCGTCATTCCGAGGAGCCGTAGGCGACGAGGAATCTCGCACTGCGTTGAAAATACGCAGAGCGAGATTCCTCGCTCCGCTCGGAATGACAGCAAGGCTCAAATCCCGGATCAAAACAAGGGATGATCGGGTCTGTATCAGAAAAGAGAGAAAAAATGGAGAAGCCGCCGCAGAATATCCAAGATGGATTTTTGAATACCGCGCGCAAGGAAAAACTTCTAGTCACGGTCTATTTGTTAAGTGGTGTCAAACTCACCGGTCGCATCCGCAGTTTTGATAAGTATTGTTTGATCCTGGAGAGCAACAGCCAGGAACAGTTGGTTTTCAAACACGCCATCGCTACCGTGGTGCCGCCGCGTGCCGGAAGTGTTCCTGGGCCCGCGCCATCGGAGGGGTAAGAGGATTCGCCGCGCACGCACATCCGAGAAGGCTTTTCTGGCAGGTTGGGAACCCTCGCTGTGTTTGGGGCGGATTCCTGGCAGGCCGGATGCCGAGGATTCACTTCGGGAACTCCGCGAGTTGGCGCTGGGAGCCGGGGCGCGCATCGTGGGCTCCCTGCTCCAGAGGTCTCCGCAACCCGACCCGGCAACCCTGCTGGGGAGAGGCAAAGTGAGCGAGCTCCGCAGTTCCGCGCGGGCCGCCACCGCCGACCTGGTCATCTTCGACCATGACCTCACGCCCTCTCAACTGCGCAACCTGGAGCGGGAGTTGGACCTGAAGGTGATCGATCGAACCCAACTGATTCTCGATATTTTTGCCGGTCACGCTCGGAGTCGGGAGGGGCAGTTGCAAGTGGAACTGGCCCAGTTGACCTATCTACTGCCGAGGCTGGGGGGACGCGGCACCGAACTCTCCCGGCTGGGCGGCGGCATCGGCACGCGCGGGCCTGGTGAGCAGCAGTTGGAGTACGACCGCCGGCGCCTTCGCGTCCGCATTCGCTCCCTGCGCGCCGCGATCGACAAGGTGCGGTCGCAACGCGCTTTGCACCGGGCGCGGCGGCGGGATCAACAATTCCTCACCGCGGCGCTGGTAGGCTACACCAACGCGGGCAAATCCACCCTCTTCAACGCCTTGACCTCCTCCCGTGTGACCACCTCTTCGCGCCTCTTCGCTACTCTCGACCCCACGGTGCGCGCCTTGCCGGTGGAATCGCGAAGACGGGTTCTGCTTTCCGATACGGTGGGATTCATTCAAAAGCTCCCCCCACACCTCGTCGCCGCT
>Ga0208457_1002155_pt1 | contig 11767 bp, 10 predicted proteins | sample June2015DPH_10_1_FD_185513 | JGI IMG/M metagenome (GOLD analysis project Ga0208457, IMG submission 185513) | Peatland microbial communities from SPRUCE experiment site at the Marcell Experimental Forest, Minnesota, USA - June2015DPH_10_150... | ecosystem: Environmental > Terrestrial > Soil >... | reverse complement strand
AAGGGTCGATAGCAATTGTCGGTATACCGGTCATCATATTAAACTTCCACCCCGGATAAGTAACTTGTGTCCAAGTTACACCCCTGTCGGCGGAACGCAGTAGTTTCTGGTTATACTGATAGGTTGCATAAATCACGTCAGGATGAGACAAGCATTGTCCATAAATCATAGCATCGCTGTATGTAGTATAGGGGGCAAAGTTGACATCTTGATATGATACTCCGCTATCTGTGGATTTCTGCTGTGAAGAATAGACTGTGTTGGAATCTGTGCGGTGATACTGTAAAAATAGTATTTGACGGTAAGATGCGGGATTACCGGGGTCGAAATTTGCGTCCAGTGCCCAATGAGTATTTTGGTTGGCATAGTATATGAGTCGAGCATTGGCAGAACTGTATGGAGTATAACCCACTGACGCGGCCATTGTTCCTGAACCTTGAACCGGCTTGAAATCTATACAGGGAAAATATGGAGAGGATGCTACCGATGCCGTCAGATAGCCAAGAGTTCCCCAATTTTGCACAATGCCACCTGTATTATTGTTCATATCTTTTGAAAACCAATTCCCGCCATTGGTAGTCAGCATATAGGCAACATCGGCCAACCCCAAAGCAAACCTGTTCGGGTCAAACTGGTCAAAAGCAAAACTGCTTTCCATAACAACACAATATCCCGTAAACAATGTTGAGCTTAACGAGAACGTTGAACCTCCGTTTGTCGTTTTATAGATTTCAGCAAAGGCAAACATCACTGCTTCATTGGGGTCTTTTGCATTTGGGACAAGGCCTGATTGAAGTCCGTAGGGTTGAATTCCTGTTCCTTGAAACCAAGTCTGTCCTCCATCGTGTGTGTAGTAGCACGGGTGAGTTGCCCACGCACTATCGCACAAATATATTGTGTCAGGATAGCCCGAATTGTAAAAACCGGCCCAGACGTTAAGGCTCTTTATTTGAGTAAAGTTTGTGCCTTTGTTGGTTGACTTGTAAAGACCAACACCATAGACGGTTGTCAATATGATATTGGAGTCGGTAGGATTGACAAAAACAGACGTTACCGCACCAGACGGCAAATCGCCAAATGCATTTATGCTGGCAGTCTCGGGTGTATAGAGGAAGAAACCGTCATCTGTTCCGATATATACTCTATTGCTGTCGCCGACCGCCAAGCTGTAAAACTTGTCTACACTGCTGTTGGCGAGCAGCGACCAGGTGTTTCCATAGTCGCTTGACTTGTAAAGGCCATTTGAGTGAAAAGTGGCATACCACACTTTAGTCCGATTGCTTTCTTTTGTTGCTGGGTCGTAAGCGATATTGCTTTTGATATAGCGATGCTTATACCAGTCAAAACCGCAATTTGTCTGCAAAACAAGAGTCCAGTTTTCCCCCGCATCCGTCGATTTGTAGAGGCCATCGAACTCGGAATCTTGGGGATACCATAAGTGAGAAAGGACGGCGAATACAGTTCGTGGATTTACGGGGTCAACACAAATAGAATCGGCGTTGTTCTGATAAAGCCCTTTACTTACACATTTTTTCCAGCTTGCCCCTGCATTTGTGCTTACCCAAGGGCCTGCGTTATCGTGATTCCAATAGATGTAGTTGGGGTCGCTCACACATCTGGTTATCCCGTGCGGCAGTTGCATCCCCTCGCCACCGGTTAATCCCTGATTAAATTCGGACTCTGACCTGATTGGAAGAACTTTCCAATCATCGGCAGCCAGCAACAATGTTTGCGACAACATCAAGCAGACCAATATATGTATAAGCGGGCGAAAAAGCCTGCTCACTGGTAACAAAGCAGAAAATGCTGTTATGGTTCTCATTACCAGCCCTCCTCAATACCACAAAAACAGCTTATGAGAGCCAGTTTTCTTAAAGTAGTGTGTAATCTTAAATCTGGCCTCACGCAACTGCAACTTTATTTTTTGCTCACGTAGCCATATAAATAATAAGAATAAACAGCTAGGAAGCAAAACAGGTCGAATGAAACTAAAAATTGTGTGAGACGCACTTGGTATGATTGTTCAATATCAGGGAGGGGTAATCGCATCGGAAATCACCTATCTGCGGCCCCGAGGGGCGGCTGTCCCCCATTGTCCAGCCCAAAACGCCATTTATTGAGGTTTTATGAGACGTTATTTTAGGGCCTGAACACTGAGTTTGTAGGTGTTCTGTAGTGTTTTAATGACAACCTTGGGTTAACTATGCATACTCAATATATTGTACTGTGGGGGAAATAGGCTTGACAGATGGTGAATAACTGCTATAATATTCAAATAGCCGCTTGATTTGCAGCGGTCGTGCTCAGGGACGAAGAGATCTGCATTTTTGACCCCACGGAGATGGGTTAAATATAGTTCAGCGGAAAAGGTGTAACCCGGGGGGAAGTTGATTATGGACAGAACATCGGCTTGGGAGGCGACGGTTGCCTTAATTTTTTGTCTTTCGATTTATACTTTCGGGTTATGCGTTAGGTGGTAGCGGAAAAGGGAGTATTATGGGACCGGAAGCTGGTGTGCCAAGGGGCCTAAGTGTTCTCTACGGCAGTGACTATGAAAAGTCATGGGAGCTATTGACGTGGGTACTCTGGACATTGGCCGTAATCACAATTATAGTTTCAGGTGTGTGCTACCGCGTTTTGGCTAATCGGTTCAAACCGTCTAATGCCCCAATCAAACTACCGGTTCCATTGAGTGCATTCCCCATTCAAATCGGCAACTGGGTCGGTAGCGAGTTGCCCATTCCAGCCACTACCAGAGAGTATATGGAAGAAAATTTTGCAGATGATTTTTTCAGCCGAAGATATGTTAATTCCGCTGAAGGTATCTGGGCGGATGTTTATATGGTATATTGTTCGAGTCGGCCCAGCGGCATACTTGGGCACCGGCCCGGTGTATGCTACCCGGCGCACGGCTGGCAGCACCAGAATACCGAAAGGTCACAATTCGTCTCGAAAGCAGGGCGTCAGGTTGACTGTCTCGTGCAGCGGTTCCAGAAAAATGCGTTGACATTCGACGAAGTCGTTGTCATGAGTTTCTATGTCCGCAATGGCCGTATTGCAGCATATGAAGGCGATCTCTCAGGGATGTTTGCTCGCAAACCTAATATTGCCAGAGACCCGAGTCGATACATGGCTCAGGTTCAGATAAGCTCCGTGCTGGAAAGTTCAGTTAGAAAGGCCGCGCGTGACATAATAGACCACGCAGTTGATTTTCTGCCTGATGAAAGCGGCAAAGTCAGGGCGGCGGAATTTATCCGGCCTGCTGGCGATAACGCCAAAAGCACCGAGTAACGAAAATAAGGACTTAGGGCAGCCGGGTACGATAGGAGGTTACATTTACATTTTGATGTAACCCACGGGGACGGAGTGTAGTTGGAGAAGCAAAGAACGTCAAAAGGAATTATTTTGAGGTTTCGTTTGAAGTGAATCTTATCAATGAGACATTTATAAACATTACGGGCAAAGTCAAAGGCAATAGCCTTAAGGCACGCAGTACTCGTGGAGTTACACTATTGAGTGTCGGGATAGTAATTGAGCGAATCCTGCGGATGGCACGTAATATGATCCTGGCCAGGATATTGGCGCCAGACGCATTTGGGGTGATGGCTATAATATTGACTGCGTCAACGATTTTTGAAGCTTTAACTGATATTGGTGTCCGGCAGTCAGTGATACAGAATAAGGAAGGGGCTGAACCAGACTACATTAATGTTGCGTGGTGGTTTCAGGGCTTGAGGGGTATTGTATTGTATTCAATAGGAATTCTGGCTGCTCCATGGGTTGCTTACTTCTATAAGATGCCTGATCTGCTACCTCTGCTAAGGCTGGCCCTTCTTGGGCTGGTCTTCAACAGTCTTATGAGTCCACGGGCTTATGTTTTAGAAAAGAGACTCCAGTTCGGCAAACTTGTTCTTCTAACTCAGGGTAGTGGCGTACTAAGCACCCTCTTTACGATTGGCCTCGCGTTTTATCTGAAGAGTATATTGGCACTGGTGATTGGACTTGTAGCGGAATCGGCAATACGATGCGTGATGTCTTTTGTTCTGTGTCCATTTCGGCCAAGGCTGAGCATCCATCGAGGGAGCTTGAGTAACCTGCTACAATTTGGCCAAGGCATGTTTGGTTTGGCTTTGCTGACAGCGGTCGGGCGGCAAACAGATATCATGGTGTTGGGGAAAGTAGTATCGGAAAATATGCTTGGGATGTATTTCCTAGCTTTTCAACTGGCTTCCCAACCCGCGCTGATGTTCGATAGGATTGTCGGTGGAGTTTTGCTGCCTGCATTCGCAGAAAAACAAGATAATAAAGAATCCATCCGCCGAGCTGTGCTGGCAATAGGAAGTACTGCATTGCTATTTGGCATTCCATTGCTGGCGTTTGTAACATTTTTTGCAAGGCCCATACTGTCATTAGTGTATGGTTCACAATATGGCAGTGTATCAGTTCCATTTATTTTGCTATGTCTCTGGGGATTGATTTGCACACACGGCACAATATTGTCTTCAGTATTCATCGGAGTTGGGTTGCCACACCTGCATCGCCGAGTTGTTGCCCTGCGTGTTGTGATTCTAATGAGCCTGATATATCCGGCCATAATTTTTTGGGGCTTATCTGGCGCTGCAATGGCGGTACTGGCGACATATCTTCTGACTTTAATTGTATCTTTAATATGGATGAGGAAGATAATTAATCTCAGTATGAATGAGTATATAATGAGTTGGCTGCCGGGCTTGTGGATTTCGTTGATAGTGGTAGTGCCGCTTATTCTGCTTAGATACCTAGGAGCAACCGGGCCGATGTTCAAAATGGTCGTAGGAATAATATCATGTCTTGTAGCCTGGTCAACCGGCCTATTGCTGCTATATCGCTCGCGATTTAAACAAGCTTGCTTTTCTCGCTAAATATTGAAAGGATATATCACCAGTACCTAATGTGATTAACAAAGACATTATCGCGCAATTAATGTACAGAATGTACGGCGTCAAGAATAGGAGACTTCGCAAGCTTATTGAGCGAGTTGTACTAAAGCTTGAAAATGGTCAAACGCAGCCTACAGCGATTCGCCGTATCTACGCAGATTATGCAGAATCGAAATCGGTATGTATAGTTATGGTGGCTGTTTTGAGCCAAATGCGATAGCCCCTTTTACAAAGATCGGAAGATATCGTTCTTTCGCCGAGTGTGTCAACGTGCAAGAGGTAAATCATCCGTTGCAACTCAAGTCAACGCACCCGTTCTTCTTCAATCCTGTATTCTGATATGTACCGAGTGACTTGAGACAAAAAAACAAACTGACGATAGGTAATGACGTTTGGATTGGGTATAATGTTATTATTCTGCCTAAAATGCGCAGGATTGGTGATGGCGCCGTAATCGGGGCTGGCGCCGTTGTAACAAGAGATGTGCCTGATTTTGCTGTTGTGGCCGGTAACCCTGCCAAAGTGATAAAGTATCGTTTCTCTGATGAGACTATAAAAAGAATTAAGACTTCTCGCTGGTGGGATAAGGATATTGAGCAGTTGAGGAACAATCTCTAGGAGTTCCTCCAGCCAGTGGAATCAGATTATGTTACAATTCACACGACTTGATAGAGTACACAGATAGTATCTCTGCCTAGATCGCCTATGGTTTCTATATTACATTACACGCTCGTGGAAGAATATAACGAATGAGAGAGCTTGGTAAAGTGAAGTCAAACAACCGCTTTACTCTGTTTTCAGTTGGACCCGTGGAGATGGATCCTGAGATAAGGAGAATCGGTGGGGAGAGTCTTCCATATTTTAGGACGGCAGAGTTCTCCAATATGAATTTGGAGATAGCATCCATACTGAAGCAAATTGTCTATGCAAAGGAAGATTCACAAGTGATATTTCTGACGGCCTCGGGTAGTGGAGCAATGGAAGCCGCTGTAATTAACACGTTCGGAGAAGGTGACAAATTATTGGTTGTTGTTGGTGGGGCATTTGGAAAAAGGTTTGCCGATATTTGTAGAGTTCACGGGATTGAACACGCCGTGATTGAACTTAAGCAAGGACAGGTACTCAGGGAAAGCGATCTGAAGCCGTATATAGGAAGAGGTTTTACCGGTTTGCTTGTTAACGCTCACGAAACATCTACTGGTGTACTTTACGATTTACCTATGATAGGTCAGTTCTGTAAGCAAGAAGGTTTGCTGTTCGTTGTCGATGCAATTAGCTCTTTCTTGGCTGACCCTTATTATATGGAAGAATGGAATATTGATATAACGATTTTGAGTACACAAAAAGCGCTAGGGTTACCACCGGGTTTATCTATCTTGGTTGTCAAAAAGCAGACAGTTGAGCGAATATACGCTATGTGCGTCCAGTCCTTTTATTTCAACTTGGGCGCCTATTTTGACGATATGCGTCGAGGACAGACTCCCTTTACGCCAGCAGTCGGTATATTGTTACAGTTAAGATCTCGCTTGGAGCAGATAAGGCAGCAGGGGGTGAGTAAAATCATTGAGCGTACAGCAAGCTTGGCAGGAGATTTTAGGAAGCGTATGGCGGGATTGCCATTTATTGTTCCATCTGAAAGATTATCGAATGCTCTGACGCCGCTTCAGCCGGCGGAGAACGTTAGCGCATACAATATATGCCTACATCTTAAAGAGAACTATAATATTATTGTCTGCCCAAATGGTGGAGAATTAAGAGATAGTCTGTTTAGAGTTGGCCACATGGGGCATTTAACCGTTGACGATAACACGAGACTAATCAATGCATTCTCAGAAATGCGAGCAGGGGGTCTAATATGAAAGCAGTAATAATGGCTGCTGGCGTAGGCAGTAGGCTAATAAAGAAAATCAAACACATTCCAAAATGCCTGCTTACCTTTGCGGGTGAGACGATTTTGACAAGAAACATAAGACTGCTGAAGAAGAATGGAATTAGAGACATAATTGTTGTGGCTGGGTACAGGGATGGTTTAATCCAAGAGGAAGTTGGTGGCAATGCCAAGGTTGTTGTTAATCCTTTTTTCAGAGTGACAAACAGTCTTGCATCATTGTGGTTTGCGGCGAAACAGTTAGACTTGTATGATGATCTTATGATTTTCAATGGGGATGTGGTTTACCATGAGGAGGTTCTGCACAAAGCCCTCGTGGTAGAAAAATCACCGACGATGCTCATAGATACATCGGTCATAGAGAATGCTGATTATCGGCTGAAAATCCAGGATGATTACATTATAAATCAGGGTAAGGAATTGAGCGACGAAGAGACGAGTGGGGAATATGTGGGATTTGCCAAGCTCGAAAAAGACTTCGTACCTGTCTATTTGTCTCGGGTTAAAGAACTGGTTGAAAAGCAAGAAAAATACAATATGTGGTGGGAAGAGGCTCTTTTTGCGATAAGAGATGAATTCAAAATGAAGATATACATTGCTGATGTTAGAGGACTATTCTGGGCCGAAGCAGACTATGTGGAAGATGTTGAACGCATAGAGGAATGGTTTAGACAAGGTAACAGGTGACGGGCTTATACCCCGTTGGTAACAGGAAAAGAACGGTAGTCAAATTCACACCGAAGGAAAGAGAATCGGAAAAAATATATGACGTATGAAGGTGATTTATCTAAGGTCCAAGCGGGCGGTCAGAGCCGCGCCTCTGCGAAGGGAGAAAGTATTCGTGACAGAATAACCATTCGCCAATTAGAACCAAAGGACTCAATTCGTGAGCTGACCGACCTTTTGCACTGTGCTTTCAAGCTAGACGGCCAACATTCCTACGCGTACCCTGCGGCGAAGCAGAGTGAAGAAGAAACGCGGATGCAGATTGCAAACGGAGAATGCTTGGTGGCCGAGTTGGACGGGCGTCTGATAGGAATTGGTATGATATGGCCACCAAGATTAGTAGCGCAACAAAGATGGTGTTGTTTCCACCGGTCAGCCCACCTACGCCAGTTGGCAGTTCATCCGGGTTTCCAGGGACTGGGAATCGGCACAAAATTGCTGGAATACTGTGAGCAAAGTGCAATTCGTATGGGCGCTTGGGAATTAGCTGGCATTGCACCAATAGGATCTCGCCAGATTAATCTTTATCGGAGGGCGAATTTTAAGTTAATAGAGTACATTGTAAGAGAAGATACAAACTACGATTCTGTTTTGTTCTCAAAATGGTTGCAGAAGGATCGAAAATATAGGATCATTTTTCACATCATGAGGAGTATCAGGTTGTGTGACACTTTTGTGGCGTATAAACTTGGGATATTGGGTCATCGTAGACACGTTGTCACTGCGATTCTTCACGGACTTAGGTTTTGGAGGATTCGGAGAGATTGCGGAAATAGTACTGGCAAATAATGTCTGTGGAAATAAACAGTCAGAAATTTACAAACAGAAGATTTTCTGAAAAGACGAAGGATATACTCTTTTTGAATCCGATATTTACCATTAATGTTAGGTGAAATTATGTATCTGTTCCCTTCATGGCGGAAGAAAAAATATGCTTTTCTGAAGGATAACGAGGATTGGTGGACTGTTCTTGTCCTTGACTTATTTGCTATACCAGCGACGATTGTTTTAGCAAAGTTGCGTAAGTACTTTAGAAGGATTACACCAAATGGTATTAGTTTGGTTTCCTTTGTAATCTTTTATTTGGGAGTTGCCCTCTTGTTTGTTTATCCCCATGCCAATACTTATTTCACTCTTTGCTTCTTTCTAAGTTGTGTTCTCGATGCTATGGATGGGAAACTGGCTAGGTTGCGTGGTGAACAGTCACAGTTCGGCGCGGTGGTTGATCAGCTTTTTGACATGCTAAAACACAGCATAGGTTTGATGTTAGTTGGGTGTGCCATGAGTATAAAGGCTGACAATGTATGCCCTTTAATCATTATTTTACCATACTCACTATTTTTGGGCATCGGAAATATTAACTTCATTACACGAACCGTTACGTCTCTTCATGCCTATGGTGAACAAGAAGTTTCTAATGAAGTGGGTCATCAAACGAGATGGCAATTGTTTTTGGATAAAAGGGGATTAGCGTCATATGGCCCATGGTCAGAAGTTGAGGTCATTTATGTTGTAATACTGCTAATTGGAATAAACCTACACGACCCCACGTGGTTCCTCTTAGCCGGTATATACCTAAGCTTTATCCCGCGGATATGGAAGAAATTTAGAAAGAAAGCCCCAAAGCTGCCAATTCCCCAGGCTAATTATAAGATGTAAGCTATTGCGTTGCGTGGAATGTGTTCTTTGGTTACTTCTTTATGCACTGTAAAAGGTAAAAAGCAGTTATTAAGAATTCTGTAACCAGAGTGAACGTGAACTCACGAAGTAAAATAAAAGTAACAGAGTTCGATTGTAATCACCCTGTAAGGTCAAGAAAATAGATTATGGAAGGTATTACACTCGCAATTGCTATAGCAGCTAGTGCGATGGTGTTTTTTCTGCCGCCGGTTTATGGGCTCATCGTTTATGTGGCTGCTTTTGCATACTATCCTACGTATCTCGCGGTTCCATTAGGAACACTTCACTTTACTGTGCGCAGAATTGTAATTCTTGCAGTATTTGCGAAATTATTTCTGGCGACAGATCTGCCAGGCAGGCTTAAATTTATATGGCTTGACATGATCATAATTATATATTTCATAGCCGTACTCCTGGCTGGGGTCACAACCGCCCAGTCGTTTGGTGCATTACTTGAAAATCAATCTGGTCAGATTTTCGACACGGTCCTGCCATACTTTGCAGTACGGATAATAATACAAAATAAGCAGCAATATTTAACTCTACTTAAGGGCATCCTGATTATAGCTATCCCTTTGGCGATAGTTGGCTTTTATCAGTGCCTTACTGGAAATAATCCCGTGGGTTTTCTGAAACAGTATGCAGCATGGATAACAATACCAGATGTCTCGTGGTCGAGGTCTGGTTTCTTTCGCGCGGACGTAACATTTGAGCATTATATTATGTATGGTTTGTTTTTCGCAATGTTTGGCCCGGTTTGCGTAGGGATTTCAGGGTATGTTAAATCGTACAAAATGTGGTATTGGATAGCTCTGGGCTTTATGGGGCTTGGCATCTTCTCATCCATGTCCAGCGGGCCCATCCTTGTAGCCGTGTTGGCCATCTTTTTTATTGGTTTTTATCGCTATCGCAGATACTGGAAAACAGTTACGGCCATAATAATCATCATGTGTGCCGTTGTGGAGATTATAAGTAACCGGCATTTCTATGATGTTTTGTGTAGTCGTTTGACCCTTGACTCTGGAAGTGCTTGGTACCGCAGCAGATTGATTCAGGTAGGTTTATTTGAAGGTGGAATGTCCGGCCATTGGTTAACCGGATACGGGTGGGGTGTCGATCCTGGCTGGTGTGCAAATATTGATCGCCGAGACCACACCGATTTAGGAACAAACCAGTATTTGGGGATTCTGAGTGCTTTCGGTTTAGTTGGCTTGATTCCTTTCCTTGCTATGAACATAAGCGTTGCCAAAAGACTCGTTGATGCTTTTAAGGCAAGTCCTCTATCCTCAGACAGATGGTTAATTTGGTGCTTGTCAGCGGCCTTCTTTGGATTGACAATTGGGTTTATGACTGTTTCGATGTTCGGTCAGCCTACTACAATCTACTATATGATAATGGGATTTGTCGGCGTGATGCCGAGGCTCGTAACAAAGCCAAATCAGATAATTCCACGGTGTAGCGCTATTGGCCTTAAGGCAAGCAAGGACGAGATCACAATTGGTGGTATATGAAGGGTATGGGATATCATATCAGGGTATTGTTATATAGCTTTCTAATCAAAGTCTTGTGGTAGTGTTATTACCGATCTCGTGAGCGAGTTTAATACCCATGTGCTTTTTGGCTAAACAAGGGTGTAATTCCATTGCCTTTTTGAAAAAGTCAGTTTCTCGACTGGTGTGATATTAAGGCACCTCGATTACAAAGCGGAAAATCGGGTTAGCAAAGCCGACAGTAGCGGCTTGGAGAGTTAACATGTCTGATGTTTCCATAATTATTGTAAATTGGAATACAAAACAGCATCTTATTAGCTGTTTGAAATCTATTTTTGAATATACCACAAATGGTTATTCTCAAGAGGTTATTGTCGTTGACAATGCATCCACCGATGGCAGCCCTGATACCGTAGCAACACAATTTCCACAAGTTACCTTGATAAGGAACCGGGAAAATCTCGGTTTTGCCTGTGCTAACAATATTGGGATACGCAGGAGTTCCGGACGATATATTTACCTTATTAATTCTGATGTGATAGTCCTGGATAGCTGCATTAAAAATCTCATGGAGTTTATGGATAAGCACCCTACCGCAGGCATAACAGGACCAAGGATATTAAACCCCGACCGCACCCTTCAGCCACAGTGCCAGCATTTTCCGAGTATCTGGAACCATCTTTGTCAAATCTTGGGACTTAATAAACTGTTTCCAAAATCCAGCTTTTTCTCAGAACCATTTATGAAGTATTGGCCGCATGACCAAGTACGCAAGGTTGACGCCATTTCCGGATGTTTCTGGATTGTTCGTCGCGAAGCTATCGATCAGGTTGGACTGCTCGATGAGGACTTCTTTTTCTATGGGGAGGACATAGACTGGTGTAAACGATTTCACCAGGCAGGGTGGGACGTCATGTTCTATCCAAAGGTCGAGGTCATTCACCATGGTTCTGCTAGTGCGTCAAAAGCACCGATCAAGTTCTATATTGAGCTGCAAAAAGCAGATTTGCACTACTGGGGGAAACACCATGGCAGAATTGGCAAAGTTAGTTACCTCGCACTTA
>Ga0208457_1002147_pt1 | contig 11795 bp, 9 predicted proteins | sample June2015DPH_10_1_FD_185513 | JGI IMG/M metagenome (GOLD analysis project Ga0208457, IMG submission 185513) | Peatland microbial communities from SPRUCE experiment site at the Marcell Experimental Forest, Minnesota, USA - June2015DPH_10_150... | ecosystem: Environmental > Terrestrial > Soil >... | reverse complement strand
GAATCAGGTATCCCACTTGTTGTCCTAATCACTGAAGGAATTCCTTTGCGCGATGTCCGCGAGATGCTTGCGGCTGCGAGAAGAAATAGAACGGTCCTGATTGGGGGAAACTCGCCCGGCATCATCTTTCCTCCTGAGCAAGTAAAGATAGGAATGCTTCCCGATGTCTTCTACCCTGAGGAGACAGCTCCCGGGAAGTTCGGACCAAAGGGCGTCACGATAATCTCTCGCAGTGGCGCAATTCTATACCACATGTCCGACGCTCTGGCAAGTGCAGGGATCGCTCAGAACGCGGTCATCGGCATTGGCGGCGACGCAGCGATTGGCTCCACCTTTGTGGATCTGGTCCCTCTTGTGATGAACTATCCCAACACCGAGCTCGTGGTGATCGCAGGAGAAATCGGCGGTATCCAAGAAGAGCGGCTAGCCGAGGATATTCTTGTCCATCCCGAACGATACCCAAAGCCCCTAGTAGCCCTCGTCTCAGGAGCCCACGCCCCAGAAGGAAAGACAATGGGACACGCCGGAGCAATAGTTGCTCCAGGACAAGCTTACGGCACCTTCAAGTCAAAGAAGGAAGCACTGGAACGTGCCCGAGTAACAGTTGTCAACTCCCAGTACGACCTCATCGAAGCTGTGAAGTCAAGACTGAAGAAAACCTACTTCGATCCAGAACGATACTATCAGAAAATGCAACACATCTGGGAGGCGAAAGTGGCTGCCCCCAGCTGGGGGACTCTAATCACCGAAGTAAAGCCGAACAACATCATGATCTCGGGATACGCACTGCAACAAATCGTCGGCCGCAAAGGGCTCTTGGACGTGGCTAATCTCCTGATCCAAGGAGAGTTCGCGGCTCCAGAGTTCTTGGAAGAGTTGCGGGCCATAGCCATGAAGGGCGCTCTCAAGCCGGAGCCCTCAATCGGATCGTATGAAGATGAGGACATTTCTCAAGCTCTTGCTAGGGCTCTAATCTCTGACAAAATCCTAGCGACCTTTTCCCAGAAAGGAAGATCGGGCCCCATCCTCAAAACCGCCTTTGCTTTGGGAAGAGTCGGAAGGTATCTCGCGGCAATCTTGGGAAATACATCCGCGCTCGACCGGCTTTCTGAAGAATCGACTTTCACTGAACTGATATACCGGGCCATTACTGGCGACACGACTTTTGACCGCAAGAAAGCTGGCCTTCTTGAAGCAATGGCCGTAGCATCAGTCGACCACGGTGTTACTCCTCCCTCAGCTCAAGTCGCTATCATCTCGGCGTCAACAAGGGCAGACTATACTGTGTCGGTCGCAAGCGGAGTTGGCGCGATAACGGACGTCCACGGAGGGGCTGGAAAGAAAGCCGCGCTCTTCTACTCCGAATGTCTTTCTCGTTCCAAGAGAAACGGACTCGATCTGGAGGAAGCTACGAAAGTAGTACTCACTGAGTATGTCCGGGATGGCCGAAGGATTGAAGGCCTCGGCCACAGAATCCACACTCAAGACCCCAGACGAGATGTTCTCTGGAAACTGAGTGAAGATGCAGGAATAGCCGCAGGGAATGTAGCCGTTTCCAAAATTGTTTCCAAAGTTTTCAAGCAAGTGCGAGGCATGGACCTGCCCATTAACGTGGATGGAGTAATCGGGGCAATAGTTGCGGACATGGGACTGAATCCAATAGTCGCCAAGGTCCTCTTCATTTGGGGACGAGTTGCCGGCCTCTCGGCGCATTATTTCGAAGAGATCCTCTCTCAACCCGAAATGCGACCCATCAACTTCTCCGAGGCCATCTACAAGGGAAAACCAACCCGGCAGGTACCCTAGGTGGATTCAATTGGCCACACTATGGCACGAATTTGCAGACTTTGAGCTTGCACAATAGATGCAACGGTTAAGTTCAAAGTCTAAGGGCGTATCAATAACCCTAGAACCAGACGAAGACCCGCTAGCAGGATCCTAATCAAGAACCGATTATGCCCCACCGCTGAAAGTAAAATAGACTCAACAGGCCTCTACCGGGTGGTCAAGTCGGTGTTTAAGACGAAAGAAGAACTGACTAGAATTATTCCAGAGTTTAATGAGATTCAGGACAGGGCTCTCAGAGAGAAGACACTTCAGGTCTGGATCGATGCGATGAAAGAGAATAACTGGGACATCGCGTCGCTTCAGAGGATGCCATTCACCCTACTTGTCGAGAAAGTGTCGACGAGTTTTATCTCGCACGTACGCACAGTATGCAGGATGTGTATCGCCATGCTCGATGTGCTAAAAGACGCCTACGGAGATCGCATTGAACTGAGTCGTGACAAGCTCATCGCGGGGGCCCTGCTTGCAGATGTGGGGAAGCTGCATGAATATTCAAAGGAAGGTGATCGTTTCATATTCAGCAAATCAAGTAAGTACTTGAGGCATCCGTTTGTCGGTGTCGCATTAGCATCAAAGCATGATATACCAGAAGACGTACTACACATAATCGCAGTGCATTCAAAAGAGGCAGCTGGTTTCAAGAGGTCTCCCGAAGCAATAATCTTCCATCATGCAGACTTCACCGAATTTGAGCTTGTTCAATAAGCCACAGCGACTGCACCTGAGCATTGACTGCATTAGTAGGTCGTCATAATCGATTCCGCAAATCATGGATGCAATATTTGAGTCCCGACATTAAGCTAAGCGACCGGGAAGTCTGAATAGTTACGACTGTAGCAAGAAAGTTCGCAGAGTTCGCGGTCAACCTGAAGTACGATGAGATACCATCGGAAACAGTCCGAGAGGCCAAGAGATTTCTACTGGATTCTATAGGATGCGCCTTACGCGGATGTCTCAGCGAAGACTTCGCAATCTTGGTGAAGGTGCTCGATGAACTCGGAGGCACTCCCGAGGCAACAATCATCGGAAGCGACTCTAAGACCAACTGTTACAATGCCGCATTAGCTAACAGCCTTCTCATTCGCGCCCTCGATTATAACGACATTTACTGGAAGCAAGATCCAAGCCATCCCAGTGACCTGATCCCAGCGGCGCTTTCAGTTGGTGAACGTGAAAACAAGTCGGGAAAAGATCTGATCGCGGCGATGATAATTGGATATGAATTGGAAATGCGCCTCTGTGAATCCGCAATTCCGGGAATTCGAGAAAGGAAGTGGCACCATGCGTCGCTAACTCAGTTCGTGTCCCCCGTCGTTGCTGGAAAAATGCTCGACCTTAACGTTGACCAGATGTGTAATGCCATAGGAATCTCAGGCAGCCACAACTTCACCCTCGGAGCAGTGGCGGCTGGTAAGCTGTCAATGGTCAAGAACATAGCAGACCCATTGGCAGTTCAGAGTGGAGTCATGGCCGCCCTAATGGCGAAGAAGGGATTCACAGGCCCAGAAGCAGTCTTCGAAGGAAAAGAAGGTCTAGTCGACACGATAGGAGGGAGATGGGATATGGACGTGATGACCAAAACTCATGAGCGTTTCAAGATTATGGAGTGCTCAATGAAGCCATTTCCTACTGAGGGGCTTACACATTCACCAATCACCGCCACGCTAACGCTCTTGGATCGTCATAGCATCATGCCCGAGGAAGTAGAGGGAGTCGTGGTTAGAACAATCTCGCGAGCGGTCGATATTCTAGCGGACCCATCAAAGTACACACCTACCTCCAAGGAGACTGCCGACCACAGCCTACCTTACTGTATAGCAGCCGCTATTGTTGATGGGACGGTGACCTTGGACCAGTTTACCAAAACTAAGCTGAACGATGACCGCATTCGTAGCGTCATCAGGAAGGTCAAGGTTGTCGCTGACCCGGAGTTGGAAAAGCTCTTTCCGGAACTGGCCACCGCCATAGTTGAGGTAACGTGCAAGGACGGACGCCGCTTCACAGAGAGAGTTGATTTTCCGAAGGGAAATCCCAAGAACCGAATGAGTGACGAAGAAGTCCTGACGAAATTCCACACTAACGCGTTATCGGTAGTGAGTGAGGAGAAGGAGAAAGCAATAATCAGCAAGACAATGAATCTAGAAAATCTTCAAATTCACGAGCTTACGCAACTTCTTGCTATGGAAATTCCGATCACCCGGTCATGATGGGACATAAATTGTCATTAAACTCTAAGGTACAGGGACAATGAAGAAGGTCGGCGCGGGGTCTGATTTTCATCGTGAGAAGCCATTCAGGTTCATAGTTGACGCACATGAAGACATAGCAGATAATGCTATGCAAGGACGTGATTTCAGGCTTTCAGCTCTCGAGAAACGGAAGCTCGAAACCCCGCCCGACAGCGACAAGGGAGTCGCGACCGTTGGTTTACCCGAACTCCTCCAAGCAGATGTACGAATAGTTTTCGCAACCCTGTGGGCCGCGCCCTGCAACAGGCCCGAACCCAAGGTCAAACCATGCTACGAAACCCCCCAGCAAGCCTATGATTTGGCAAGAAAGCAACTCGAATACTACAACGCCCTCGCCAAAGACCCACGTATCACACTGATTCGCTCAAGAACCGACATTGACCGCGTACTGAACCCGGACAGTTCACTTCTTGGCTTGGTTCTACTTATGGAAGGAGCTGACCCAATTGTAACTCCGAAACAGGCCCGAGAATGGTTTGAAGCTGGTGTGCGAATCGTCGGCCCAGCTTGGCGCGCAACCCGCTACGCGGGCGGCACACAAATGCCGGGACCGCTTACCGGACTCGGCCGCGAATTGATGAAAGAGATGGAAAAAACCGGCCTAATTTTAGACTTGTCGCATATGGCTGAGGCTAGTTTCTTTGAGGCGCTGGAACTATTCCATGGACCCGTGATAGCCAGCCACTCCAATTGCCGTACCATCGTCCCAACTGACAGGCAGCTAAGCGACGAAATGATTTCTGCCCTCATAGCACGCGAAGGCGTCATTGGGACAGTGCTGTACAACAAATTCCTGCAGCCAGACTGGAAGCAAACTGGCGCAATAAAATCCAAAGTCACATTGGCAGACGTCGTAAAACACATTCGCCATGTGTGCGACTTAGCCGGCGATAAGCTTCACGTTGGAATTGGGTCTGATTTTGACGGTGGGTTTGGAGCCGAAAGCATTCCCGCCGAATTAGACACCGCGGCAGACCTGCGGAAGATTGGTGAAGCACTCGGCGACGCCGATTTTTCCCAAACCGACATCGACAACATCCTCGGCGGCAACTGGGTCAGACTGCTTATGCGCGCACTCCCGTAATACACATGCTGACTCACATCAATCACTCAAAGGAATCCTGCATGATTTCCCCAACGAAACTAGCACTACTAGGGCCTCAAGCTGGAATCCACCCGATGATTGGGTGGATGCCACCCGGCCGTCACGTCTCCTGACCATGTAGTTAGTCGACGGGGACCATCTACATGGTCGCTGGGCACAAGAGGTAACGTGCAATGCACCCTCTCAAGGTGTATAACACCTGAATTTCGAGTGTTATACACGCTTTCCAAATGGTCACTCACAATACCACGCACCTGATGTTCGGGTGGTGCCCCCCCTGGAGGGAGGTGTTTAACACCCAATGATTGGGTGTATACACCCTGCAAATGCTCCAGTCACGCAAGCCTGACCTTCGAGAAAGCTCGGAGGTATTTATCCAATTTCAAAAGCGCCATACAGGTCCGGATCTTTGTCTTAGGGCTCGATGAATGACAAGGCCTCCCTAAGGAGAAGCCAAAAGGCTTGATGTTACCCGCGAAGTTCCTCTTCAACTACTAAGCAAAAACTAAACCAACTCATAATTGCCGCCCCCTCTGAATCGCATAATGGCATTGTCGCGTAGCACCTGTAGCTGTTGACGAATCTTGGCTCTTATGAATCTGTTCTTTGGGTGAAGGCTTTGCAATTCTTCCTGATAAGCTTGACAGAATTCCTCTAACGTGAAGGCTTGCCTACGTAGGGCTCGCACGCATCGTAGAACGTCAGCCGTCCAGCCTCGACCCTCCACGGTCTTGCGCAGCAATAACTTGGCAGTGCTGAGATACTTGTCGTGGACCATCTGGCGGTCTTCGATTCGCTCATCTTCAATGATTCGAATACGGCCATCATACGGCACCAATTCCAATGAGATGTAACAGCCCTGCCATGGCTTCCCTCTTGATTTCGGCCTAGTCGGTTTGCTTGGAATGATGCATGATGGGACAAAAAAGAATCGAGGGATAACCTCCAAATCCACGACCCGAAGGCGTGGCTTGTCATAGTGCATCAGAACAAGATTCGGATTTGTTCTTTCTTCGACAGCCTGCATGAATGTGTGGTATTCGGCATCGCGAACCCTCTCGGCGAAAGGTTTCATGCTGGCCTTGATGTTGTAGGTTTGGTAGCATTGAGGGCAACGAAAATCAAGGACTTTCGTACTGGCCTTCTCTCGTGACAACGTTGGTTGGAGACAACTTGGGCAGTAGAGGTTATTCTCTGCCCAACCCTCGCTCAAACATCGGGCTTGTTGCAGACTGCTGGTATACATGTCTAAGCATCGAGGGTCGAGCGAAAGGTCCAAGCTTAACCACTATTCTTCGTGGATGTGAATCCCCTTTGTTCTTAGAAAATGTTTTGTCTCGGCAATCACAATCTCTTCACATAGAGGACACTTCAGACCAACTCTCTTGCCGCCGCCGAAATCGCTAAGATCATGGTTTCAGCTTGGCGGGTGCGGTTACCAGGATCCAAATCGCCTGGCCGGGGCGGAGCACGTCTGATGAGTCTATTCTAATCCAATCCGCGCTTTCGTTGTTGTAGACCCAGACACTGTTCATCGGGTAGTGCCCGGCTATGCTTGACAGATAGACCCACACTGTCTCGTCTGTGACTAGTGGTTGCGGTTTAAAGCCGACCAGATCCCAACCGGTAGAAAGCGAGTATGCTGAAAACCGTATCCGTAATTCAACACGGCATTGACGATCCTGAGCGCTATTCTGGTAACCAGTCGATACGCAATCCGAGCCGCGAACCCTTATTTGCAGAGAAGGCATTTTCGTGAACTGCTTGCGGCCGTAGTCTAGCCTGGTTTAGTCCTTGTTTTTCGTGTGGTTTTAGTGGGACAGTGGTCTAGTGGGTGATAGGTTACTGAGGGTTCAAATTAAGATGCAGTCTTGCAAGAGCGTGGGTTTCTGGGCCGTAAATTATGATTTAATGGGCGCTTCGACTGATGATTTAAGTTCAGAAGAGGCCAACAAGGCGCAAGGTGCGGGCAAGTCGTGGCTACGTACACGGTCCGATAATCTTAAGAGAAAATCTTAACCTCAATTTGCTCGTTTGAGAATGCCTTATCTGGTTCTAGACTACAGCAGGTGTGACGGCGATGGTGCGTGCATAAGCAGTTGCCCTGGCTCGGTCTTTGAACTGTCGAGCAACGGGCGATGGTGCAAGCCCACAGACAATTCTGTGAAGAACAGTATAGCACTCAAAAGCTTCTCTGAACGCATCCTATCCTCAGACAGGCCGGTCAATCTAGCTATTAGGTACCATGTACCAGACTGCTACCTTTGCTGGCAATGCATCGGCGCCTGCCCAAAGAAAGCCATCGATGTCGAGTATGATGACTTGGATATTCGAGAACACCTTCTGACAGTAAGCGGGTGACGATTCCAAAACAGAATAGGGTATGTCAACTTGAAGGGCGGCAGGATAACGCAACACCCTGTGCTTACGTTCGACCGCGAAAGTAGAGTCATATTCCATTTCGAAGGCAAACCAATCGAGGCTTACGCTAAAGAGACAGTTGCGGCCGCACTCTACGCAAACGGATTACGGACATTTAGTCGCAGCATGAAGTACCACCGCCCTAGGGGTTTCTTCTGCGCCATCGGGCGTTGTTCGGCCTGCATGATGACCGTCGACAATGTCCCAAACGTCCGGACCTGCATGGTTAACGTGAAGGAAGGAATGCGCGTCACGCGGCAAAGCGGCTTCCCCAACGCCGACCACGACCTGCTGTCTGTCATGGACAAGTTGGGATTCTACTTCTCCTTGGCCTCCGGCTTCTACCACAGAAAATTGATCCGCCCTGCCTTTCTAAGGCAAACTTACCTCAAGATCCTCACCAAGTTTGTGGGATTAGGGAGTCTCCCGGCAAAGGAGTCGACTAGCAAAGCGGATAACTCGAAACTCTCGATGGAAACAGATGTTGTTATAATCGGAGGAGGCCCCGCCGGCTTAACCGCCGCTCTCGAAGCTGGGAAGAGGTGTCCGAATGTGGTCTTGATTGATGATAAGAGGATGCTTGGAGGGCAGCTTGTCAAGCAGACGCACCGGTTCTTCGGCGACGCACGACACTACGCAGGTGTCAGGGGAATCCGGATCGCGGAAACGTTGACAAAGCAGATTCGCGAACTGCGGAACGTTACAACCTTTCTCGATTCTGACGTATTCGGTATCTACGATAGACACATTGTCGCGGCTGCGCAAGAAAATCGCCTACTGAAGATTCACGGTAAGAAGATCATCATTGCCACTGGAGCTTACGAGAGAACACTAGTCTTCGAGAACAATGACCTTCCGGGAGTTTACGCAGCCGGCGGTGTCCAAACGCTGATGAACACTTACGGAATCAAGCCAGGCACAAAGGCACTTGTTGTTGGATCGGGGAACGTTGGCCTCATACTCTCATACCAGCTGCTCCAAGCTGGCGTGAGTGTTGTGGCCATCGTGGAAGCTCTCCCCAGGATAGGTGGATACTTGGTTCACGCCGCCAAGGTTCGGCGTCAAGGTGTCGAAATCCTGACCTCGCACACAGTTATCAAGGCATTGGGGCGGGGCAAGGTTCAGAGCGCTATCATGGCAAAGATCGACAACTCTTTCAGCCCAATTCCGGGGACCGAGCGGAAAGTCGACTGTGATCTCATCTGCATCGCAGTCGGACTAACGCCCACCTACGAGCACGCGTCCCAAGCAGGTGCACAACTGCAATTCGTGCCAGAGCTTGGTGGATTCGTGGCTCGTAGAACGAAATTCATGGAAGTCGCCGACGGAGTCTACGTAGCCGGCGACGTTTCTGGAATCGAGGAAGCCACGACCGCAATGCTCGAAGGGCAGATCGTTGGCCTCCACGCGGCCCTCACCTTGGGATATGGGCTTCCAAGCGACGAAGAGAAACTGGAGACTTGGATCAAGCAGCTCAACGACGAACGTTCAGGGCCTTTCGGCGAAAAGATCCGCCGGGGACTGGAGCATGTCATGTTACCAGAGGATATGAGGATTGGAGTCAAAGCAACAGTACCTTAGCGACGGGATCATCAGGCTCGAAGACCTGGTGCCTTCGGGGTCCGTCCCTCCTGCAAAACGGCTAAGGGATAAACGGCCTGTAGCAATGGTAGAATGCATTGAGGAGATTCCATGCAATTCATGCGCCATCGCCTGCAAACTTGGCGCCATACAGATGGCAACAGTCAACGACATACCGAAAGTCGATTATGACAAATGCACAGGTTGCATGGCCTGCGTCATGGTGTGCCCCGGTTTAGCAGTCTTTCTTCTGAGGGCTACGAATGGAGTCGGGTATGTTACCTTACCGTACGAGTTCCTGCCAATTCCGAAAGTCGGAACACAAGTGAGAACTGTCGACCGCGAAGGGACTGTTCTTGGCAAAGGCAGAGTGGCACGAGTCCTACCTCCTGAACGCAACGACGGCACGGCTTTGGTCACAATAGAGGTTCCGGAGGATTGGCTCTTCGAAGCGAGGGCGATCAAGGTAGAGGGATCATGATGGAAAAGAAATTCGTCTGCTACTGCGAAGATCTAACGGAAGAGGACGTGCTGAAAGCCATACGCCTAGGCTACGACGACATCGAAGTTCTCAAAAGGTATACAGGATTCTCCACCGGCCCATGCCAAGGCAAAACATGTCTGCTCCAAGTCCTGAGATTGCTCGCGGCAGAGAAGAAACTGAAGCCGTCTGACCAACACCTGACCACTCAAAGACCACTAATCGACCCAGTGCGACTTGGTGTATTAGCTGGAGACAAGATGAAGTGCACGTCGTAGTTGTCGGCGCGGGAATTCTTGGTCTGAGCATTGCCTACAACCTGGCCAAGCGCGGCGCCGACGTTGCTGTTCTCGAGAGACAATACCCGGGAAGTGGAATCAGCGTAAGAGCGCTTGGAGCGGTGCATAGCCAATGGGAGAATGAACACGACATCAATCTTGCTAAGAAGAACCGAGAGATCACAGACCGCCTTTCATCTGACCTCAACTTCAACATTCTATTTCGACGTGACGGATATCTCATGCTTGCGAGTAACAAAGAGAAACTGGCCGAGCTTGATCGGAATTCAGGCCTGCAACGCTCACTAGGACTTGACACAACGCTTCTCTCATCTGAAGAGATTCAAGACCGCTACCCGTTCCTGGATACCTCATCGATCGTAGGCGGCACTCTCTCAAAGGGCGACGGCTCTGTGCATCCGTTCTCGGTCGTGAATGGTCTTTGGGACAGCTTCGAAGAGATGCAAGGCAAAGTAGTCAGGCCCACAACCGTGAAAGCGCTTCATGTCGAAGGGGACCGAATATCTTCAGCCGAGACCGATCGCGATACCTACAAGGCCGATGTCTATGTCGTGGCTGCAGGAACTGGATCTCGGGAAATCCTTCGAACAATCGGGCTTGACGTGCCCACCCGACTTGTGAAGCATGAGATGCTTGCAACTGAACCTCTAAGGTTCTTTCTAAAACCTATGATCCAATCGTACCGCGAAGGCATCTCCATCGCACAAAGCCTCCGCGGGGAAATACTCTGCCAATTTCCGAGAAGAGGAGAGAAAATTCTGAATGATAACTCATCTACGTTGGAATTCTTAGAGGACGCTGCAAGAGAGCTCGTTCACTTCATACCAACTCTTCGGGAAGTCAAGGTCTTGAGGCCATGGGCAGGATTGGTTGAGACAACGCGCGACTCTGAGCCTGTCACGGGTAGGTTCGTGTACGAAAATCTCTGGGTGGCTTTTGCAGATTCAGGGAAGGGTGCAATGTTCGCCCCAGCGATCGGAGAAATGATGGCTGAGGAGATTCTCTCCGGAAAATCCAACCCAGACTTAGTACCTTATACGCCAGCCAGACTCCTCTCGTAGCCAAGCATGTTTCGGCGACCTCTCTTTCCAACTCTTTGAATTTCCACGTTGACAATCTCTTCAACCAAGGTCGCTGGCTGAGCGCTATCGAATTTTGCATCCAACGTTCTTCATGGCGTCGACTAGGAGAGATCGTCGGCTAGCGCTTACTTGACTTGGAAGTGTAGTCTGAAACCTGTCTCTGCAGGTTCTGCTCTTGAAAACTCTATGGCTCCGATTTCTTTGAGGTTCCGTACGTGCCTTCCTCCGCAGGGTATCGGAATCTGCCTTGCGATGGTCACAATCCGCAAGTTCTCACCTTTCGGAAGCCTTGCCAAGTTAGGCGCATCTGCAATGAGTCGCTCAGCATTAGACCTACTTATGGCCCTAATTACAACACGTACGCATTGTTCTTTTCCTGAGCAAACTTCACAACATTCGCGTCAAGGGATTGCAAGTACGAATCGTCCAAGTAAAGGCGGGTTGTAGGAACGATGTCTTGAACAAACCTTGCGACGTCGACCAAACCCGAGTCTCCTAACCATAACCTGAATGAGTTTGGCAATGATGCATACCTTAGAAAAACTGCGGCTCGGAGCGCATTCTGTCAATGAGACTACCACTATGAGAATCCACTAACACTTATTTGCGAAGACCGGCTGTTCCTGATGCGCATGCGGCCGTAGTCTAGCCTGGTCTAGGACATTGCGTTTACGCGTCCATTGGCCTTCCAAGCCAACGACCCGGGTCCGAATCCCGGCGGCCGCACCA
>Ga0208457_1002139_pt1 | contig 11835 bp, 8 predicted proteins | sample June2015DPH_10_1_FD_185513 | JGI IMG/M metagenome (GOLD analysis project Ga0208457, IMG submission 185513) | Peatland microbial communities from SPRUCE experiment site at the Marcell Experimental Forest, Minnesota, USA - June2015DPH_10_150... | ecosystem: Environmental > Terrestrial > Soil >... | reverse complement strand
CTTCTGCGGTGGCCTTTCTTGAATTTCTGCCCTCGAACCCTGTTGAGAGTACCTCCACCCCATCAAAACGCCCCATAACCGATCCTGGTGTGTTTCTCGGTACACCTTGGTGAAGAATGCCGGGGGCGAGTTAACGTGCGCGATATAAAGTAGCGCCACAGCATCGTTGTTGAGCCGGCAGTGGTGGAAAGCCCCGTGTTGACCATGGTCAACAGTCCAACCGCAGGCCGTGCTGCTGGCGGTACTGCATTTACCTGCCCACCAGGCGGTTGGATCGTGCTGGACCAAAACGCCGGATGAGGAAAGCTGGTTGGGCCGCGCTGCGTCACGGCCCAAACTTGGTGGCCGCCAAGGACGAGACGCAGCGGCACGCACATGCCGCGGGCTGATGATGGGCGGCGCATCAAGTTCAAGATGCAGACAGGCGGCGCGTGTCCCTATCCGCCTTGCCGACCGAGGTGGACGCTTGAAAGACACGTCAAAGACGTAGAAAAGAGTTTGATACGGCTGGCTGGATCGTCAGGCCGCTTTTGTTAAAAACGGGTTGTAAAGGATCGCAAAAACGCATTTGATGCACGGTAGTGAAATGGCTCACCAGAGTTGCCAGACCACTGCTGCCCCCGCCCGGCGGGCGGCGGTCGCGCGGGCGTTGTCACCTCCCACCGGCGGTCACGGTGAGGGTCATGATGTGCCCGTCCACGCCTCCGAAGGACTCGCTGACCCGGTTCGTCGCCGCGCCCTGCGTCGTTGCCAGCCGCGCGGCCGTGAGCGAGGCGGGTGGGCGGCCGGTGGACTTGCGGATTCTGCGAGCGCGGTTATGAGCCATCCAAACCGACCGATTCCTGCTCAACCTGGCCCGGTGTCATCCGGGTTAATCCGACTTAATCCGACCTATGGAAACGTCCCGTCGAGGCAAACCGGTCGTGGCCTGGCGCACCCATCTGGCCGAGGTTCAGGCGGTGCTGGCGGCCGGGTTCGGCGGCAAACCCACCCGCCGGCGGAAGCTGAAAAGGCGCGGGCGGACTCCGACCCAGTCAAACCCAGTCAAACCAAATCAAAGCGAATCAGGCTGAATCCAGCCCTGTCCAGCCGGACCCAGCGGCGGGCCATGACGACCTTGCTTTCCAAGCGCAACGTGAACAGAGGGCGCGGCGAGGCGAAGATGTTATCCCAACCGAGGACGACGGGAGTCTCGACCAGGAATCGCCGCTGATGAACGGGTATTTACCAAACGAACCCAAATCAAGGAGGGTTGAATTGATATGTTAGTTATTTGTAATCAATTAGATACGTTAAAAACGATGTAAGATCAGGGAAAGCTTCCTTCTCTTTTTGGACATGCCTTGCGCCCATGAACCGATTCCGGCCGGCGGCTTCCCCCCGTTCGAGCCGGAGGGAAACCCGCCAGCCTCGGGTGCCGCCGACGGCGTCCTCGCCAGCGACATCCCCCCTGGCGACCACTCCCACGGTGAAGAAACCTGTGACCTCATCCGGCGGTCCAGAAGTTCGCCGCGAGGACGCGGCGAACAGCAGGCGAGACGCCCGCGCTCCCCCAATTCCCGCCACCGACCGAATTCTGCAACTGCCCGCCCAACGTCGGGCAGGCACCCATGCGAGGGGCGAGGGGCGAGGGGCGAAGGGTGAAGGACGACCGCGCCAACTTTCTCTGTTTCCCCCAAAACCCGAACCCGGTAGGGTCATGACGTTATGTGCGCATTGTCCAATCTGACGCCGGCGTCCTGGGAGCGATTCCAAGGCGCCTACACGGAGTTTCCCAAACTCAAGCTCGCCCTCGATCTCAGCCGGGTGGATTTCCCCGACGACTATTTCAAGTCCATGACCGCGCCGGTGGAGCGCGCCCTGGCGGTCATGGCCGCGCTGGAGAAGGGGGCGAAAGCCAATCCCGACGAAGACAAGGATCAGGGCGGCAGGAGGGTCGGCCATTACTGGCTGCGCAACGCCGCGCTCGCGCCCACCCAGGAAACGCGCAAGGAAATCCTGGACACGCTCACGGCCATCAAGGATTTCACCCGGCAGATTCACCGGGGCGATCTGAAAGGGGCGGCGGGGCGTTTTCGGAACCTGCTCGTCATCGGCATCGGCGGTTCCGCGCTCGGCCCCCAGTTTGTCAGCCGCGCCCTCGGCCGGGCCAACCTGCGCCGGCGGGATCGGATGGAGGTGCGCTTCTTCGACAATACCGATCCCGACGGGATGGACCTCGTGCTGGCGGAGCTTGGGCGCAAGCTGGGCCAGACGCTTTGCATCGTTATCTCGAAATCGGGTGGCACACCCGAGACGCGCAACGGCATGCTGGAAACCCGCGCCGCCTACACGGCCCGCGGCCTGCGGTTTGAGGACCATGCGGTGGCCATCACCATGGCCGGCAGCAAGCTCGACCAGAAGGCGGTGGCCGACTGCTGGCTGGCGCGGTTTCCCATGTGGGACTGGGTCGGCGGGCGCACGAGCGAGACGTCGGCGGTCGGACTTCTGCCGGCGGCATTGCAGGGGATCAACATTGACAAGCTGCTCGCGGGCGCGGCGGCGTGCGACGAGCTCACGCGACAGCCCGCGCTGGCGAAGAATCCGGCGCTGTTGCTGGCGTTGACGTGGCATTTCCTGGGCAGCGGCCACGGCGCCAAGGACATGGTGGTGATTCCTTACAAGGACCGAATCGAGCTGTTCTCACGCTACCTGCAGCAACTCGTCATGGAATCGCTGGGCAAGGAAAAGGATCTCGACGGGAACATCGTCAACCAGGGACTGGCCGTCTATGGCAACAAGGGTTCGACCGACCAGCACGCCTACATCCAGCAGTTGCGGGACGGGCTGAACAACTTCTTCGTCACGTTTATCGAGGTGCTGCGGGACCGCCAGGAAGCCTCGCTGGAGGTCGCCCCGGGCGTGACCAGCGGCGATTATCTGTCGGGTTTCCTGCTGGGCACGCGCAAGGCGCTGTACGAAGGCGGCCGGTCGTCGGTGACGCTCACGTTGGCCGAGGTGTCGCCCTTTACCGTGGGCGTGCTGATTGCGCTGTTCGAGCGCGCGGTGGGATTTTACGCCACGTTGATCAACATCAACGCCTACCACCAACCGGGGGTCCAGGCGGGCAAGGTGGCGGCCGATGTCGTGCTCGAACTCCAGGCGCGCGTGCAGAAGCACCTGGCGGCGCGGGCGGCACTGTCGGACCCGGCCCCGGAAACGGCGATGCAGATCGCCCAGGCGCTCGGCGTGCCGGAGGCAACCGAAACCGTCTTCAAGATTTGCGAGCACCTGGCGGCCAACCCGGGTCGCGGGATTACCCGTTCCGGCGGGCGCGGGGCGGGTGGGGCGCTCTATGTGCCGACGACGGGGGCGAAAGCCGCGAGCTGACGTTGCGGTCGCGATTCTGTGCCTGCAAACGCACAGTTTTCAACCACGCCGGCCTGGTTTATTTTCCGGGTTCGTTCGTTCCCGACGGTGGTGGCTTCGTGGTTTCGGCGCCCGGATGATAACGCTTTGCAAGCCGGCGCGGAGATTCTAAGCTGTGGGTTCGGATCAATGAGATGCGGCAGTTTTTGACCATTGCGACCAACGCGTTTATGGAGCTGGTGCGACAGCCGGTATTTCTCCTGCTGCTCACCGTGTCCGGCGCGTTTGGTGTGTTTCTCGCGGTCGTGCCGTATTTCGGTTTCGGCGACGATCCGCACATGGTCAAGGACAGCGTTCTGGCCGTCACGCTCCTGGCCGGTTTGCTCGGGGCGGTGCTCAGCGCGTCAGCGTCGGTGGCACAGGAAGTACGTGGCGGCACGGCGTTGGCGGTGCTGGCCAAGCCGGTCAGCCGCGCCCAGTTCATCCTCGCCAAGTACGCCGGCGTGGCCACCGCGCTGACCTTGCTCACGTATTTCAACACGCTGTCGGCCCTGCTGGCCAGCCGCATGGCCTACGATGCCTACGACGACGTGGACAACCAGTCGCTGGCGATTTATGTGGTGGCGGTGGTGCTGGCCTATGCGCTGGCGGCATTCCAGAATTACTTTCTCGAACGGCCGTTCGTGCCCAACGCCGTGCTGGCCCTGACGGTTCTCGTGACGCTGGCGTTTCTCTACATTGGGCTGTTTACCTCGCGCCCGCTGGCCTACCAGAAGCCGGCGGCGGTGGACTGGCGGATGGTGCCGGCGGCGGTCCTGATTCTGTTCGCCCTGTGGACGCTGGCCGGCGTGGCCCTGGCCTGTTCGACCCGCCTGGAGATGATTCCGACCCTGGCCGTCTGCAGCGCGGTGTTCCTCCTGGGGTTGATGTCGGATTACCTTTTCGGCACGCGGGCCGAACCGGTCTGGACCGGAAACCTGACGCTCGAAATGGGGCGGGCGGACCGTTCCGATCAGCAACGGCAGTTGCTTAGGGAGGCGGCCGACCGCTATGATACCGACCACGACGGCCGCCTGAGCACGACCGAATTGAACCGAATCAGCCCGGCGGACCTCGAACGGATGAACCAGGCCGGACTGGGCGGCGCCTGGTGGGCCCGGGTGCTCTACGGGATCACGCCGAACTGGCAATTATTCTGGATGGCGGATGCGCTCGACAACGACAAGTCCATTCCGCTGGGCTATTTGGGCCGGGCGTTCGTGTATGTGGTGGGCTATCTGGGCGCGGCCCTGGCGGTGGCGCTGCTGTTGTTTGAGGATCGCGAGTTGAACTAGGACGAGCATGGAACAAAACCTGCAGAAAAAGGGCCTGGTAAACGCCCTGCTCCTGCTGCTGCTGGGCGTCGGCGGGGCATTCGTGGCGCGCTACGCCAATTCCGCGACCGGGATCGTGAGCGCGGCCTATTTGGGCATCGGCGTCCTCGTGGCGGCCTTGAGTTATTTTCAGATGCGGCTCGAGGAGCGTGAGCGGCTCGAAAAACTCGAGCTGGACGAACTCAAGAAATCCGCGGCCGGCAGCGCGACGCTGTTCGCCGGCTCGGCGGCGGACACCTTTCCGGCGCGCCGGGCGCGCGAGCAGTTCGAGCGTTACTTCGTGCCCGGTTTCACCCTGTTCCTGTTCCTGGTGGAAGCGGCAGCGGTCTGGTTGCTTTGGAAATACGTGCGCGACGACCAGCCGTCCAATGCCCAACAGGCCACCGTGGCGATGGCCCTGAACGGGCTGTCGGCGCTGATCTTCTTCCAGTTCGGCAAGTACTCGGCTGAACTGGCGCGGTTGGAGCGCCAAAGGCTGCTGCGACCCGGCGCCAGCTTCCTCCTGCTCGGCGCCGTGCTCGGCCTGGTGACCGCCCTGGTCGAGGTCGCCGGGTGGGCTGGTTATCCCCAGGTGGACCTGATCGTGGCCCGCGTGCTGGCGGCCTTGCTGGGCCTGGTAGCGGTCGAGAACCTGCTCACGCTGGTGTTCGAGATTTACCGGCCGCGCTTGAAGGGCCAGGCGGAGCATCCGCTTTACGAGAGCCGGCTGATCGGCCTGCTCAGCCAGCCCGGCGGGCTCATCACGACGGCCGCCCAGGCGCTCGATTACCAGTTCGGATTCAAAGTCTCGGAGACGTGGTTTTACCGGTTCCTGGAGAAGGCGCTGGCCTGGCTGGTCCTGCTGCAACTCGCCGTGCTCCTGCTTTCGACCACGGTGGTTTTCCTGGGACCGGGCGAGGAGGCGTTGCTCGAACGGTTCGGTCATCCGGTGGCGGGTCGGGAGGTCCTCGGTTCGGGTCCGCACTTGAAATGGCCCTGGCCGATTGACAAGACCTACCGTTACCAAACCGCCCAGATCCACACGTTTAAGGTGGGACTGGTGCAGGATCCGCTGCTGGAACAGCAACGCGTGCTGGTTTGGACCCGCACCCATGCGAAGGAGGAATTCAACATGCTGGTCGCCAGCACCTCCACCAACGACGAGCAGACGGTGCCGGTCAACCTCCTCGCCGTGGACATCCCGGTCCAATACCAAATCAACAATCTGCGGGATTTCGCCTACAATCATGCCAACGCGGACGAACTGCTCGAGCGTCTGGCCAACGGCGAGGTCACCCGCTACTTCGTCAGCGTGGACCTCAACGACATCATGACGACCGGCCGGCAGGCCGCGGCCGAGGCGCTGCGCGAACGCATCCAGCAGCGGGCCGACGCCTACCGGCTGGGTGTGAACATCCTCTTTGTCGGGCTCCATAGCGTGCATCCGCCGGTCAAGGTCGCCCCGGCCTTCGAGGAGGTCATCGGCGCCATGCAGGATCGCGACGCCACCAATTTGTACGCCCATGCCGAGGCCGCCGAGATCCTGCCGCTGGCCCACGCCGAGGCGGCGGAGAAGACGAATCTCGCCGCCGTCTATGGCCTGCGCGAAACTACGGCGGCCAGCGCCGAGGCGGCCCGCTTTACCAACCAGCTCGCCGCCTATCGGGCCTCGCCGGATGTCTATCGCGTCCGCACTTACCTTGACACCTTGGGCCGATCCATTGCCGGCGCCCGGAAATACATCGTCGTGCCGACCAACGCCCACGAGGTCGTGATTCTGGACCTTGAAGACCGGATTCGCCCTGATTTGTTGAATGAACTGTCCCTGCCGGCGACCAAAACGAAATAAACTCCGCCCCGAATTCTGATTTGTATGAAGCGCAGTCTTATCACCTACGTCACCGCCAGTCTCCTGGTGGTGGTGTTCCTCATGATGATGTTCGCCTTTCAGGTGCGCCAGACCGAGATTGCCATCGTCACCGTCTTTGGCAATTACTCGGGCGCGCCGCGTGCGCCCGGCATCCATTTCCGCCTGCCCTGGCCGGTCGAGAGCGTTCACCGCTTCGACAACCGCATCCGCAACTTCGAGAAGAAATACGAGCCCACTTCCACGCGTGACGGACGGCTGCTCATGACCGAGGTCTTTGTCGGCTGGCGCATCGCCGAGCCGAAGCTGTTCCTCGAACGGTTCAGCGGCGACGTCAACCTCGCCCAACAGCGCCTCGACGAACTGGTGCGTCAGGCCAAGAACAGCGTGGTGGGCCAGCACGAGCTGCGCGATTTCATCTCCACCAACCCGAAGGAATTGAAGTTCGACGCCATCGAGCGGGAAATCCTGGACGTGATCAAGCCCAAGGCCGCCACCACCTACGGCATTGAAGTCAGCCTGGTGGGCTTCAAACAAATCGGGCTGCCCGAATCCGTCACCGCCAAGGTCTTCGAGCGAATGCGCGCCGAACGCGAAGGGCTGGTCAAGCAGTTCAAAGGCGAGGGCGAACGCGATGCCCGGACGATCCGTTCCAACGCCGAACGCGAGCGCCAGAGCCTGCTGACCGCCGCGGAGAAACAGGCGACGGGAATCAAGGGCCAGGCCGACGCCAAGGCGGCCGAGGCACTCAAGACCTTCGAGCAAAACCCTGAACTGGCGGTGTTTCTCCTCAAGCTCCAGGCGCTCGAGGAATCCCTGCGTGACCGCTCAACCCTGATCCTGGATCCGCAGACGCCGCCCTTCGATTTGTTGCGGGGCCAGACCGGTCTGCCAGGCGCCAAGTGAAATCCCTGTTGCCATGAGCGAAGCGTCTTTCCCTCCTCCACCCGATCACGACCACGGCGCCGGCCATCCGCCGCCGCCCGCGGTCACGCCGCCGACTGGTTTGGACGACGCCAGTTCCCAAGCGTTGTCGGTGGCGCTGCAAAGCAGCTTCCGGATCGTCAAGCTGCTGATGGTGGTGCTCGTCCTGGTCTTTCTCGGCTCGGGTGTCTTCGTCGTCCAACCCAACCAGGTGGCGGTCCTGCTGCGCTTCGGCAAGCCGGTGGGCGTGGGCAGCGAGCAGATGCTCAAACCCGGCTGGCATTGGGGCTGGCCGCGGCCGATTGACGAAGTCAAGACCATTGCCGTGGGGCAGAGCTATACCGTCACTTCCACCACCGGCTGGCACGCCACCTCGCCGGACATGGAGGCGCGCAACGAGGAACCGCAGGCCCGCGGCTCGCTCAGTCCCGAGGCCGACGGCTACGTGCTCACGGCGGATGGCAATATTGTCCACGCCCGTGCCACGATCAAATACCGCATCGCCGCCCCGCTGCGCTACAGCTTCGCTTTTACCAACACCACCGAACTCCTCACCAACATTGTCAACAACGCGCTGATCCAGGCCGCGTCCCACACCACCGCCGAAGCCATGATTTACAAGGACAAGACCGGTTACCGCGACGCCGTGGTCGAGCGGGTCCGCCAGAAGATCGAGGAGCTGAACCTCGGGGTGGTCCTGGAACCCAGTGAGGTCGAAACCAAGGCCCCCGCGGACGTCCGGTCGGCCTTTGAGGCGGTGAACGCCACCGAGCAGGATCGTGACAAGGCCATCCGCACCGCCGAGGGGGACCGCGACGAAATCGTGCGCCGCGCCGCCGGCGAGGCCCAGACCATCATCAACCAGGCCATCGCCAGCAGCAACAGCCTGGTCAGCCGGGTCGAGGCCGACGCCCGCTATTTCAACGATCTCCTGCCCTACTACCGGCAGGATCCGCACCTGTTCGCGCAGCGCCTCCTGACCGCCACCTTGCAGATCGTCATGACCAACGCCCAGGACAAGTTTTACCAGCCGGACCGCATCGGTGAAATCCGCCTCCAGTTGAGCCGCGAACCGCTCAAGAAGGAGAACAAGGAAGCCAGGTGACCGCGTCCGCAACCCCGTCCCGCCATGCAAGTCACATCCCTTCTTAGCCGCCAGGAGGCCGACCCGCATCGGCGCCACGAGCACGGGCACGACGGCCATGACCACGATCATGGCCACGATCACGAGCACATCCCGGTACATCTGCCGCAAATGCTCCTCGGCCTGATTTTCGTGCTGAATTCCTACCTGGTGGCCTGGCTGTTCGACGGCGGCCAGTTGGTCGCCAGCGCCAGCGCCATGCTCGGGGCCGTCATCCTCGCCGCCCCGATCGTCTGGACCTCGATCAAGGATCTCGGCCGCGGCATTCTCAGCATCAACGAACTGGTCACCATCGCGGTGCTGGGCTCGTTCGGCAAGGGGGCCGCCGCCTTGGGCGCATCCGGCCCAACGATGGGCGCCGGGGATTACCAGACCGCCGCCATCGTCGCCTTCTTCATGCTCGTCGGCGAACTGATCGAAACCCGCACCGCTGCCGGCGCCCGGGCCTCGATCGAGTCCCTCATCAAGCTCACGCCCACCAAGGCGCGCCGTCTCCTGCCCGGCAACAAGGAAGAGGAAGTCGCCGCCAAGGATCTCCACGTCGGCGACACCATCCGCGTCCGCCCCGGTGACAATGTTGCCGCGGACGGCGTCATCGTTTCCGGCCAGGGCTCCTTCAACCAGGCGACCATCACCGGCGAATCGCTGCCGGTGGACAAGAACCCGGGCGACCAGGTCTTCGCCGGCACGCAGAACCTCACCGGTGTCCTCGAAATCCGCGTCAACCGCGCCGGCGAAGACACCACGCTCGGCCGCGTGCGCGACCTCATTCTCGCCGCCGAAAAAACCAAGCTGCCCATCATGCGGCTCGTGGACCAATACATGGTCTATTATACGCCGTTCGTGCTGGTGCTCGGCGCGCTGGTCTGGGCTTTCACGCACGACCTGAACCGCGTCATCGCCGTCCTCGTCGTCGCCTGCCCCTGCGCCTTCATCCTGGCCTCGCCCACCGCGATGGTCGCCGCCCTTTCCGCCGCCGCGCGCCTGGGCATCCTCATCAAGAACGTCGCTGACATCGAGATGGCCGCGCGCATCAACGCGTTCATCTTCGACAAGACCGGCACGCTCACCACCGGCAAACTCGCCGTCAGCCGCCTCGCGCCCGCCCCCGGCATCAAACCCGCCGAACTCCTCCGCTGCGCCGCCTCCGCGGAGAAATACAGCAATCATCCCACCGCCAAGGCCCTGGCCCAGCTCGCCGGCGAAGTGGGCGTGCCGCTGTCAGAACCGCAGGACTTCAACGAAACCGCCGGCCGCGGCGTCAAGGCCCGCGTGGATGGCGCCGACATCCTCGTCGGCCGCGCCCAATGGCTCAAGGACCGCGGCCTGGCCCCTGACTTCGAGCAGGCGGTGGACCTCAACGAAACCGAGGGTTTCAGCTTGATCTTCGTGGCCCGTGATGGCCGCTTCATTGGCTGGGTTGGACTCAAGGACGAGACGCGCAAGGAGGCAAAGGAATCGTTGGCCGCCCTGCTGGCCTGCGGCGTGCGGCGCGTGGCAATGGTCTCCGGCGACCGGCAGCCGGTGGCCGCGCGGGTGGCGCGCGAGATTGGCTGCGAGGAAGTCATTGCCGAGTGCCTCCCGCAAAACAAAGTGGAATACGTCCGCCAGACGAAAGCCAAGGGCTATCGCGTCGCCGTGGTGGGTGACGGCGTGAACGACGCCCCGGCGCTGGCGGCCGGCGACATGGGCATCGCCATGGGCGCCGCCGGCAGTGAGGTCGCCATTCACAGCGCCACCATTGCGCTCATGAACAACGATCTTCGCCGCCTGCCGTTCCTGGTGAAGCTGTCGCGCATGACGCGCAACGTCATCAACCAGAATTTCCTTTTTGGCGTCTGCTTCATCCTCATCGGCTGGACGCTCGCGGCCTTCGGCTACATCAACCCGATCGTCGCCGCGCTCATGCACAACGCGGGTTCGCTGATCGTCGTCTTCAACTCCGCCCGGCTCGTGCGCCAGGGCGAGGAGTTGGAGCCGTTCCACGCTCCGGCCAAGGAAACCGCCGCCAGCCCGCCGGCCACCGCTCACCTCGCGCCCAGACCCGCCTGATCTGCGCCGGCCGGAAATAGATTCGGGGTAGCAAGGGCTCCAAGTCGGACACCCGGTCAAACAACTGCTTTCGGCTCGTCCTTTGCCGATCCTTCCGCCAGTCGTTCAGGCAAAGAAGAGCATGGAATTGCAAGGGGTTCATGCCACCACCCGGAGCAGCGGAATAACGCGAATTGCCGATCGGTTTGCCGATTAGCTGCTGATTGCGCCTGATTGCGGCTTGTGAGCCGCGGGCATGAATGATAAATTGGCTGTGTGACGAAAGCGCAACGCAAATTACTCCAGAGCGTGGTGCGGGACGGGCTGAAGATTCAGCACCGTTTCTCCCCGGCGCCAGTGTATGCCGTCACCGGCAAGGGGCACCTCCAAAGCGAGGGGGTGGGAACCCTCCAGAAGATCAAACGCGGTCTCAAGCAGCGGCGTGAAACGACCGTGGCTTGAACTGTTCGACTGGGAGGTCGTGACCGCCACGAACGCCGCCCTGTGCCAGCCCAAGCACGCGCTTCATAAACCCACGAGCGACGGCCACGACCGCACTCGCGAAATTGGGGAGAAGAACCATCGGCGGGGGATGTTCCTCGATGAAGCGGCGGACTTGTGCCGGGTTGCCCATCGGCTCGCTCCGTTCTGCAATTTCAACGGCAACACTTTCGCCGCCATCGCCCGCAGCCTCACGGACACGCTCAAACTCAAGGCGGACGAGGCGCACGTCATCCGCAGCTTGCTCGGCCATGTCATTGCCGGAACGGCCAGCGACGTGGAGACGAAGGCCCTGCGGGACTTCAGCCGCAGCCTGACGGCCGAGCAGTTGAACAAGCGTTAGTTCTCGGCGACGGCCAATCAACCGGAGGCGTGCTGTGGCCTCCAATAGCCCATTCGGCTCAGGGGACTTGTCGGATACGGAAATAGCGGCCGGTTTCGACAACATTGGACGCTTGTGTGAGCAGTTCGTCCTGAGCCGTGAATTGCTCTCCCACTTGGGTCCAAGTCTGCATCTTGGCGGCGAAGGCGGTGCGGTGGGGCGAACCATGTGACGGCGTAGCGTCAGATAAAGCAGATTCCAATTGATTTAACGTCGGTAATATAGGACACTAAAGCCATGCCAAGCCTTCGTTCCCTCCCGTTGCCGGTCGCCCACGCGCTCCGCA
>Ga0208457_1002134_pt1 | contig 11859 bp, 14 predicted proteins | sample June2015DPH_10_1_FD_185513 | JGI IMG/M metagenome (GOLD analysis project Ga0208457, IMG submission 185513) | Peatland microbial communities from SPRUCE experiment site at the Marcell Experimental Forest, Minnesota, USA - June2015DPH_10_150... | ecosystem: Environmental > Terrestrial > Soil >... | reverse complement strand
CACCACGTCAGGCTTCGTCTGTTTAGCCCGTTCAACAGCCTCCCGGCCATTGGCCGCCTCCGCGCAAACTTCCCATTCGGGACGGACTTCCAGAAGGGCTCGCATTCCCTGCCGCACGACCTCGTGATCATCCGCCACCAGGATACGAAGCGTCTTCACGGAACGACCTCGGGATTCGGGATCATCACTCGGACGGTCGTGCCTCGGCCGCTGGAATCGATTTCCAGCCGACCCCCGAGTTGTCTGGCTCGCTCGCTCATGCCCATAATGCCCACTCCAAGCTTTCCGCTTTTCTGATTGCCCGAGTGGAGTGCCTTCGTAGGCATCCCCTGGCCTCTGTCCGTTATTTCTAACTTCACCCCAGTCGCGCGCCGTGAAAGCCGTATGCTGGCGGTCGGACTCTTGGAGTGACGGTGGACGTTCGTCAGGCCTTCCTGCACGACGCGAAAGAGGGTCGTCTCGATCTCCTGGGGCAGCCGGCCAAAATTGGGAGACACTTTGAGATCGACCTTGATTTCGCTTCGCTCGGCGAACCCCTTAACGTACCAAGCCAAGGCTGAAGCCAAGCCATCTTCATCAAGCAGCGGCGGGTGTAGCAAGTAGGAGAGGGTGCGCATCTCCTTCAAGCACCGCTCTGCCACCTCAAGACCTCCCGCTAGAGCTTGGCGCGCTTTCGGATGATTCTTACCAGCCGACCTTTGCGCCAGGGTGAGGTTCGTCACCAAGCCGACGAGGTTCTGGCCTATGGCGTCGTGGAGTTCCCGGGCAATGCGCCGCCGCTCCTCATCCTGCAACTGTAGCAGGCGTGTAGAAAGCCCGCGGAGGGCCTTTTCACCTTGCTTGCGTTCGGTGAGGTCTCGCATGACGGCCAACATGCAACTTGATCCCGTCTCATCAGCAATGGGGGCCGCATAAGACTCCACCCACCGCCGCGTACCTTTGAGCCCGACAATCTCGAATTCTAAATTGGCTCTCTTGCCGCTGCAGACTGCCCGCAAGAAAGCTTTGAACGCCGCCCGGTGCTCAAGCACAATCCAGGGAAGCACTGACTTTCCATTAACTGCGGCAAAGCTCTCAGCCTCGATCATGGCCAGGCCCGCCGGGTTCATTTGAAGGAGGTCGCCGTTGCACGCGACCTTCGCCACACATTCCGGCTCGGTTTCAACGATGGCCCGCAAGTGACTTTCACTTTGCTTTAGCGCCTCCTCAGCCTCCTTGCGCCGGGTAATATCAATGATGGTCCCTAGGATAAACGGTTGGCTGCCTGCCTCCCCTTCGATCAGATTCTCGTTAACCAGAACCCAAACCGGGCTGCCATCTTTTCGCTTAAGGCGCAATTCTAGATTCGAGAGGGTCTTTTCCGCTCTTATGCGGGTGGTGATGGCCTCCGGCTCGCGGGGATCAAAGTAAAATTCCTGCACTGGATGAGCTAAGACCTCTTCACGAGAGGCAAATCCGAAGACCTTGACGAAAGCTTCATTACAGTCCGTGATGTGGCGGTCCAGCGCAGTGCGGTATACCCCGGCAAGGTTTTTTTCAAAGAGCAGGCGATACTGCTGCTCGCTTCTCTCGAGAGCTGCCTTCGCTTGCATCCGCTCAACCGCATAGAGGACGGCGCGGCAAATCCACTCGCCATTCACCTTTCCTATGACGAGGTAATCTTGCGCCCCTTCCCGGACTGCGTGGAGGCCCAGCCTTTCATCGGTAAGACCCGTTAGCACTATGATGGGAGTTCCGGGGAATTGATTGTGTAACTCCACAAAAGTGCTAATGCCCTGGCTGTCGGGGAGCCCGAGATCCAATAACACCGCGTCGATTCCCCCCTTCGCCAGCCGCTCGACCGCTGTCAGCAAGCTTGGGGCATCCTCCAGGGCAGCCAAGGCGGGCTTCGCTTCCTTCAACATTTCCCGGATCAGGCGGATATTTCCCGGATTATCCTCCACCAACAAGACCTTAATCGGCTCGGATGTCATGGCGTTTTTCCTTGCGGGAGTTTCACAATCGTCAACCAAGAATCTTCAAACGACTTCACAACCTTGACAAACTGTTCCAGGTCGACCGGCTTTGTCACGTAACAATTGGCATAAAGGTTGTAGCTCTTAGCGATGTCTTCTTCGGCCTTCGATGAGGTCAGGATCACGACCGGGATAAGCCTTAAGACGGGGTCGGCTTTGATTTCCGCCAGGACTTGCCTGCCATCCTTCTTGGGCAAGTTCAGATCGAGCAAAATGAGGTCTGGCCGCGTGGCGTGGGTGTATCTGCCGGTCCGGCGAAGCAGATCCAGTGCTTCATTCCCGTCACCGCCAACGGTTAGGGTATTGCGGACCTTGGTTTCCTTCAGGATTTCCACCGTCAGGCGTACATCGGCAGGATTATCTTCGACGAGCAAACTTTCAATCGGCCTTCCAGCAGTCTCCATTTTTATCTCCGTGCACACATTACAGTGGATTGCTCAAGCCGGCAAGGTAAAGTAAAACGTTGACCCCTTTCCCGCATGTGATTCGATCCAAATCTTCCCGCCGTGGCACTCGACAATCTTCCTGCAAATCGCTAAGCCGACCCCCGTGCCGGGATACTCGCTCTTGCCGTGCAGGCGCTGAAATATCAAGAAGACACGCTCGAACTGCGCAGGGTCAATACCGCTGCCGTTATCCCGCACCGAGAAAAGCTATTCCTTCCCATTTCGTCGAGCTGAAACATGAACGACCGGCGGATCCTCGGCGCGAAACTTGATCGCATTGCTGAGCAAGTTTTGAAACAGGCGGCTCAGTTGGTCCTTGTCGGCCATCACGGTCGGCAAGGGATCGTGGGTGACCGTGGCTCCGTTTTCCTCCATCGCGCTTCTCAGATTCGAGACAGCATCCGCAAAGACCGCCTCGCAGTCGGTACGTGCAATTTCGCCGCCCGCGAACTACCGCGCAGCGGTGCCCAGCTTGAAGCATTTTTTAACGATTACCAAGCTTCAGTACAGATCAATCCACTGCCATTTGTCTCTACTGTAGATTCTGTAGAGACGCCTAGAGGTTCAGGCGCTCAACGTACTGTCGAATACTCAATCTGCAGAATTGTGCCTGTTCCCCCCAGAGGATACGCTTGCTCCGCTCCCGGAGGAGGGCCATAATAAGTCGGGAAAGATTCTGATTGTCGATGGCAAGTATTTGAGGGAGAACGAGTCAGCAGCCCATTCGGACCCTGAAACTGCCTTGGAGTGAATCCGACCCGCAAGGTGATACCGGGTCGTCGACAAAAGCCGTTTCGTTCTGATACCACGGGAGCGCCCTTAGCAAGCAGAGGGGGGTTGTTATGGCTAAGAAAAGCCAGCCTGCCGATTGGGAGGCCGCCCTCGCGGGAATCGCCTGCGGGAATACTGTTCTGGAATACGCCGCGAACCGCGATATCTTCAGCAAGCAGACGGAGGGTGTTATGGCGCCACAGAAGAGCCAGTCTAAGGTTGTCGGGACCAACGACAAAGGCAAGCCTACACTTGCTGCAGCAAACGAGAAAACTCAGCCCGTCAATTGGGCAGCATTCCTCGGAGGAATCTCGCGCGGGAAAACCGTTCTAGAATACGGCGCGAACCGCACGATCTTCGTGCAGGGAGACCCTGCGGATTCCGTGTATTATCTCCGAGAAGGCAAGGTGAAGCTCGCGGTGACATCCCAACAAGGCAAGGAAGCGATCGTCACCGTTCTGGGCGACAACGAGTTCTTTGGTGAGGGATGCCTTGCCGGCCAGCCATTGCGCATCGCAACGGCTATCGCGGTGACCGATTGCACTCTTTACAGGATCGAGAGGTCGCTGATGGTGCGTCTGCTCCACGAGCAGCACGGAATCTCGGAATTGTTCATCACGCACCTGCTTTCCCGCAACATTCGATTTGAAGGGGATCTGGTCGACCAGCTTTTCAACTCCAGCGAGAAGCGCCTGGCTCGGATTCTCTTATTGCTGGCGCATTTTGGCAAGGAAAGCAGAACCGAAGCTGTCCATCCCGGAATCAATCAGGAACACCTGGCCCAAATGGTCGGCACCACGCGGTCACGGGTCAGTCATTTCATGAACAAGTTCCGGACGCTGGGCTTTATCGATTACGCGGGCAGCGGCGCGTTGACGGTTAACAGTGGCCTCTTGAGCGTGGTCCTGAACGATTAACGCCCGACGGCGCACCTTGGTTAATTCTCTCCGAAACCAATACTGCGCCCATCAATGGTTGTGTGCTGTTTTAAACAGAGCTCTGAGCAATATAGAACTGACACGCGCATTTGCCTTACGGTACAAAGGCTACCTCTTTATCGTCGGCGAAAACCTGTGGTGCGGACGCAGGGGGGGGGAAGCAGTACATTCGCAACAGAGTACGGCACATGACGTGCTGCAGAATTAGCTAACACCACGTGAGATCGAGATGTCGTTTTGTATGAGTTTGAGAACCGTGGGAGGGAATATGAAACTGCATCGCTCTTGTTTGTTGGTTCTCCCTTTGTTATTTCTTCCTTTGTTGGCACCCAGTGCCTATGCCGACAGCCTTGGAGCAGATTTGAGTACTTTTGCGGTCCTGGGCGCCGCGGCGGTGACCAATGCCAGTGCCGGCGGTTCCGCCGCGACAATCATCACCGGAAATCTGGGTTCAGCTACCGCATGTAGTGGATTCGCACCCCCCTGCACTGGCCCAGCATATGGAATAGTGACCGGGACGATATACCTTCCATCTACACCTGGTACTACTCTGGCTCTGGCTCAGGGTGAGCTCACCTCTGCGTTCACTTCTCTAAGCCTCCTGGGCCCGGGGACCTCAATTTCGGCGGGTGGTCTGAGTGGAAATACCCTCGGGCCGGGCGTCTATTCTGTTCCCTCGGTAACCACTCCTGGCACCTTTGATTTGGGGGTGAATTCAACACTCACTCTCAGCGGCACGGGAGAGTGGGTGTTCCTGATGAGTAGCACGCTCGAGATCGGGTCTGGAACGACAGTTGACGTAAGCAAGGTGGGTGCAGGTAGCAGCGTGTATTGGATAGTCCCCGGCACCGCAGCAGAGCTCGGTTCCAACACTGACTTCGCAGGAAATATTCTCGCGTACGGTCTAGTCGCCTTCGATCCCGGCGCAACCGATCTGTGCGGCAGAGCCTTTTCGCAAGCGGCTGGAGTGACGTTTGCCGGGGTTGGCACGACTATTGAAACTGGAGAATCGGCTGTAGAAGCAAACCAGGTCGGCGGCGGCTGCGGTCTCGGAAGCGGCGGCGGCTTGAACGGCCTCGGCGGCACCGGCGGCGGCGGTGGCGGCACGCCCACCCCTGAACCCGGGACGCTCAGCCTGCTCGCGCTTTTCTCCGGGATCGCGTTCTTGCGGAGTAAGAGAAGGCGAGTAGGAAACCGGAAAATGGCCCAGGCAAGGGAATGAAGCAATTGTCGCCGTTCTGGACGCGGGTGAGTTCCTGGGTGAGGGATGCCTTGGGGGCCAGCAGTTGCGCATCTCATCGGCTAGCGTGACAACTGATTGCTTGCTTTGCCAAAGGGGGTAAGGGGCTCCTGGTGCACCTGCTCCAGAAGCGAAACGGCGTCTCCGAATTCTTCTTCACGCATCTGCCTTCCCGCAACATTCGATTCGAAGGGGATCTCGTCGACCAGCTTTTCAACTCCAGCGAAAAGCGTCTGGCTCGGATTCTCTTGCTGCTGGCTCGTTTTGGCAAGGAAAGCAGAACCGAAACTGTCCATCCCGGAATCAATCGGGAACACCTGGCCCAAATGGGCGGCACAACCCGGTCGCGGGTCAGTCATTTCATGAACAAGTTCCGGACGCTGGGCTTTATCGATTACACGGGCAACGGCCCGTTCACGGTCCATAGCGGCCTCCTCAGCGTGGCCCTGAGCGACTAGTTCGGATATGTCATCCATCCTCCCCGATGGGGAGGAACATCCTTAGCCGTAGGCGAAACCTACTACCTTTACCGCCGAGGCGCTGAGACGCAGAGAAAACGACTTTTGTTTTCAAGTCTCTGCGCCTCTACGGTGAGAAGAACCGCAGACCTCAACGACGCACGAAGCCCCCGTCCGTGTCAAATCCTCGGCAAATCCCCACCGGCTCCAGACTGTAGTCCCCCCCTGGGATGAGCATTTTTGACCTGATACGTGAGCCGTAATGAACTGACACCCATGCGCACAAACGGTATAAGCATTGTGCCTCGAGTGTCCGGTGAGAGGCAGATGTGACGTGAGTTGGAGGCAACACCTATGAACCAAAATAAAGTCATCAGCACAGCAGTTCTGTTTTTGCTTCTCGGAACCACCATTCCTGCATTCGCACAAAAAGGACAGGAGGAAAAGGGCGGAGGCGCAGAGAAAGCACAGCCGCAGCGCGCAGAGAAAGCGCAGCCACAGCGCGCACAGAAGGCGCAGCCACAGCGTGCACAGAAGGCGCAGCCACAGCGCGCAGAGAAAGTGCAGCCACAGCGCGCAGAGAAAGCACAGCCGCAGCGCGCACAGCAGGTGCAACGCCAGCAGCGGCCACAGGCCGTTGCTTCCAACCGTGGCGGCGGCCATTATGGCCGCATTCCTGACGACCATTACCGTGCCCATTTCGGCCATGACCACTCGTTCCACATGGGACGTCCCCAGATGATCGGCGGGTATAACCGCTTCCAGTACGGCGGCTATTGGTTCGGATTCAATGAAGGATGGCCAGTAGGCTGGGACTACAACGACGACTGTTATGTCGTATACGAGGGGGGCGCCTATTATATGTTCAACCTGAGGCATCCCGGCATCCGCATTACACTCAATCTGTTCTAACGATTTATCCAGCACACCTTCGGGGGAGGATTCAATCGGCACAGGCCGGGCGGGTCACCCCGAGGGGGGAAGCCGGATGAGTCTTTTGGCTTGAGAGCTACCCCAGCGGCAAATCATGCTGGAGGCTGTCATCGTGAAATGGCAAATTCAGTCACGGCGCACTGGGCGAGTGATCAGATCATTTCCAAGTTTGAACCCTTACTGAACTCCACGAGTCCCAGCATGTGTTTCCCCCGTCGCAAACGTGACTGAGCAGTTTTGACCAAACGCGTGAGCCATGCTGGACAGACACGCGAATCACCCCGGGGTATAAGAAGTGTGCCTCGAGCTGCCAGGCGGGATCTGGTGGGAGGCGAATGTCAGGGGAGGCGTGACGTGTTTGCACGAGCAGTGGTCATCAAGGTGAACCCTGGTTGCGAGGTGGAGCTTACCAGGACTTTCGAGCAGGAAGTCATTCCGCGGTTCCAAGAGGAAAAGGATTTTCGGGGCCTTCTCGCTTTCACCGTCCCTGACGGAACGGAAGCCCTCTCCTTAAGCCTTTGGGATCAAAAGGAGAGCCTGGGAGGATTCTGGACCAGAAGCTTTGGCGCCTTGGCGGCCCTGGCCAGAGTCGCACTGGGGAAGCCGTCGGTGCAAGTTTATGAGGTTTCAAATTCCACATTTCACACCATGGGACAATTAACCGGCCACGGGGAAGGCATCGAGGCGACGGCTGATCTTAAGATCTATCAGTCGGCCCTTCGGCCTTTCAAACTGGCGCCCGCGCGGGCCACCTTGGGCCGAGGTTTCCCGCTGGTGTGGGGTCTCATAAATTCATTTCATTTGTAGATCCGACCCAAGAACGAGGGGGCAGAATGGAACGCCCCAAGAAATATCGAGGTAACTCCAATGAAAAAGATGGATCGATTCAGAGTAGTGGCGATGATCTTCTGCTTGTCACTGGTGGCTCTAACGTTTCTACCCAGTGCGAAGGCAGACGAGTGGAACAGGAAAACGATTGTGACCTTCAACGAGCCAATCGAGGTTCCGGGTGTGGGCGCTCAGACCCTGCCGGCGGGCACGTATGTCTTCAAGATCTTCGATTCGGCATCCGACCGCCACATCGTCCAGATCTTCAACGAAACCGAAGACCATGTGTTTACAACCATCCTCGCGATCCCCAATTACCGTTTGAAGGCGACCGACAAAACCGTAATGACGTTTGGGGAGAGGGCAGCCGGGCAGCCGGAAGCCATCCGGGCGTGGTTTTATCCGGGGCGTCAATGGGGCGAGGAATTTGTGTATCCAAAGTCCAGGGCCGTCGAGCTGGCGAAGATAACAAATCAGCCCGTTCTCTTCACTCCTATCGAACTGGCAACAGCGCCCATAGAGGCTTTGAAGACCGCGCCGGTCGAGGCTGTTAAACCTACGGGCGAAGAGGTTAAAGTAGCTGAGGTCGTGGAGCTCCCGCCAGAGGTAGCCGCTGCGAAGCCGGTAGAGGTAGCCGCTGCGAAGCCGGTAGAGGCAGCCAGCTTGCCCCATACGGCCAGCACGTTGCCGCTGGTGGCATTGATTGGGGTGCTGTCGCTGGGCGCAGGCCTTACTCTTTGGGGTCTTTCGAAGCGAACTGCCTGAGCCAGGAGAATGTGTTGCGGAGCCTGCGTGGACCACCCACGCAGGGGGCCTAATGAGAACGCTTCCGGGCGCCAATTTGCTGGCCTGGGCGAGTTGACCAAGCGTCGGGTTGTGAAGGGGGGTGGTACGCAAAGTATCACCTCCCCTTCACGAGCGCCAGCGTGTGCGATCGCTTGGGCGGGGCCTGCCCGGCTACCTTTCAAATTCGACGACGGGACTAGACGGATTGAGAAAACAGTCAAGCCTTGTTGTTCGGGTTGTTTTTCGGGCGCGTCGTGCGCCGAACCTGCCGGTTGGTCGCTCGGAGCCGAGTGGAGACGCATTTACCGGCCGCGGGCAGAGTTAAGCTCTTAGTTCAACAAGATCACCCTTCTGGCAACGGGCCGGAGTCAACTGGCAGGCGATTGGTAACCTGCGACTGAGGATGTTATGTTCATCATCTACGAATATGCCGCCTGTTTGTTCGTGGCCTTGGTCGGTGCGGCGCTGCTATCCGCAGTCGGCGTGATGTTCATCGTGCTCAAAGAGGCAGGCAGTATGGGAGCGCGGAGATTGCGAGAACTAACACGCCGCGCCACATGGCTGGTGGGAAGATGGACGGCTGAACCTCGCGAGCCGTAGTCACGTTGGCCTTTGCTTTAGGGGAGGTGGAGGTTGCTGGCCGCGGAATATTTCAGCACGGCAATACGCACCCGGAAGGACTGTGCCTTCACAAACCGATGTCTGGTCGCCCTTTTCGGCTTGATTGTCCTACTAAGCCTTGCCCGGCCTCAAGAAACCTCGCCGTCACAAAGTCGCCGGGGTGACGAATACACGATTAGGGTAAATGCTGACTCCGTGGTCTTGCACGCGACCGTGCAGAACCGCAACGGTATTCTTGTTTCGGGACTTGGCAAAGATAACTTTCAAGTTTACGAGGACGGAGTTCTCCAACAAATTGATTATTTCAGCCATGAAGATATCCCGGTCACCGTCGGCTTGGTTGTGGACAACAGTGGAAGCATGCGACCCAAGCGCCCGGAGGTCATTGCCGCAGCCCTGGCGTTTGCCCGCTCCAGCAATCCGCAGGACCAGATGTTCGTAGTCAATTTCAACGAGCTTGTTTCGTTGGGCCTTCCCGCCGACACGCCGTTCACGGACCAAGCGGCTCAATTAGAGGTTGCCCTGTCGAGAATTGCCGCAGACGGCGAGACGGCGCTCTACGACGCTGTGGCTGCTGCGCTCGAGCACCTGAAGAAGGGTAATCAGGACAAGAAAGTGCTGATCGTGATCAGCGATGGGGGCGACAACGCCAGCAAACACAACTTGGCCCAAATCATGGCCATGGCGGGGCACCCCGACGCCATCATCTACACCATTGGTCTCTTTATTGCGGAAGATCCCGACCGGAACCCTGGTGTGCTCAAGCGGCTTGCAAAGGACACGGGTGGCGAGGCTTTTTTGCCGGAATCAGTAGGGGAGGTTCTCCCTATTTGTCAACGAATCGCTCGTGATATTCGGAACCAGTACACCATCGCCTATGCACCCGCGAATAGAAAGCAAGACGGGACGTATCGGGTCATCCAAGTGAAGGCCAATGCGCCGGGTCATGGACGCTTGGTCGTCCGCACCCGTGCCGGTTACTACGCACCCTCGAAACCTCAACCCTTGCCCGCCAATGCCGCCAACCAGAGCAACCAACCATGAACCCCAGAATTGAGCCGCGGAAGTATCGTCCCACTCGGAGCCAATCGATTCTCCGTTGGAGCCGATACCCCTTTTTCATCGTGGGCATCCTTGCGCTGAGTTACTGCGCCACCGTGCTGCTCGACACGTGGATGTATCAGGTCTACGAAACGTGGCGATTCCAGCGAGCCTTGAAGGGTTCGCAGACGTCTGCCCGTAGCGTTGAACAGCTTGCTTCGCCTCCTCTTCCCGCCCGGGCGGAAGCGGACCGCGCGCGCGCTGAGAGTTTTGGCATCGATGGCCACACGGGCTCTCCGTTGGGGCGAATCGAGATCAGTTCCATCGGCCTTGCGGCGATGATCGCGGAAGGCACAGACAGAAGAACTTTGCGACGGGCGGTCGGGCATATTCCAGGTACGCCCCTGCCGGGTCAGCCAGGGAACGTCGTGATCACGGGACACCGGGACACGTTTTTCAGAGGGCTGCGTAATATTCACAAGGACGACGAAATCACCTTGACGACGCTATACGGATCCTACCGCTATCGTGTGGACTTTACGGAAGTGGTCGAACCGACAGCCAATGAAGTGCTGAACGATTCCGCTGGCGCAATTCTGACCCTAGTGACCTGTTACCCGTTCTACTTTGTGGGCCCTGCGCCCAAGAGATTTGTCGTCCGCGCGCACAGGATTTCTTGATGAGGCGAGACTGCCTCCGATTCCGCAGACCTGACTGTAGAGGTGCGGTCGTTTGCATCATGAACCGACTCCCATTGAAGGGCGTTTAAACCATGAGCTATGGACTATACGTGGGTTCGATATGGGTTCCAATCCATGCCTTGCCGCGCCGAAAATAGCCATCCGTGCCTGATTTTTCTCTAAGTTACGATCGCCCGCCGCCCTTTCACGGCGCTGGCACGCCTTCAGATCCCGTCGGTGGCGCCGATCTTTGACCTCGAAATCTGCCGTATTCCACTGGTCGGCTACTGCAGTCGGCCAACCGGTAGGTAGACCGCCCGATAGACACCAAACGGCAGGCCAGGTTCTGGCTGCCAATTCGGGTCACAGCAGAGGGAATCCAAATCCCGCACAGCCTCGGCGCTAAGGAACCGCCGGTGACATCGCGAATTGTCCCTCGCCAAAACTGATGCAGCTGCAATTTCAACGGGTTAGGCGCGCAGCGCTGACATTGTTAAGAAGCGTCGTGTAGCCCAAGTTCGAGGCAGTTTAGGAACCCGATCTGGTTTTTGCGAAGGACGGGCGATCCCGGATTCGTTAGTCGTGGCTCCGCCGCGCGTTGACCACTTCCGGACGAACGGTCGCCCACACGGAAGTTGCTCTCCGGTTCTTCGCGGAGGAATTCATTCGCTCGTCTCACTGCAAGTTGCTGCCGCTCACGAGGTTCCGCCGCTACTAGGGATTCAGCCTGAAAGTCGGCATGTCGGAAACTCTCGGCCGGAATCCAGTCTTTCGACAATCCTAGTCGCGACTGGCACACACCGATCGCCGTAGTGCCGGTATTCTCTGGGGCTCCCGGTCATAATCCGCTGATCGCGGATCAGCCGGCTCTCAGCCTCAATCAGTAGAAGCTGCTTGGTGATCGCCCATCACCACACAGCCGCCAACCACTGGAAGGATGCTATCCGCCAACTCCCATACGAGTGGCGTATGGCAGATAAAGATCACTTGGTGAAATCCGCCAAGGTCCATGGCTCGGCGCAGCATGCGCACGTACTCCTTGGCGTTGGTCGCATCAAGAGCTCCCTCTGTTTCGTCCCGGAACAGAGTTTCGTAACGAACG
>Ga0208457_1002133_pt1 | contig 11861 bp, 9 predicted proteins | sample June2015DPH_10_1_FD_185513 | JGI IMG/M metagenome (GOLD analysis project Ga0208457, IMG submission 185513) | Peatland microbial communities from SPRUCE experiment site at the Marcell Experimental Forest, Minnesota, USA - June2015DPH_10_150... | ecosystem: Environmental > Terrestrial > Soil >... | reverse complement strand
CAGAGCAATCGTCACGGCGCCGGTCAAGGTCGCCGCGTCAATCAGAACCGTGCAGCCGAGCTGCTTCGCGTAGGTCAGGGCGTCGCCCAGCACCAGGCGGCCCTCCGCGTCAGTGTTGAGGATCTCAATGGTCTTCCCTGACATCGAGGTGATAACATCGCCGGGCTTGTAGGCTTTTCCGCTGGGCATATTCTCGGTGGCGGGGACGAGGGCAATGACTCGTACCCGCGGCTTGAGTTGCGCCACCGCCTGCATGACGCCCAACATCGTGGCGCCGCCCGCCATATCCGTCTTCATCTCATGCATACTCTCGCTGGGCTTGATGGAGATGCCACCCGTGTCGAAGGTGATCCCCTTCCCCACCAAGCCCACCACCGGTTGTTCCGGCGCGTCTTCGGGCCAATAACGAATGACGATCAGCCTGGCCGGCTCCTCGCTGCCCTGCGCCACCGCCCAGAAGGCGCCCATCTTCAAAGCTTGGATCTCGTCCGGTCCCAGAACCCGGCAGTCCAAGCCGAAGCGCGTTGCCATGCCTTGCGCGCGTTCCGCCAGAAGCGTCGGCGTCATCCGATTCGAAGGTTCGTTTACGAGGTCGCGCGTGAAGTTTTGCGCTTCGGCGATAATGCGCCCTCGCTTCAGTGCGGCTTCCGCCTCGCTCGGGAGTGCAACGCCGCCCGTTGCCAGTTCAAAACGGTCAATTCTTTTTTCACCATTGCGCTCGGTCCGGTAACGGTCGGCGTCGTAGTCAGCCAGCAGCGCGCCTTCCACGATGGCCTCGACCGCGCGGGGTTCAGGCCCGCCAAGAATCCAGGCCAGATCCCGCACGCCACGCGCCCGGAGGTTTCTGACCGCCGTTCCAACCAGACGACGGGCCTGCGACTCCGTAAACTTCTCGCTCTTACCGGCTCCCACCACCAGCAGTTTCGCCGCGGCCAACCCCACCGGCCGGTGAATCAGGGTGCACTCAAAGGCCTTTCCGGTAAGTTCGCCAGCCGACTGCAACTCCTGCACTAAGCTTCGGGTTTCTGCCGGCAATCGCTCCAACGTGCCATTTGACGCGGGCGAACCCTCGAAGGCAAAAGCCACCAGGGCTGAACTGGTGAGCTGCGCGAGCGGTTCGTCCCGGAATTCGATTCTCACAGGTCAGAGCTCCTTCCTGGATGAGAGAGATGACGCGCCGGCGTCCCTAGCAGGTTGCGGAAAAACCTGTAGCGGCGACTTCACGTCGCCATGCTAGCGATGAAAACACAGGACATGTGGCGATGTGAGATCGCCGCTACCTCGTCGGGGGCGAGTTTTTCCGCAACCTGCTAGTAGCGCCGCCGGCGATGTTCCTGTATGGCCTGCTGGGTCTCGCGTTCGATGGTGCGTCGCCGCGACGTCTCCCGATGGTCGTAAACCTTCTTGCCCTTCGCCAAAGCAATTTCACACTTGATCAGGTTTTTCTTCAAATAAACCCGGGTGGGAACCACCGTGAGCCCCTTTTCCTGGATGCGGCCCTCCAGCTTATCGATCTCCGGCCGGTGGAGCAGCAGGCGCCGGTCACGCAGCGGGTCGTGATTGAAATGGCTTCCCGCCGTGTACGGGCTGATATGGCAGTCAATTAACCATGCCTCGCCCTTCTGAATCTGGACGTAACTGTCTTTGAGATTGATTTTCCCTTCGCGAACCGATTTCACTTCCGTGCCGGTCAATTCCACCCCCGCCTCAAATTTCTCAAGCAGATGATACAGATGCGGTGCCTGCCGATTGACGGCGAAGTGCTTCGGGGCGGGTAGAGAGGGCTTCGGCATGGGGCGCACCAGTTGGCGTAAACGGCTGTCAGGAAATATGTCATCTTAGCACAGCCCGCCGCACTGAGGACAACCGCACGTTCTCGAAAAATCTGCCATTGTCATTACGACGACATTCCGTTATGATTAACTTGCGGGGTGGAGCAGTCTGGTAGCTCGTTGGGCTCATAACCCAAAGGTCGCTGGTTCAAATCCAGCCCCCGCAACCAACATGGGGCTCAACTCCGGAAGGGGAGTTGGGCCCCTTTCCTGTTATCTCCCGCGTCTCCGGCATACCCTATTTCGCCTTTCAGGTTGCGGAAATACGCGTAGCGGCGACTTCACGTCGCCATGCTGGTGTTGAAAACACACGGCAGGTGGCGATGTGAATCGCCGCTACCTCGTCGGGGGCGGGTTTTTCCGCAGCCTGTAAAGGGGCTTCTAGAGGAGATGGAGAGAATGGAAATCCAAGAGCGGCATTCCCGCGATGCCGGGAACCCAGCATAGGGCAATTCATGAATGGCCGCTGCCGAGGAATCCCAGGGCACAAAGTATCTTGGTTATGTCCCCTTATACGCTTCGCGGAGCAGCGATCTTAGCGTGTCGAGCCCTCGTTGGGCAGCCGCCATAACTTCGCCATCCTTCTCTCGCGACAGTGCAATTCCCTGGTCGTCAGACACACCGGGAATCGCGTACTCAACATGAAGAGAGATGGGGCCGTGGAAGCCTGCTTCCGCAGCCATCCGCAGAAAGTCCTTGTAATGACGCATCCCTTCGCCCAGCGGACAATTCGTTTCCCGCCAGCCTCGCGTGTCGGTCTTTTGCCAATAGAAATCCTTGGCCGCCATCATCTTCATGCGCGGCATGACCAGATTGGCGGCAATTCTCCAGCCTTCCATGCCGCCCTCGATGGGCGCGTGTTGTGATCCTAAGGTTGTGCGCATGCGCCCGCCAAGGGGGCCGGGTACTATCCGCGCATCCGAGTACCCTTCCAAGTCTGGACGATGTGCTCCGAGGCCATGTAGGCGACGGCCATGATGGTCAGCGCGGGATTGAACCCGCCGTTGGTCACGTGCACGCTGCCATCGACGACAAACAGGTTCGCCACGTCGTGCACCTGGCAATAGCGGTTCACCACCGAAGTCTTCGGGTCGTCGCCCATGCGGCAGGTTCCGGCCTGGTGCTGCCCGCCGCTCAGGCCCTTGCCGGGAAGTTTTGGCCAGGTCGTAGTGGCTCCAGCTTCTTTCAGCCACGCCGCCGCCTTCTCCGAAATGTAATTCGCGACTTCCAGGTCTTGCGCGTGCCGCGCGCCCGAAAGGCGGGCCACGGAGATTCCCCAGGCGTCGACTACACGCGGATCCACTTGCACGCGCGCCTCGAAGACGGGCATCTCCTGCACCGGCCCGTGCACGGCAATGCAGCGATTAAAGAATTTGCGCATGAAATCCTTGTGCGCGCCGCCCCACGTCGGCACCCCCGGCGGACGCAGCATGGCAAACTGAATGGGCAGGCGGATAAATTCGTTGCAGAGCATCGCCCCGCCGACCAGCCCCGGGTTGCCATGGTTGTAATCGCAGATGGCGATGGAGGCCCCGGGGCCAAGGTCATCGTACGTGTCAAATTCCATCAGCCCGTAAGCGCCTGCGTAGGCGTGGCCCATCAGATTACGTCCTACCCAGTCGTAGCGGTTACCGAGGCCGCTCGGAAAAAGACGGCTCTTGGAATTGAGCAGCAGGCGTGGCGTCTCGGTGGCCGACGCGGAGACGATCACGAGGTCGGCGGGTTGCTCCTGGAGCCTGCCGCGCTCGTCGAAGTAGACGACGCCCGTCGCCCGGCCCTGCCCGTTCGTCAGGATTTCCTTCGCCACGCATTCCGTGCGCAGCGTGCAGTTGCCGGTCTTGAGCGCGCGCGGGATCACCGTATTGTGCGTACCGCACTTGGCATCGACTTCGCAGGCGAAACCCACGCACCAGCGGCAGCGCATGCACGCGCCACGGCCATCATAAGGGACCGTATTGCGCAGCATGGGAATATCAAAGGGATAAAGCTTCAACCGCTCGGCGGCGGCCTTCAGGATCTGATGCTCACGGCTGGGGGGCGGCGGCGGCATGGGCAGCGGGCGGCTGCGCGGTCCCTTGAAAATGTTGTTGGAGTCGTCGCCCGAAACACCGATCTCCCATTCGGCCTTTGTGTAGTAAGGCTCCAGGTCCTGGTAGCTGATCGGCCAGTCCTCCAGCGTGCTGCCCGCCACCGCGCCGTAGGTCGAGCGCATGCGGAAGTCTTTTTCCAGATACCGCCAGCCCATGGCGCCATAGCTGAACGTGCCGCCGCCCACGCAGGCGGCATTGTTGCTGTAAGCGCCGTCGCTGGGTGCGACGATGCGCTCTTGGCCGTCAGGCCCGACCACTACGCGGCGATAGCGATCGTCGTCCGGCCCAAACGCGCAGCCCAACAGGGAGGTCCGCTGGTTGCGCAGGTCGTCTTTGCGGCAATCGAAGGCTGTGTACCATTTCCCGCGTTCGAGCAGAACGACCGTCAGGCCTGCTTCCGCAAGCTCCTTGGCGACGATGCCGCCAGCGGCCCCTGCTCCTACAATCACCGCGTTGGCTCGCGCGAGTGCCATTCGGTCAAACTCAGGTTAATCTCGTGTGGCGTCTTAGTCCCGCGACGCCGCACGCTACGACGTCTTCGTCAGGTCGTACTGCATCCGCCCGCGCACAGGGGGAAAGGGCAGGTGCAGCATCTTCCAGCTCACTCGTTCGCGATTGCCACCGTGCCGCGGGTCGCCGTAAAACCCCTGCATGGTGTGACTCACCAGCAGGTCGAAGAACTGCTTCGCGGGAAGCTGTTTCCAGGTTTCACCTGAGGCCTGACCGCTCTCGAGCATGCGCAGCACTTCGTCCTGCTGTTCCGTTGAGAGAGCTGGGAAGCGTTTCCCGAACATCACGGCGCTCGTCTCGTTTGTGCCCGTGAGGCCCTGGCGGTAGGCCTTTTGCAGTCTCCGGTAAGGGCCCACCAGTTGCCGGTCGATAAAGTTGGCCACGCCGGCCCACGCTGCTCCAGGATCCTGGTCGGCGGGGATGATGCGGTCCACGAGGGTTTCCAGTGTGCGCGCTTCATCCTCGCTCAGGCAGCGCCAGGGATTGCTGGTGCCGACGCACGAGACGATAGGCCCTGCCGCCGCGCCGACCACGGCGACTTGCATGAACCGCCTGCGGCTGAACCTCGCGCTATAGCCCATAAGGGAGAAAGTTGAGCAACCGAGAGACCATCCATGTGAACGAGGCAATGAACAGAATGGACAAGCTGTCACTAGTACGGGGTTCTCTCCACTGACCTTATCAACTGTCGGCCTGCCTTCAACCAGCATCTCTCTTCTAGGACACAATGGCTGTTGACAATCGCCCAGGAAAGGTCTATTCGTGGTCTGTTTCTCGGATCGCTCCCTCGCCATGGTGATCCCTGATGGCCAAACGACTGCCTGAAGTCTGTCCCTCCCGCGAGATAATCCCGGCGTGCGCGTCGCGTCGGGACTTCATGAAAGGCGCCGTGGCGGCGGCGGCTGGGCTCGTGGCGGCGCCGCTCGTGCCCGCGCAGAGTGCGGGTGAATTGCCGACCATCGCTTTTGGCGCGCACCGCGTCACGCGGCTGATCTCCGGTGGCAACCCGCTCTACGGCTATTCGCACTTCAACGGCCTGCTCGACAACCTGATGTGCGAGTACTTCACTGACGAGCAGGTGGTGAAGTACCTGCTGGCTTGTGAGAAGGCGGGCATCAACACTTGGCAGAGCAACTACCGCGGCGCAGCGCAGCGCCAGTTCCCCAAGATTCGCGACGCCGGCTGCAAGATGCATTGGATTTGCCTCGCCGACCCCTGGGACGTGAGCGATCCCAAGGATCCGAAGGCGCTCATCCAGGGCGCCATGAAGTGCGCGTCGATTGCTGCGAAGGTGAAACCCATCGGTATCGCGCATCACGGCGTGGCCACGGACAAGCATTGGGCCGCCGGTTCGATTGACCTCATCAGCGACTTCCTCAAGCAGGTCCACGACCTCGGCTTCCCGGCGGGCGTTTCCACGCACAACCCCGCCGTGATCGACGCGCTCGAGTCCAAGGGCTGGCCCATTGATTTCTATATGGGGTGCTTTTATCGCATCACGCGGACAGTGGAGGAATTCAAGAAGGAGATCGGCATGTCACCCGTGGGCGAGACATATATCGCCACGGACCCGGACCGCATGACGAAGGCGCTCCGCCAGGCCAAGCCCGTCTGCCTGGGGTTCAAGATTCTCGCCGCCGGGCGACACTGCGATTCGCCGGGGGAAGTCCGCAACTGCTTCGATTACGCGTTCAAACACCTCAAACCGACCGACGCCGTAATCGTGGGCATGTTCCCGAAGTTCTCCGACCAGATTGCGGAGAATGTGGGGCACGTCCGCGCTGTGCTGGGGTAACGGCGCGGAAAATGAGCGGGCAAAGTGTGCAAGTGTATCTTCCCTTTGAGCCGCTGCGCGCTGGTTCGGTTGGGGTCTTCCCCGGGCGCTTTGACGGTCTAAACGGAGATTATTCCGGCTGCGAGGGCTTCTCGGTTTCCTGCTTTATCAGTTGCGTTCTGAAGGCGGGGACGTACAGCTCATGGGTGCTCCCTCCAGATAGCCACTTGGCCGGGTCACAAGTCTTCCAGTGGATTTGGCCAACGTAGTCCACCGGACTCGAGGCTATGCCGAGGAGAGGCAAGTCGGAATACTGGTAAGGGAAACGCCCGGAATACTCCGAGGCCAGCTTCCAGCCATCGCCGCTAAATACATACCAGCTAACCGGGTCTTGTGTATAGAAAGGTCCTACAGGCGGTTCCTCCTTGCACTGAATTCTCTCCCCTACGAGGCCCAGATCGGCCAGGCCGTCTTGATTGATGTCGCCGATCACAAACTGAGTGGCTTTTGCCGTGAAGCATCCCTGGTCACGAAAGCGTTGCTTTGTGACGCCAAGGTCAACCGTTCCTTTACGCACGGTCTGGGTGTTGGGATCAAACACCAAGAAAACATCACGCCCAGCACCCGCCTGGAGCGAGCCTTCGTTCATAATCTCGTAGGAGGAAAGGTGCAGCCCTGTCCGCCCTTCGCCGATGGGAAAGGAAGTAACCCGCGCATCGTAGTTGAAAGAAGACACTGCCGCTTCTTCTTCCTCTTTCTCTGCTTCCGGCGGAACCAGCCAATCTCTGGGAATCACGACCTGTTTGACGCGCCCGCGTGATACGAACGCAAGCATGAAACAACCCGATTGGGTGACGAGCTTGAACTTCGCACCTCCAGCGCTTTCCGTGTCCTGCCTCCTGGGCGTCTGCCCCCTGCAAAGATGTAGAGGCGCCATGAGCACATAGGCAACAATCAACAACCATGCGCCTCTCTTTAAGGCCCCGCCCAGCAAACAGTAACCCAGTCTTGAAGCATAGCAGTACATATTATTCAAAAGCTGGTCGCGGTAGGGATACCAGTTGCCTGATACCCCCCGCACGGATCCGCACGGGCGCTGATTTGCGCATACGGCTCTTATCGCAGATACCGAGCCGCTCACTCGACGGAACAGAGATCTGCTGCTTGACCAACTCCACCCGCCGGTTCTTGGCCTTCCCTTCCTCGGTGTCGTTGGACGCGGCCGGGGCGAGCGGTCCGACGCTGTAGCCTTTGAGCCGCGTCGCGCTGATCCCGTCGTTGGCCACCAAGGCGCTCACCACCGCCGCAGCCCGCGCATCGGACAGCTTCATGTTGGCGTCTATCATTCCGACACTGTCTGTATGGCCGGCCACCCAGACTCGCATGGTAGGGTTCGTCTTGAGCAGCTTCGCCACCTCCTCGAGGGCAGTCTTGGACTCGGGTTTCACGTCGGACTTATTAGAATCAAAGAAGATGCCGGGAACTGCGACGTGGCCCTCCTGCGCCAAGCCGCCCTGCAAGGCTTCGGCGTTGGCCGCTGCCTCCTGCTGCATCGCCCGACGCTCGACGATTATCAGCGTATAGTCGGAGCCGTACGGTTCCACCGAGACCCACGTCTCCTGGCCGTTCTTCGAGACCTGAAGGGTGGTCACCTCGTCGCTTTCAAAGCGGTGCTCTTGTTTTGCCTTCCTTGCCTCAGCCGCACACAGCGCGAAGGCCACGATGTATCCGCCACCCGCGAGTTGTTTTGGATGCCCCCCAACAAACTTAACCCGGAATTTCCGATTTCAACCTTATCTCTGCGCGAAAACCATACGTCTGCCGTCCTCGCGCGTCAAGTTCAGATCGACATAGCCGCACTCGGGCCGCATCGCGGCTCGTTTGGCAGTTTCGCTGACTTCTGTGGTCTATTGCTCGCCTCCAACCTGCCTGGCCGCTGACACTTGTCCCGTGTCCTTCGCCAAAACCTCATCCGTCCTGATTTGGATCGAGGGCTCACCTGGAGAGTCTGGTTGTGTCCGCAGAATCTCGTTTCACCGGAAACTTCGACATTAGGAAGAGCTCGGACTGCTGGAGCACGAACCTGCGAATTCAAACCAGCCTGAAGCCCCAACTGTAACGCCTCCACCCTCTACGCACACCGGTGCGGAGTTTTCAGGGTCCAGGTTCCCTTTCTCGTGTCAAGGTTACGAAATCAGACGAGGGTCGCTGTCGCGTTATGCTGCCCACCGTTCGTAGCGATGATGGAGGCCACCGACTTGTGGAAGCTGAACAACATTCCCTAGCTCTGGCGGCTCCATCAGCCGCGGCAAGGGCGCGTCTTTGCCCAGCGACAAATGGGTCCGTGAGTGTTCATAGTAGTCAAAATATCCCTTCAAGATGCTTCGCAGGTGCTTCTCGCCGAGCACGATCCCATGGTCCAGACACTCCCGCCGAATCGAGCCCACGAGCCTTTCAGCGAAAGCATTTTGCCAAGGACTTTGGGGTGCGATCATTACCTCCTCCATGCCCATGCCTCTCAAGCGATCACGGAAGTACTGCCCACAGATCTTGTCCCGGTCTCGGAGAAGATATCGGGGTACCGCGTCCTCGGGAAATGCTTCCACGATCTGCTGGGCGGTCCAGGCGGCGGTCGGATTCTCCGTTACGTCAAAATGCACCACGCGCTTGCGATGGTGAGCCAGCACCACCAACACGAACAAGACCCGAAACCTGGCCGTGGGCACGGCAAAGAAATCTATCGATACCAGTTCCTTCACATGATTTTCCAGAAAAGCCTTCCACGTCTGGGAAGGTGACTTCCGGCGCTTGGGCGTCAGCCGAGAAACGGTGCGCTCCGCGATGTCGATTCCCAGCTTCAGAAATTCACCGTGAATGCGCGGAGCACCCCACAGGGGATTGGCTACCGCCTTCGGGCCCTCCGGTTGTCCTCGCGCGGACGGAGTTTCCCAGCCTGCCTGCCGAAGGTCCCACTGGCCCCGGTAAGGAAGTGTCGTAGGAGTAGTCTGGATCGTCTGGTGTGAAGATCTGGTCTCGACAGTAGCCCGGCGCACCAACCCGATGCAGCCACTTGTTCGGTTTGCGACTCTACGGCCAATTAGTTACGCGTTTAGCTCTCTGCCGTTCCCGCGGCAGTTACGCGCGTTCGGGAGAAACCGCCGTGAGTTCGAATTGCACCTGCTGCTTGCCCAGTTGCGGGTGCGTCGCCGTAAGCTTCACCGTTCCCGGTTGTTCTTTGGCGCGAATCCAGATGGCACCCGTGCCGCCAATCAGGGCGAAGGGATTGTCTCCGATGATTTCCGCGGGGCCGTCGAGTTCCAGTTTAATCGCGTCATTCGCAAATGGCCGGATGGCACCGAATTCGTCGGTCACACGAAGGACGACGCGGGTTGTATCGGCTCCGTCGGCGTTTAATTTGGTGTCGTCCGGAAGCAGAGCGAATTTCTGGTCTACTCCCCTTCCCGATAACGTTTTGGAGATCACTTGCTTGCCTTGGAGGAAGCCGTCAATGCGCAAGTCTCCCCAATGGTACACGGCCCTCGACAAATCAGCGACAAACGGCGCATAGCGGAGATGAGCGAAAGCCTTTGTGTCAGGATCGACTTCCGCGACCAACTTGTCGGCAATATAGAACTTGAGGTGATCGCAGTTGGAGCAGACGACGGCCTTGGAGAATCCGATGGACTCATCGCCTCTGGCCCAGTGGAAAGCCGGCTCGAGCACGACTTCTTCCGCGGGATCGCACTGCGACTTGTAGAACCCGGCGGCGGGCTTGGGTTCGCGGAAAATATCGGTCACGCCGTGATAGCAGATGCGGTCTCCGCTACCGAAGTCAGCGTGCGTGTTGTAATCGAACGCGCACCAGCCGATGCCGCCGGCATATCGCGGATTAGAAGCAAGTTGGTCGTGAATGCGCGCGTGGCGCAGGGTATGCTCGATGAGGCGTTCCACCTGGTCGATGGTCTTGGTGGGGTAGGTGTGACCGACGAATTCCGTGTTGAGATAACGCGGGTGGTTTGGCGGTTTCAAAGGGAATCCGAAATCGTTCATGGTGAAAACATCTTCGAGAAACTCGGATTCCTGGAAGTAGCGGATGCCCCCTGTCTGGCGAGTGGGATCGAGGCGGTGAGCCAGGGCGTTGGTGCGCGTGTAAAAGCCGTGGTCGTCCAAGGACTCGTTGATGCGCACACCCCACAAGATGACGCTGGGATGATTCCAGTCGCGGCGGATCATGCGGCTGACGTTATCGATGGAGATCAATTTCCAGGGTTCATCCCCGATGTGCTGCCAGCCAGGAATTTCTTCGAGCACCAAAAGACCGAATTCGTCGCAGGCGTCGAGAAAATGGCGGGATTGCGGATAGTGCGAAGTGCGGACGATATTGCACTTGAGTTTGCGGCGAAGAATGTGCGCATCTCTGCGCTGGACGCGGCCAGGCATGGCCTGTCCGGCAAAGGGGAACGTTTGATGACGGTCAAGGCCGCGCAGCTTGACGACTTTGCCGTTCAGTTCGAAACCGTGATCAGTGAATTGGGCTTCTCGAAAGCCAACGGTGCGCGTGTCGCAATCCACCAACTGGGTTCCGCGCAAGAGACGGACATGCACGGAATAAAGATTCGGGCTGGCGAGGTCCCAGAGTTTGATTGCGCCGAGTTTGTCCAAGTGGGCGCTGTGAGCCACCGGTTCGGTTGCGGCGTCCGAGGGCGGGATGGGCAAAGAGGCATTGGCGACGACGCGATCGCCGTCCCGAAGATCAACCTCCAGGGTGAAGGGTTCCTTGGAAGCTTCCAAGGGCATGAGGAAACAGTCAACGTCGAGAGACGGCTGAGGGGTGAGAACGCCTTTGGGCTTTACAAAAATGTTTTCGATGAAAGTACCGGGGACGATGCGGAGTGAAACTTCGCGATAGATGCCACCAAATGTGAGGTAGTCGATTTGAAAACCGAAGGGCGGGATATCGGGCCGCTCGCGGGAGTCCACGTCGACAGCCAGCGCGTTTTCTCCATCGAAGTCGAGGTGGGGGGTGAGGTCAAAGGAAAAAGGCGTGTAGCCGCCTTTGTACTCGCCGAGGCGCACGCCATTGATCCACACGGTAGAAGCGGTCATCACGCCTTCGAAATCAACGAAGACGTGCTTGCCCTTCACTTCTGCCGGCAATTTGAAGCGGCGACGGTAGAGGGAGACGAACTCATAAGATTTGTCGTCGAAGCTGTGCCAGGGCAGACGAGCATTGGTGTGAGGAATCACGACACGCTCAAATGCAGAGTCGTCGAACTCCCGCTCGTGTCCGCCTTCGACAAACGATTTGTTGTATCTCCAATTGCGGTTGATGGGAAGAACCACCCGTCCGCCAGACTCTGAGCCGGCGGGGAGAGGGCGATTGCCCGCCAGTGTGCGGGGAGCAAGAGTGGCGCCAGCGATCACTGTGGTTGTGGCTTTGAGGAATTCGCGTCGTTGCATGTTTTTTCCTTTCGCGTATTGAAAAATAGCCGGGTGAATCAATTCCGGAAGAACTCATTCACTTTTCGGCTTGTGCCGGTAGTTCTAAGCAGTCCGCAACTCCAAACCGGGAGGGGCCATCGGGCCCCCCTCTTTTCTTCTTCGCCGGGAAACATCCGCTACCAATGAACGCGGATGACCCAGGCGGTGTCGAGG
>Ga0208457_1002130_pt1 | contig 11871 bp, 9 predicted proteins | sample June2015DPH_10_1_FD_185513 | JGI IMG/M metagenome (GOLD analysis project Ga0208457, IMG submission 185513) | Peatland microbial communities from SPRUCE experiment site at the Marcell Experimental Forest, Minnesota, USA - June2015DPH_10_150... | ecosystem: Environmental > Terrestrial > Soil >... | reverse complement strand
CGACCCATGGTGGTCTTTACCAACGTCCAAAGCGTCGACCGGATTATCTATGCCATCTTTAGTCGCTTTAATGAGGACTGGAAAAACCGCACCCTCGAACTTTTTACACAAAGAAGTTGACGTCACCCGTGCCTGCCGATTTGCACGGGGAAGATGCCCGTGCTACGCTCCCTGATTCCATTTTAGGTGCCTCATGCTGGCTTTGTTGAAGGTCTTTCTCATTCTCGGCTTGGTGGCGTTGAACGCCTTTTTCGTGGCAGCGGAATATGCCCTGCTGAGCGTGCGCCGCACCCGGCTGGAACAACTCGCCAACGAGGGCAATCCGCGGGCGCGACTGGTGCTCACCCTGATCTCCGATATGGTGGCGTTGTTCTCCGGGACGCAACTCGGTATTACCGTGATCAGCCTACTGTTGGGCTGGATTGGCCAGGCCATCATGGCCGATGCGATCGAACGGTCGCTGGAGGGCTATCTCGGCCGAGTCGCGCGCGCCGCCCTTGCCCACTCCATTTCCGTGGGCATCGCCTTTCTGCTTATTACGATTCTCCTGATGGTGCTGGGCGAGTTGGTTCCCAAGGCCCTGGCTTATGAGGGCGCGGAGCGCTTTGCGTTGGGCGTGGCCCCGCCCATGTTCCTGTTTCTTAAACTCAGCCGCTATCCCGTGCGCTTGCTGGACTTCCTGGCCCACGGGGTGCTGCGCTCCCTACACCGCCCTCCCCCGGGAAGTCACGGCCCGGCCCACACGGCGGAAGAAGTCAAACTGATTGTGTCCAGCATACGCAAGCGCGGGCTGCTCGATGCCGAACAAGAGGAGATGATCCACAGCGTTTTCGACCTGGACCGTGTCCGCGTGCGCGAAATCATGGTCCCCTGGAATCGCATCACCTGTCTGCCCGTCACGCCAGACCTCGAAGCGCTGCTGGAGCGCGTGGTGAAGGATCAGCACTCCCGCATTCCCATTTATGATGGCCTGCCCGACCAGATCATCGGCGTCCTGTACACGAAGGACCTGCTCGCTGTGTTGCTGGAAAGGGCGCGGGCGGGCACGCCGGTCGAGGCAGACTGCGATCTGCGCGCGGTCCTTCACCAACCCATGATTGTCCCAGAGTCGATGTCCTTAACCCAAATGCTGAAGGAGGCCCGCCGCCGGCATTCGCAGATGGCCCTGGTCGTGGATGAGTTCGGCACCTTCGTCGGCTTGGTGACAATTGAAGACGTTGTGGAACAGATCGTGGGCGAGATCCAGGATGAATACGACCGGGAGGAGGAGGCCATCCGCAAGGTCGGGGAGAACGTGCTGGTGGTGGATGCCTCGGTGAGCCTGCGCGACTTGGCCGGTGAGTACGACATCGTATTGCCCCGCGCGGGATACGAGACCCTGGCGGGATTTGTGGAGGCGCGGCTGGGGGTTATCCCCCAAGGCGGAGAGAGTTTCGTTTATGAGTCCCGCCGCTATCGCGTGGTGGATATGGAAGGTCGCCGGGTGTCGAAGGTCCGCATCGAGAACCTGCCCAAGGCAACGTCCCCGGCGAAACCTGCCGGAGAACCTACGGGCCACCAGAAACCGTGAAGGTGCGCCCGGCGCGGGTGGCGCATACGTCCCGACGGTTTTTGTCGGGATGTATGCGACCCTCAGTTTGTCGATGCCATCACAGCATTTTGTCCATGGCCAAGATCGTAGCGCAGAGTTTTGCGCAGCACCGCAATACTCTGCGGCTCGTCGTTCCGCCTCACCCGAATCGCCGTCCGCCAAGGACCGTGCCATGGTGCGTATTTCACAACGAGTGATTGTTATCGACAGTGCAAGCCGCAGAGTTTGAACTGCACAAACTCTGAGCTACTGTGGGTTTGTCATCGAAGGGAAAGCCCACGGTCACAAAAACCCTGACCGTGGCTACCACCCTGCTCAGGCGCGCAAATCCACGCCTGGCAAACAATTGAAGGGCTCCTTGTCTACCAGCCAGTAGGGCATGAACTCGACGCCAGGGTTATGCTCGACCGTAAAGTGGAGCGGCTGGCCAGGTTTTGGTTGCAGTTGCTGCAAGAGATCTTCCGGCTGCTTTCCCTTCTCCAGACGCAAACTGATTTCGGTTGCCCCGACCGCCGCCAGCAGAATCGGGCCGAAGGTGACGGCGTAGCGCGCCTGGTCGGGAATTTGATCCACTCCGGTGTAACGCACCATGTCGAGCTTCATCGGCAGAGTGAAGTTGACGGTGTCACCCTCTGACCACGTGCGGTTGAGCACCACATAACTGCCGGGCCAGCCCGAAACGGCCAACTTGCTATTGACGTGAACGGCCATGTCATGCGCCGCCCAAGAGGGCACGCGGACACGTATTTTCGCCTGCACTGGCCGGGCTGCCGAGAACTGCAATTGCACCTCCGGGTCAAACGGGAAACGGGTGATCGCCTTTAGACGCAAGGTGTCTCCGTTTTGCGTCCACTTGATTGTTGACGGCTCAAAGAGATTCACATACAGGCCGTCAGAAGCGAGCGAGTAAATGTGCTCCGGCAGCGAACCGATCAGCCGCGTGCCCTGTCCTTCGCAGCAGGTATTGATGTGGGTGGGTTTCTCCTTGCGGTGCGTGAGCAGGGCGTGATAGCGAAAGCCCTCCGAGCCCCCCTGATTAGCCAGGGCCACGTTGTAAATGGACTTCTCAATCTCGCCGACATACTTTTCCTGCTCCGGATCCAGCAGGTGGAAGCGCTGGTTCAAGAAGGCCCAGAAGACGTTCCCGCAAAGCTCTTCCAACTCAGCGTGAAGCAGATAGGACCGCGGCGGACTTACGATAAACTCGATGATGGAAATGGAACCGCCGGGATTCTCCCATTTGTCGTGATACAGATCCCAGCCGCCTTCCACGGCACGGAGGTAACGCGCCTCGCCCGTGGCGCGATACAGATCGAGGTAAGCCTCCAGGTTCGTGAGCAAGTAGCAATGCGGGCGGTCATAGGGATATTGCCAGATGGCGCGGTCTTCACGCGCGGCGAGCTGATCCATCCAATAGTTTTCCTGGAAATATCGCTGAATGACCTGAATGTCGGCGGGCTTGCCCACGGGCGTAAAGTGCAGGCGCGTATTGGCGATCATGCCTTGGCCACCCTGGACGGCGAAGCGCAGCAGGTAGGGCAGGTAGGGAGACTCGTTAAACCAGTCATAGTAGCCCCGCAGCAGTTCAAAAGCTTTCTGATTGCCGGCATAGCCCGCCTCGATCAGGCCATGCGTCAGCCAGGCCCGCGTGTAGGCGCCGCGCTCCGAAAAGAAGATGGTGTCCTCGGGGTACGCCATGATGTAACCATTGGGTTGGCGGCATTGCGCAATGCCCTCCACGACGGCGTCCAGGCGCCGACGGAGCTCCGGGTGATCCATCCAGCGCAGGGTGTTTCCTGCCGCCATGAGGAAGCGGCCGGCGTTTGAACCGGCAAGGTCTTCCTGCCAGAACTGCGTTTCCCACTCGTGCTGTTCAGGGGGCTTGGCCGTGCCCACCCGCTCGCGGAACTGGCGCAGCAAATCGTCCACCGTGAAAGAATTCAGGAGATAGCGGATGTTGTTTTCCAGGGCGGACTGGAAAACGCCGCCCTCCAGGGTGACACCGGTAAGCGGCACGCGGGCCTTGTGGACGGGAGGCTTCCAGGTGCGCGCGGGCGTGACGTTCTCAGGATGGTCCACGAAGACGGTTTCTCCACCGGGGCGCGGGGGCCGCGTTACCTGCGCGACGTCGTCGTCATTTCCGTAAGTCGAGTCCACCGTGACGGGCCGGAGCCGAGCGATCTCTTTCCCCCCGGAGTAAACATCCATTTTCGCCAGAGCCAGGTAATTGCCACCCCCTTCGACGTCCATCAGACGCGTGGCTGTCAAACGTACATAGCGCCCCTCGACACCTTGCGCCCGGTACTCTTCAATCCGCCCTTTGGGGGCGGGGTAGTCCGCGCCAGTATGGTCCACGATCAGCCGGGCGCCACTGAAATCCGGATCAAGGGATGCTTCAATCTTGAAGCGAACCGGGAAACCCTCCCCGGCATAGTGCTCGTCGCGTCCGGGTCGGCCTTTTTCGTTGGCGGGATAGACCTTGACGGAGTCAATCGGCTGACTGGCCCCCAAGTCAATCTGCACCCAGGTTGGGGCGTCTGCGGTCTTGGCGGGCTTCGAACGGTAGGCACGGAAAGCGCTCGCGGGCGTGGCCGCCATCCACTCGCCGCTCGGGGCAGGAACCACCTGCCCGTCGGCCGGTGAGGCAATGACTGCATCCGCTTGGAAGACGCGGGAAACCGTAAGTCCCGCGCCTGCATAGACAGAGTTTTCCAGAAATTGGCGCCGTGTCAAAGTCATACGTCGTCCCCCCCCAATAATCTCCAAGAGTTTAGCGTGGTGTCATCAAGTTCGTTGAACAAACCGTCTGGAGCGCCGACCGTTCCCGGGGCCCGTCAGGGGCGCAAGATCGTAGCCCAGGGACGCCGTGGGCTACCTTCTTTCGCCCGCTCCGCGGGCTGACTTCATCAGCGAACTTCTGAGGCAAGAAATTAGCGCTCTTGAAGAGGAAAAGAAAGCAGTTTTGCAGGCGGGGACAGAAAGAGCCACGGTGCGGATGCGAATTGAAAAATCGGTGGGAACGCGGTGTTAGCGTCGGGCGGAGTTTGCCGATTTCAGGATTTTCTGCGTGGCTTCGGCGATCAGGTCGCCCATGTGTGTGGTCGAGGTGGGACGCTTCTTGCCCGGAAGGTCCGCGGTGCGGACGCCGCGTTTCAAGATCCGCTCGATGGCCGTCTCGATGGCTGCGGCGGCCGTTTCCATGCGTAGGGTGTAGCGCAGCATCAGCGCCACCGAGGCGATCGCGGCGATGGGATTGGCGCGATTGCGCCCCGCGATGTCGGGGGCCGAGCCGTGGATGGGCTCATAGAGTGCGGAATGCTCGCCCAGGCTGGCGGAAGGCAGCAGGCCGATCGAGCCCGTCAGCATCGCCGCTTCATCACTCAGGATGTCGCCGAACATGTTGGTGGTCAGGATCACGTCGAAGCTGGTGGGCTTGTCGATCAACTGCATCGCGCAGTTGTCCACATACATGTGATGGAGTTCCACATCCGGGTAGGACCGGGCCACGCGCGTCACCACTTCACGCCACAGGCGCGAGGATTCCAGCACATTGGCTTTGTCGACGGAGGTCACCTTCCGCCGGCGGAGACGCGCCAACTGAAAAGCGCGGTGCGCCACGCGTTCCACTTCGTGCTCGCGATAGATTTCCGTGTTCAGGCCCAGGCGCTCGCCATTCTTGGAGAAAATACCCCGCGGGTTGCCGAAATAGATGCCGCCCATCAGCTCGCGCACGATGACCAGGTCTGTCCCCCGCACGCGATCCGCCTTGAGTGCGGAAATACCGGCCAGGGAGTCGAGCACGCGCACCGGCCGCAGGTTCACATAAAGTCCCAGCCGCTGGCGCAATTGCAGCAATCCCTGCTCCGGGCGCAACTCGGGACGCTTCGAATCCCACTGCGGTCCACCCACGGCCCCCAGCAGCACCGCGTGCGAGTTGTTGCAGACGGAAATGGTTTCGGCAGGAAGCGGCGATGCGGTTTGGTCGAGCGCGCAACCGCCTACCAAGCCGCTCTGAAATCGGAAGGTCACACCCAGAACACCTTCAATCGCCTTAAGGACTTTCACGGCTTCGGCCGTGACCTCAGGTCCGATTCCATCGCCAGCAAGTACAGCAATCCGATAAAGGCTCTGCATATCTTTAATTATCTTGATGTTACAAGATTAAGACGTCAAATTGCAAGATTTTATTCGGGTTTCCAGAATGCACAGCACCCTGCTGAATCTTTCCATGATATCAGGTTAAGCCATTTATTTTCCGATAGTTAAGCGAATTCTGTCGGTGATCAGAATTGACAAAGTGCCCGATCTGATGGAGCGGTTGAGCCACTTCCGGGTTCATCGCCCTGCGAAATCTGCCGGTTCCTTACGAATCCTACCTGGGTGCAAGACCCGGCGGCATCGGTTGTGAGGTCAGTAACCTCCTGGGAAAAATCGGTCCACGGCCTCGTTCTTGTGCACAGAGCCGGAAGTGACGGCGGCGGCTTCGCCGGCGCGCTGCACTTCATACGCAGCTTTGTTTGCGGCCTGCAAGTAAGAGCGCGCCGCCGCTTCCACCACGTTGTGGCTGGTGGATTTTCCCCCGAACTCGCGCCCCTCGAACCGGGCGCGGATCGAAACTTCCGCCACGCCGTCGGTGCCGGGGCCGACCGTGTGCACGGAGAAGTCCACGACCGTCCCCGGCAAGCCGGTGAGTCGGTCGATGGCGCGGAAGGCGGCGTCGCACGGCCCTTCGCCCGTCGCCGAATCGTGAAACACCTCCCCGTTTTTTTCGAGCTCCACGGTGGCCGTCGCGCGCCCTTCGTTCGAGGAAACGCTCTGCAAGAGTTTCAGCGAGAACATTTCCGGGATGTGCTGGAATCCCTCGTTGACGATCGAGATCAGGTCTTCGTCGTAAATGTTCTTCTTGCGGTCGGCGAGCTCGGTAAAGAGCTGATAGGCGCGCTCCAGTTCGGGCTTCGCCAGTTGATAACCCAGTTCCTCGTAACGCTTCGCCAGCGCGTGCCGGCCCGAATGCTTGCCCAGGACGATGGAGTTCGACGGCATGCCTATGGTCTGTGGAGTAATAATTTCGTAGGTAATGGCATTCTTGAGGATGCCATCCTGGTGAATTCCCGCCTCATGCGCAAAAGCGTTGCGGCCCACGATCGCCTTATTGCGCTGCACGGCCACGCCCGTCAGCCGGGTGAGCATCTGGCTGGAGGCGAAAAGCTCCTCGGTGCGGATGTCCGTGCGCACAGGGAGCACATCGCGGCGCACGTAAATCGCCATCACAATCTCCTCCAGCGCCGCGTTGCCGGCGCGCTCGCCGATGCCATTGATGGTGCATTCCACCTGGCGCGCCCCGCCGCGAATGCCCGCCAGGGTGTTGGACACGGCCATACCCAAGTCATTATGCGGGTGGGTGCTCAGGATGACGTGGTCCATGCCGGGCACGCGCGTGGCAACGTCACGGAACATCTTCTCGTATTCCGGTTCCAGGCAATAGCCGACCGTATCCGGCAGGTTCAGCACGGTCGAGCCGGCCTCGACCGCCGCGTGGCAGCACTCAATCAGGTAACTGCGGTCCGTGCGGCCGGCGTCTTCCGGGGAAAACTCCACGTCCGCGCATTTGGACTTGGCGTGGCCTACGGCCCAACTGATCATCTTCAGGATTTCCGCGCGGGTCTTGTGCAGCTTGTACTGCAGGTGGATGTCGGAGGTGGCCAGAAACGTGTGCAGGCGCGGCCGCGCCGCGTCCTTCAAGGCTTCCCAGGCGCGGTCGATATCCAGTTCGCTCGCGCGAGCCAGCGCGGCGACAATGGGCGTACGGATCTCCCGGGCGATGGCCGCGACCGCGTCAAAGTCGCCCTGCGAGGCAATGGGGAAGCCCGCCTCCAGGATGTCCACCCCCAGGCGTTCGAGCTGTCGCGCCATTTCGAGCTTCTCCGCCAGGTTCATGCTGCAACCCGGCGACTGTTCACCATCACGGAGGGTAGTATCAAAAATATAGATTTTGTCCGCCATTTTTCCTCCCGTCCGCCCTGCCCAGGTTTCGGCTCCGACTGACCTGCGTGGCCCGTCCTCGTCCTCCGGGGTAGGGAACGGTCCCCACACCCTGGGGCCGGGGACTGTCCTAGCCGGGATTCCTCACTACGGGATTGGAAGGGCGGGGCGAAACAGGCTGCGGAAAAACCCCGCACACTGTCATCCTGAGCCCTTCGTTATGTCATTCTGAGCGAGCGCAGCGAGCGAAGAACCCCCGTAGTTTGTCCTTTTCACTCACCCAGGCGAACTGCAGGGGTCCTTCGCTTCGCTCAGGATGACAGAGCGGAAGACTTTTCCCGCAGCCTGTAAAGCCCCGCCCTTCCGGAAGCCCCCCCATGCGTTCCAGCGTAGCGAGAAATCCGCACCGGGACCATTGTCCGACCGGTCAGATGGTCGAGTCAAGTTTATATATTTTCTGATATCATAAGCCTAGCTTATAGGAGGTGTCCCGTGGAAATCGGCCAGATTGAGGCTTTCGTCGCCGTGGTCGAGGAAAAGAGCTTCTCGCGCGCTGCGGCTCGCCTGCTGCGCACGCAGCCCGCTGTCAGTCAAGCCGTCCGCCGCCTGGAGGAGTGGGCGGGGGAATCACTACTCGATCGTTCGACCAAAAGCGGCGTGCTTACCGCCTCCGGCCGGCTCTTCTACGACTACGCGAAGAAGGTCCTCAATCTGCGGCGGGAAGCGCGCTCGGCGCTCGAGGAGTTGCGAGCGCTGGAGCGCGGCAAGGTCTCAATCGGCGCCAACGAGAGCACGGCGCTCTACCTGCTTCCCGTCCTCAAACGTTTCCGCGAGCGCCATCCGCGCGTGCAGGTGGCCGTCAAACGCAGCCTTTCGCGCGAAATTCCCAGCGCCTTGCTGCGTTACGAGATCGACCTCGGCGTCCTCTCCTTTAACCCGCAGAACCCGGACCTGGAATCGGCAGTGGTGAGCGTGGATGAGCTCTGCCTGATTGTGCCGCGCCGCCACCGGCTGGCGCGCTCCGGCGGCGTCAGCATTCGCGAGCTCGGCGAGGAACAATTCATCGCGCACAATATTGCGTCGCCCTACCGGCAGCGCGTCATCGAAACCTTCGCCCGCTACCATACACCGCTGCAGATCGCTGCCGAGTTGCCCACTGTCGAAACCATCAAGAAATTCGTCGCCATGGGGATGGGCGTGGCCTTTGTTCCGCGCATGTGCGTCCAGGAGGAACTGGCGCGGCGCGAATTCGTCGCCTTGCCCGTCAGCGAGCTGCGCATCCAGCGCAAACTCCGCCTGATCTACCGCCGCCATTCCACCCTCTCCGCCGCCGCGCAGGGCTTCCTCGAAATCGCCCGCGCCCTGGCCGAGAATCAGGCTGGGACGCGAACGCGGGAAAGCTGAATTCTTGCCACAAGGGCGGGGCGCGAGACAAGCGGAGAGTGGATGGCCGCCCCTGCCGCGGGGGTGAACCCCCGCCCTTCCGGCTGCGCGAGAGAGGCAACCGACCTTGATGAGAAATCTGGTCCAGCCGCCGATACCTGCTCTGGTACTGGTGTCATTTGGAATAGGATCGCATTCGAATCACTGGTCATTCCCGCGAAAGCGGACTTCGGGGGCCTCAGGGGCTGGGCTTCTACGGGCAGGGCGTTTAAAGGCAAAGTGAATTGTTTAGCTTCTGGCTATAATGGCCTTCGTGCCGCGTTTCAATTGGAAACGGAGCGTCGGGCTGGCGAAGCCCATCCGAGCCAAGTCCGCCGTGGCCTTTGAGCCCCAAGGGGGCGATCTAACGAAGCCCAGCCGGGCAAGGTCCGACGTGGTCTTTGAGCCCCAAAGGGGCGAAATAACGAAGCCCAGGCCGAAGGTCCGCCGATCACGATGGCGGGCTAAAGGCCTGGGTCAACGGAACCCCCATCAACCCCGAGCCCTGAAGGGGCGACCTACCCAATCCCCCAGGTAAGCCTTCACCACGGAGGCACGGAGGCACAGAGGAAAACCGGCGGATGCTCCGCGCCACAGGCTGCCAGGGCGGACGGACGGACGGGCGGACGGACTCCCCTCCTGATTCAGGAGGGGGCGGAGCGGTCAGCGACGGGGGTGGTTACAGAATTCAGGAGGGGTCGGCGGCTTCCCGCCGCGGTGGTTACAGGACCCTAATTCCCAATCCCTAATCCCTGGTTGGGGGGCGGCGGAAGCCATGATGTCGGTAAATCGGAAATTTGGTGTCCCGGTTTCCCTCGTCCCGGTTTTCCTCGGCAAAAGGTACCTGACACCTTTCCCACCTCACGACCTAAATTTCGCGGGGCTTGATAAACCGGATCAGAAAACGTACAATTGTACGGTATGGTTTCTCTGGTTGTTGATACTTCGGTCCTGCTCGCGGTGCTGCTGAACGAACCCACGCGGCGGGCGCTGGTTAACGCCACGGAAGGATACAGTCTGGTGGGGGCGCCCTCCTTACCTTGGGAGATCGGCAATGCCCTGGTGGCGGGCGTACGTCGAAAGCGGATATCCGCGGCGGACGTGCAGCAAGCTTGGGCAAGCTATCAGTCTGTGCCGGTGCGCCTGGCCCATATTGATGCCGGCCGCGCGGTTAACCTGGCTTTGGAATCCGGGCTGTACGCCTATGACGGCTACGTGCTCGAAACCGCGCTCGCCGAAGGTCTGGCGCTCCTGACCCTGGATCTTGGACTGGCACGTGCCGCACAAAAGATCGGCGTGAAATTGCAGGAGTTTTGAGATGAAGGTATATAACTATTCGGAAGCAAGGCAGCAACTGGCGGAACTGCTGAACCGCGCCAGCCGCGAAGGGGGAGTGGAGATTCGCCGCCGCGATGGGCAGGCCTTTTTGGTGCGCCCGGCCGCGCGTTCCGGTTCACCGCTGGACGTGCCGGGCATCGATGCGGGTCTCTCCCGGAAAGAAATTCTGGAGCTGGTGCGCGAGAGTCGTCGATCGACCGGTCGGCTCCTGCGCAAGAGCCGCGCGCCGCACAAATCCCCGCACCGCGGAAAGGGGTCGCCGAGCCGCCAAGGTTCTGCCCTCAATCCCCCCTGGGAGGAAGAAAACGGTTCCTGACACCGTTTCCCCCTTCCTTCTTTTCCTCCCCGTGACACCTTCCCCCCCTTCCGTTCCTGCGCGGCCTATTAGCAGGTGATTATTCACTTTGCACTTTGCGCTTGTGCCTTGAAAAATGGCGCCTTTGCGCGCATAGTCATCTTTCGAATTGAGCATGCTAGCGAAGGCAAGCGAAGAAAGCTTAAAGCGCAGCCTGCTACATCATCGTTCGGTTGCGAACTTTGGTGGGGTTCTTCCTTATGGGTACTAGACTTGTCGTGGATTGTCTGCTCAGCCGGGGATCGTTGGGCGATCCAGAAACAGATTACTTTAGGGGCATCCCCCACGACACTCTCATCTCTTCTCTAACTAGTTATCTAAATTCACATCGCCACTTTTTAGGGATTTGCCGGGTCGAGCGTACGCAGAACCTAAACGACCGAGGCGTAGATTTGTTTCTCCTCGGCGACGATGCAAAGATCGGATTCCAGATTAAAAGCGAGTACGACGTTTCAGAGGACCGATTTGCAGCCAACGTGAAACGTCAATTTACCGAGGCGCTTTCCCACTCTTTAACGTATTACTTGATCCTGATTTGTGCGCCAATGACAACGCACAAATCGAGGATTAGCCACCTTATAAATGAAATGCTACTTATTGAGAACATTGAGTTTTCAATTTACTCGCCAAATAATCTGGTGATTCCGTTCCGTGATAAGCCAACCATAACACGCGACGAACTCCTGTTGCGGCATGCCGTAACGGATGACGCTTTATATTACTACGAGCGAGGCTACGAACACCTCCCTGAGGTGATGGATGCAGACATCGAACGAGCGCTCAAACAACTCGAGGAATTCGGTGATGATTGGTGGGACACGGAGGGTGGAATTAAGGCATCGAACGCACTGACTGCAATCGTTCAGCAGAAGCAACGGCAACAGTTCAAAACTGATTTTTACTCAACGCTACCTCCCGAAGTACAGGAAAGACGTAAGTTGTTGATCGGTACCATCGCTGACCTACTCGAAAAGTGCCGTGCGTGTGCTTCTTGGAGTGAACGAAGCGAATATAAGTTGGATCCATATATTGAACGCGTTCCCGAGGGGATGATTCTGACCTGCCCCCGTTTTCTGTACCAATCATAAAGCGAGTTCCAGGGCAGTTTCTTGCTTTTGTTGTTCTCTCCGGGGCGGCTGGGGGGGGAGAGCCGCCCCGGCGCCTGTGAATTCCTGCGGGGTCC
>Ga0208457_1002125_pt1 | contig 11892 bp, 5 predicted proteins | sample June2015DPH_10_1_FD_185513 | JGI IMG/M metagenome (GOLD analysis project Ga0208457, IMG submission 185513) | Peatland microbial communities from SPRUCE experiment site at the Marcell Experimental Forest, Minnesota, USA - June2015DPH_10_150... | ecosystem: Environmental > Terrestrial > Soil >... | reverse complement strand
GCAGGGGCATTTCCCCGTGGCCCGGCAATCGAACCTGATTGTCCAGGTCGATCACCCGGTTTCGCGTGCCGAGCTCAAGAGCATGTTGATCGAGGAAGTAAAGAAACAAAACAAGCCTTTCGGACTTTACTTTGACGACATCCAGGGCGGCTTTACGCTCACCGGCCGTTCCATTCCGAACGCCTTCAATGTGCTGCCCATCATGGTCTATCGCGTCTACCCCGACGGCGGGGAAGAATTGGTGCGGGGCGTGGACCTGATCGGCACGCCGCTCACGACCTTCAGCAAAATCGTTGCCGGCGACGGCGAGACGGCGACTTTCAACGGGGTCTGCGGGGCGGAGTCGGGATCAGTGAGCGTGTCGGCCTCTTCACCGGACGTGCTGGTCTCGCAGATCGAAGTGCAGAAGAAGGAAAAGTCCAACGCGCGGGCGCCCCTCCTTCCGGCGCCCATCCAGTAGTCGCGGGTCCGGAACCTGAGGCGGGTGTGCGAGGAGTAGATTGATGCGGAAGAAGATGTTTCGGGGGATCGGAATCTGCCTGCTTGCGGCGCTCACGCTGGCGCTGCCGACCCGTGCTGCGGACGACGTGGTGATGAAGGCCATGCGGGACGAGCTGGATCGCTCCATGAAGCAATTGCAGCTCGAAAAGCTCGACAAGCCCTATTTCATCGCCTACCGAACGCAGGACCGGACCCAGCTTAGCGCGTCGGCCACCTTCGGCGCGCTGCTATCCGGCGGCATCGCGCGCGCCCGCTATCTGACCGTTCAGGTGCGGGTGGGCGACTATCAGCGTGACAACAGCAACTTCCTGGCGTTTCCGCTCCGCGCCAACGGCCTGACCGAAACGCTCCTCCTTCCGATCGACGACGATTACCAGGAGCTGCGGCGGCAGATCTGGCTCGCCACGGATGGGGCCTACAAGGCGGCGCTCGAGACGCTGTCGAGAAAGCGCGCCGCTCTGGAGAATCGCACAACCCGCGAGAACCTTCCCGATTTCAGCCGGGAGCAGCCGACTACCGCGCTGGAACCTCCTTCACCCGTCAAGATGGATCTCGCGCGGGCCGACGCGCTGGTGCGGAACCTTTCCGCGATCTTCCGCCAGCAGCCTGAAATCTTCACCTCCTCAACCAGCCTGGAGGTCAGCGACACCCGTTCCTGGTACTTCAATAGTGAAGGAAGCGTGATCACGCAGGAATCGTCCGCGGCAAACTTTGTGGCCGGCGCGCAGACCCAAGCGGCAGATGGAATGATGCTGCCTGATTGGGTGATGGCATCGGCGCACACGATGGAGGAGCTCCCCAGCGAATCCGAACTGGCCGTCCAGATCCGCGCCATGGCCGACCGTCTCACGCGGCTGCGTCACGCGCCCCTGGTTGACCGTTACACCGGGCCTGTCCTTTTCGACGGCGCCGCCGGCCCAGAGCTCTTCAGCCAGGTCATAGCGCCCAAGTTCCTCGACATGCGCGTTCCGGCATCCGACAACCTTCAAATCGAGACTTACGCCGCGCAGAGCACCAGCAAGTTCCAGGACAGGCTTGGCGCGCGTGTGCTGCCGACATTCCTGAGCGTCGTGGACGACCCCACGCAGTCCTCCTACCAGGGAACGCCGCTGCTGGGCGGTCACACGGTTGACGACGAAGGTGTCCGCGCCCGCCCGACGACGCTAGTAGAGAAAGGCATCCTCAAGACCTTGCTCGCCACCCGCGATCCTGTCTCCGGCGTACCGCAAAGCACCGGCAGTTTTCGCACCTTCGGCGCTCAGCCCAGCAATCTGATCGCGGCCGTCGAGAACGGGAAGAGCGAACAAGAACTGAAGGACCAGTTGCTCAGCTTGGTGAAGCAGCGGAACAAAGATTTCGGAATCGAGGTGCGACGCGTCGGCCGCGAAATCTATAAGGTTTACCCTGATGGTCACGAGGAGTTGGTGCGCCAGGGCCAGTTCGATGGCCTGGATGAGGCCGCTTTTAAAGATCTGGCCGCGGTCTCCCGTGACCTGACCGTCTACACGATTCCCTTTGCCGCTTACGCCGGGCGCCTTTATACAGGGCAGCCCGGAATGCCCCTCGTTTCTCTTGTCGTTCCCTCCCTGCTTTTCGAAGACCTCACGCTCAAACCCACGGCGGGGGAGCTGCCCAAGTTGCCGCTCTCAAAACCTCCCTTTTTCGACAAGTGATCCGACTCTCGCTGTAGCGCCGGCATCCTCTCTGGCACCGGGTTTCGCCCCGTGCCCCCGGCGGGGGCGCTTTCAACTTTTCGACTTCTTCGACTTCTTGACTTTTCTCCAATCCAAGCCCCCCAGGGCTGCGACCTTCAACTGATCGGCCCTACTCTGTTCACTATCGGCATAGGAGAATCCCACATTCGAACACTTGGAGCATGGACTCCGCCCGCGAGACCGTGTAACCTCCATTAAATACAAGGGGTTAGGAAAACTCCCAAATGGCATCCCTCTTGCCTCCGATCCCGCAGAGGGGTATGTGCGTGCTGAATCATGAATGGTAAATTAAGTCATTGAGTGAGCGGGTGATGGAGCCCTTGAGTGATTTAGTGATTTGGCGATTGAGTGATTGAATAAACACCAGGCGGCATTTCACCTATGAATCGCCCGATCACCAAATCACTCATTCACCAGATGGCTCGATGAACCGATGCGAGGGAAACAATGAGTACGCTGCTCCAGGATCTGCGTTACGGATTGCGCATGCTGGCGAAGAGCCCGGGCGTTACGGCCGTGGCTGTAGTCGCACTGGCGCTGGGTATCGGGGCCAACACCTCTATCTTCACCACCGTCAACGCCTTGCTGTTGCACCCGTTTCCATTTGAGCACCTTGACCGGCTGGTGGCCGTCTGGGAAACAGCTCCCACGCAGAACGAAGACCACATCGCACTGGCTCCGGCGAATTTCCGCGACTGGAGGGAGCAAAGCCATTCGTTCCAGGAGTTAGCTGCCGGGCACGGCTGGGAAGTGAATCTCACTGGCACGGGCGCGGCTGAGCGCGTGGATGGCTATCTGGTCACCCCGAGTTTTTTCCCTCTGCTCGGCATGCCGGCGCAGCTTGGGCGCACGCTTAGCGCGCAGGATTTTGAGCCCGGGCGCACCTCCGTGGTGGTGGTCGGGTACGGCTTCTGGCAGCAGCGACTGGGGGGGAATCCCGGCGTGATCGGCTCCCGAGTGCGCCTGAACAGCCAGGAATTCACGATCATCGGCGTGATGCCCACGGATTTTGAATACCCCATGGGCGTTGAGGTCTGGGGGCCGCTGGATTTGCGCCTCGCCGAGCAGGCGGACCGCACGAGTCATTACCTGCAGGTGATCGGGCGGCTCAAGCCCGGGGGTTCGATTTCGCAGGCGCAGGCGGATCTCCAGGCCGTCGCCAGCCGTTTAGCGCAGCAGTTTCCGCAGACCAATGCCGGCCACAGCGCCCGGCTGGTGAACTTGGTGAATGAGCTCCTGAGTGGGTCGCGCGAGTTCATTCTGGTGCTGATGGGCGCAGCGGGATTTGTTCTGCTGTTGGCCTGCGCGAACGTCGCCAACCTCCAATTGGCGCAGGGCAGCGCTCGTCGGAAGGAAATCGCCGTGCGTGTGGCGCTCGGCGCCAGCCGCGCGCGGATCGTCCGACAGTTGCTCATTGAAAGCGTGCTCCAGTCACTGCTGGGCGCGGCGGCGGGGCTGACTTTGGCCTCTTGGGATCTGCAATGGCGGCGCGGGAGCATTCCGGCGTTCATTCTGCAACACATCCCGGGCATGAAGCATCTGCGCGTCGATGGATACGTTCTGGCGTTCACCGCCGCGGTGGCGGTGGCGGCTGGAATCCTTGCCGGGTTGGGATTTGCTTGGCATGCGTCCCGGACCGACTTGAACGAAGCGCTCAAGGAATCTTCGCGCGGCGCCGGTCCCAGCTCATCCTCGCATCGGTTGCGCGGGCTGCTGGTGGTGACGGAAGTTGCCCTGGCCCTGGTGCTGCTGACGGGCGCTGGCCTGATGGTCAAGGGCTTTCGCCATCTGGCGAACACCAACCCGGGCTACGACCGGCGGAACGTGCTGACGTTCGAGATTGCGCTGCCGGAATCGAAGTATCGCGACGAAAGCCAGGTCCGCGAGTTTTACAGCCAGCTCATTGAACGCCTCGGCACGCTGCCCGGGGTGGAAGCGGCCGCAGCGGCATTGAACCTGCCTGGCCAATGGCGCTGGACCCGCACCGAGTACGCGGCGGAAGGCCAGGCGCCCGCGGCTCCGGGCGAGTTGCGCTTGGCGATCATGGAGGCTGTCACGCCGGAGATCTTCCGCACGCTGCGCATCCCGCTGGTCAAAGGACGAGCTCTCAGCGCGCAGGATGGCCCGAACTCGACACGCGTGGTCGTGTTGAACGCCAGCTTGGCCAAGCGGCTCTGGCCGGGCGAGAATCCCCTGGGCAAGCGCGTGCGCTTTGGCGAAAGCGTCGCACCCTGGTGCACGGTGGTGGGTGTGGTGGGCGACATTGAGCCCGGGCCCTGGGACCACACGGGTCCGCCGATGGCGTATTTCCCCCTTTCGCAGGTGACCTACAGATCGCTTTCTATCGCCGTGCGCACCCTGGGCGATCCCACCGCGCTCGCGACCGCCGCCCGCGCCCAGGTGCAGGCCTTGGACCAGGAACAACCGGTATTCGATGTGCGCACGCTCGAGAAGATCATCGATGACGACCTGAGTGGCGTGAAGGTCTCCGCCGACATGATGACGGTCTACGGCCTCATTGCGCTCGCCCTCTCCGCCTCCGGGATTTTCGCGCTCATGGCCTACTCGGTTTCCCAGCGCACGCACGAAATCGGCGTGCGCATGGCACTGGGAGCGCAGCACAAAGACGTCCTCCGGATGGTGGTAGGTCGCGCGCTCACGCTGGCTCTGATCGGGCTTGCGATCGGCGTTCCTGCCGCGCTGGCGCTGACTCGCGCGCTTTCCAGTGTGCTTTTTGGGGTTACCCAAGTGGATACTCAAATTTTCCTGGGGTTCACCCTTCTACTGGCGTTCGTTGCTGCTTTCGCCGCTTACATACCCGCGCGCTGGGCGACGAAGGTCGATCCCCTGGTGGCGCTAAGATATGAGTAAAGCGGTCAGCGGTCAGCAATCAGCGTTCAGCAGTCAGCCAAGAACGGATGGCCACCCAGAAGTAGCAGAACCCCAGTTTACAGAGTAAGGACAACGCCACAGGAAAAACTTGGGGCGCGGCCCTGCAACGTTTATAATCCAGAACTCGCAATTGCCGGGTCGGTGCAGGTCCTAAGAGGCTTACGCACATGAGTTGGTTTCTCAGCCTGGTTCTGGTTATCTGGTCCGCCGTCGTACCCGTTGCCCAGGCTCCGGGAGAAACTGCGATCGAGGCGCGCCTGCCTGCGCTTGCCTGCGCAAGCAGGCAGGCAGGCCGCGCGCAACTGGATGCTGCGCTTAAGCAGGAGTGGGAATATGAGCTTCACGCTCACCCCGAGATGGCCACGCGAATCGGCGACCCTCGATATAACGACCGGCTGAACGATTATTCGCCGGAATTCTTCGCTGCCGATCTCAAGCATGCGCAGCAGGCGCTCCAAACTTTCGAGTCGATCGACACCGCAGGTTTCCCGGAGCAGGAGCGCCTGAACAAGCTTTTAATGGTGCGCAAGCTGCGCGAGAAGATCGAATCTTCCCGGTTCAAAAACTGGGAGATGCCCATCGACCAGATGAATGGAGTGCACCTGGACTATGCGGAGCTGCCCTCCGAGACACGCTTCCGCGGGGTGAAGGACTATCAAGACTATCTCTCCCGCCTGCGCCAAATCCCGCAGGTCTTTCAGCAGATCACCGCGAATATGCGGGCCGGCCTCCGCGACCATCTGCTTCCACCCCGATACCTTCTGGAAAAAGCCGCCCTCGAGGCCCAGGATATTGCCGGAAAGTCTCCGGAAACGAGCCCGTTCACCAAGCCCGTGCGCAGCTTTCCCGCCGGCATTTCAGAGGCTGATCAGAAAACCCTGCACGACGCTGTCGTTGTCGCGGTGAAGCAGGAAGTAGCGCCGGCCTACGCCAGGCTGGCAGAGTTTTTGTGCACCGAATACGCTCCGAAGGGACGCACGGAATATGGCGTCTGGGCGCTCCCGGATGGCGAGGCTCGCTATCGTTTCGCCGTCCGACGAATGACCACGACCGACTTGAGCCCGGAAGATATCCACCAGCTTGGGCTCAGGCAGGTGGTGGAGATCGAGGCGGAAATGCTCAAGCTGGCTCGCCAGCAGGGTTTCAGCGACCTGCCCAGCTTCAACGAGCATATTCGCAAGGACCCGCATCTTTATGCGAGCTCGGGCGAACAACTTTTGGATTTGTACAAGCATTACACGGACCAGATGTATGCCCAGCTCCCCAAACTCTTCACGCGTTTGCCCAAGAACACGCTGGAAGTCGTCCCGATGGCGGAGTATCGCGCTCCCACCGCCGTGCCCGCCGACTACTCGATTGGGGCGGCCGACGGTTCCCGCCCCGGCCGCATCAACGTGAACGAGTATGATCCGCAACACCGGCTGCTGCTCAATGTGGAAGCCATCGCCTACCATGAGGGCGTGCCGGGTCACCACCTCCAGTTCTCGATTGCGCAGGAACTGACGGACCTGCCGGCTTTCCGCAGATTTGCTTCCTACGACGCGTATTCGGAAGGTTGGGCGCTCTACGCGGAGCGGCTGGGCAGGGAAGTCGGCTTCTACCAGGACCCTTACAGTGAATATGGGCGGCTGGAGAATGAAATGTGGCGCTCGGTCCGACTGGTTGTGGACACGGGCGTGCACTACAAGCACTGGTCGCGCCAGCAGATGGTGGACTTTTTCCGCGCCCACACGGCGATGGACGACCAGAGTGTTGAAACCGAGGTGGACCGCTATATCGCCTGGCCCGGGCAGGCGCTGGCTTACAAGCTCGGACAGATGAAGATCGTCGAGCTGCGCGAGCGGACCAGGGAAGCGCTCGGCGACCGTTTTGACCTTCGCGCCTTTCACGATGCGCTGCTCGGCGACGGCCCCCTGCCTCTGGACGTGCTCGAAGACATCATGAGTCGCTGGATCGCCGCGCGGAAAGGCGGCGGACCCTCTCCTCAGTAACTTCAGTGTGGGCAGCACCTGACAGATACTGTGGCGCGTGCGAGTGCGTGGCGTAGAGACAGTAGCGCCGACCTTTAGAGCCTGCCCTGAGCGGGGCGAAGGGTCGGCACGTGCTGAGCTAAAGCTCAGCGCTACAACACGCCATCAACCTGCTAGAAGCCATTGAGGTCCTGAAGCAATTATGGGGTCTCGCGGGCCGCACTGTTGAACTCACTGGAGCAACACCCTATACCGAAGATGACCCCTTTCGAGCGCCATGCCGACTACTGAGATTGAAGTCCCAGTACCAGCAACAATCAGTGAGAGCACAACGACTTTCGGCGAGTAATCCGCAGTTCGCTCCCCCAAGAGAATCGTAAGACTGCAGACCAACTCTCCGGTATGCCAACTACACATCCACTTCTACCCGGGTCGGGCTTCGGAAGCCCACGTTCATGAAAGCCTGTTTCACAGGAGCAATCCGGCTTGGGCGGTCGGAAGGGCTGTGCTCCCTTGTTGTCATCTATGCCAGTTGATTCCGCAACTGCGTATGTACGGACCGGAATCGCATCGGAGGCGCACGTAGGAAACGGGGGAGCCAATGGCCGAGAGCGACCTTACGGCGGGAAATTCATACGGCGCAGGATGTCCTGCTCGCGTTCTATGACTCCCGACGCCCGCGTCGCGTATCCACGTTCGTGAAATCCCATCCGACCAAGTCTTGCCGCTAACAGTTTTTCGTTCCGGGAAAGACGGGGCGCACACTCAGTGGAAATTCTCAACGAGCATGATGCGCCCTTCCCAGGGGGGTTGTTCGCTGTACAGGATCCATTGACGGTCGGGCGAAACTGCCAAACCCTCCCTGTGGGAGGCAGAACTTCTCTGGCTAAAGAGCTGGGTCACTTTGCCGGTCTCCGAGCTTAGGAGCTCGATAGACCACTGCTCGCCGCCGGGGATACGTGTAAACGACAGGAAGTAAATACCCTCTCGCGCCACCTTCCAGTTAAAGCAGTTCACTCTTCGATCGAGGACCCGCGTCTCCTCGCCGCCACCTACGGGCACCTTCCAGATGCCATCGCCAGGAGTGAAAATTTCTCCGCCCCACTTCGAGAAGTAGAGATACTTGCCATCGAGGGATTCGAAGGCCCCAAAGCCGCCTCCCCGCGTCACCTGAGTTGCCCTTCCCCCTTGGGCTGGCATCTTCCAGATTTGGTACTCTCCAGTACGGTTCGAGGCGAAATAGATCCATTTGCCGTCCCGTGACCAGCTAGCAATCGAATCCATGGAGGGCTCATAAGTCATTCGACGCGGCACTCCCCCTTCGGCATTCACAACGAAAACCTCGGTTTGCCTATCCCCGTAGGAATCAAAGACGATCTGTTTCCCATCTGGAGACCAGCGCGGGGTCCCAGTGTGTTCGGGGAGGTTCGTCAACTGCATCGGATTGGAGCCGTCGCTGTCACACACCCAGATGTCACCGTGAACAATCGTGGCGCGGTAGGACAAGAACGCGATCTTCGTGCCGTCCGGCGAGAAATCAGGGCCCCTGTCGTTGGTGGAAATGATAAAAGGCTGTGGCGGACTGCCTCGACTTCCAGATTTCGGTCCGGGGAGACGCCAAAGGCCGGAATTGCCGAGCTGCACGTAACGAGTTAGAGCGAGCCGGTCTCCTTGATGCGAAGCCGTCGGAGAACTGACCTTGTCACCAACCCCTGGGACTTCTTCGGGGCTGCCACCTGAGGCAGAAATCCGCCAAAGGCGGTAATCCGGTTGCCCCCTCCCCAATCTCTGCCCTGAGAACAATAGTTCTTTGCCATCACTGGTCCACGTAAGCCCGGATACTTCAAACCCAAGGCCAGCTTCGGACGTAAGCGGTCTGGGCTCACCGCCCGAAACCGGCTGGATCATGAGAGTCGAGACCGTTCCCGTGTCTTGGCGGGCGAAAGCCACAGCTTTGCCATCCGGCGAAAAGGCAAGCACTATGTCCCCAGGAATGTCCTCAGGAGGCGACGTCAAAGTTTTCGTTTCAAGCGTCTCGAGCGAAAGCAAGAGGATCCGGAACGGCTTTTGTTCGGAAACCTTGTGAGAGACTGCCAGCCACCTTCCATCGGGCGACCAGGACAAACACCCCGGCACGACGGGAGAGTGTTTGCCTTTCCACTCCAGGTCGATTAACTTACGCTCCGCCCCACCCAGGGGAGAAATCGTAAAGACCGCCCAGCCAGTCTCCATTTTCCGCAGGAAGGCGATTTGGCGGCCGTCCGGAGACCAGGCGGGCCACTGGTCGTCTGCCGGGTTGGTGGTGAGTCGCAACGGCCTCTCCGCACCGATGACCTTCACATAGATGTCCCAGTTGTCACGATGCTCCCCGTTCCAGTGGAACGCAATCTGATTACCATCCGGCGAGAAGCTGGCCCCGTCCTCGACGCCGGGATAGCTCGTAAAGGGAGTCACCGTCAGCGGCCCTGTCAAAGCCTGCGAGCCATGCCGGAGGAAATACCATGCCACCCCGCCGATGAGCATCACGAGCGCAGCGAGGGCAATCCCCAGTGCAGCAGCCCTGGGACGTTTTCGGCCCAGGGGTGGTTCGCGAACCGCCGCTACACGGCCTTCCCTCTCCCGCTTGAGGCGCTGCAAATCCGCTGTCAGATCAGCCGCCGTCTGGTAGCGCAGCGCGCGGTCTTTCTCCAGCGCTTTATTGATGATCTTTTCCAACTTCAACGGCAGGTCAGGGTAGAGGCTCTTCGGCGAAACTGGCTGCTGCGTCAAGATCGTTTGCTGAGCCTCGGATGACGTCCCGCCAGGAAAAGTCTGCCGCCTCGTGGCCATCTCGTAGAGCACCGCACCAAAACTGAAAATGTCCGTGCGCGCATCGAGCGCTTCGCCTCTCACTTGCTCTGGAGACATGTAGGCGGCTGTGCCAATGGGGGAGCCCGGCTGGGTGAGAGTATCTTCGGTACGGGGAGCGGTTTGCTGTAGCGGCGCGCTGTGAGCGCCGTCCACTTCCCCGCGGTCATAGACCGCGGCTACAGTTAACTTCGCCACACCGAAATCCAGAATCTTGGCTTGGCCATGTGTGGTCAGGAAGATATTCGCCGGTTTGATGTCGCGGTGAATGATGCCCTTGCCGTGTGCCGCCTCGAGCCCCGCCGCAATCTGGATGGCCAGGTCTAACAATGTATCGATTTGTAGAGGCGCCCCTTGCGGGCGCCCTTGGCCAGGCACAAGGCCTGCCCTTGCGGCTAGCCGCTCCTTCAGTGTCTCGCCCTCCAGCAGTTCCATGGCGATGAACGGCAGCCCCGCGTGCTCGTCGATGTCATACACGGTGCAGATGTTGGGATGGTTCAGGGCGCTTGCGGCTCGAGCTTCACGCTGGAAACGAGCGAGTGCATGCCGGTCTTGGGCCAGTTCCGCGGGCAGAAACTTCAGCGCCACCGGGCGGCCCAGCCGCGTGTCCTCCGCTCTATAGATCACCCCCATCGCGCCACTGCCAATGCGATCATGCACGCGATAATGCGAAACCGTCTGACCGGCCAGATCGGCGGATGCCTCCTCGGCCCCTTCTTCGGAAGGAGCCTCAAGTGAAGGCGGCTCAGAAGCGGCGAGCACTTCGGGGCTGCCCGCTTCGACTACGGGGCCTGCCACCTGCGACGACGCGACAACCTCCACCGGGGCGATGAACCTGTAGCCGCGCCGGGCCAGCGTCTCGATGTATCGAGGTTCATCCGCCGAGTCGCCCAGCGCCCTACGCAGCGTTTTGACCGCCGCGTTGATGCTGTGCTCGAACTCGACAATCGTGTCGTGCGGCCACAGCCGTTTCTGCAGATCCTCGCGCGGTACCAACTCGCCTGGACGCGCAAGAACCATGGCCAGCACTTCCATCGGCTGGCCCGAAAGCTTGATCTTCAGCCCATGCTTGCGCAGTTCCATGGTATGCCGGTCAAACTCGAAGGCTTCGAACCGGACCAAGCGTGCAGGGGAAGTGACGGCGTCCATGACAGGAGGCAGCCTGGGGTGGGGATTCGACCGATTCTCATCCGGTAGGACCGACGGGCTGCCGCTCCTCCCGGTTCCGACGTTGGCCAGAGTCTAACGCCCTGTTAAGTTCAAAGTCAATGCAAATACGTGACCGGTCGGACCTGTTCTCCACGGATCTCTGGACAAGCGGGGTACAGCGGCCCAGATACAAGGCTCGCTTAACACTCGAATGTTAGAGGCTGCTCGGAGACACTGTCGCATTCATTCCACCAGCGCCTTCAACTTCTAACCATCTTCCTGTCAATAAGTTAGCTCTTCACCTATTCTTCCGACACCTTTCACCCGCCCTGCATTGAGGTAGTAGCCCGGCCAACCCAAAGTGGCGCCATCACGCAAGACGCGGAGGTGGCCGCCATGGAAAAACAGGGATTCAGGGTCAAGGGTTGGGGATTGGGGATCGCTCGCAGGTGGGGACTTCTCGTGGTCTTCATCACCCTGGGATGGGCCGTCAGTGCAGCAAAAGCAGAGGAAGCAAGCCTGAGGATCACCGTGCGGGTGTACGACTACGCCGCAGTTTCGCCAGAGATCCTCGCGGCGGCGGAAGAGGAGACGGCGCGCATTCTGCATGCTGCCGGGATCGGGACCGAATGGCTTGACTGCACCGTCCAGCAAGGCACGAACCCGAACGACGACACCTGCCGCCGCCCCTTCGGTCCGGCCGACTTAATTGTGAGAATCCTGCCGGAGCCCATGGCCGCGCGGCTGCCCTTTCGCAACATCACCCTTGGATTCGCTCTCCTGACTGAGGAGGGCGGATACGGCTTTGTCGCCGGGGT
>Ga0208457_1002119_pt1 | contig 11922 bp, 10 predicted proteins | sample June2015DPH_10_1_FD_185513 | JGI IMG/M metagenome (GOLD analysis project Ga0208457, IMG submission 185513) | Peatland microbial communities from SPRUCE experiment site at the Marcell Experimental Forest, Minnesota, USA - June2015DPH_10_150... | ecosystem: Environmental > Terrestrial > Soil >... | reverse complement strand
TGCGTGCCCTGAACCACGACCAGAACGTGCTGTGTGTAAAGCCACTGGTCCTTAAGTACGATGAGGCGGTGGAAATTGAGAAGCTGGCCGCTGAGAAGGGCCGCTTGGTGGGCATCGAGTACCACAAACGCTTTGACCGCCGATCCCTGGTCGCCAAGCGGGGCTATGCTCTGGGACAGTTCGGTGCGTTTGTCCTGGGCGAGGCCAAGCTCATTGAGCCGTACTATTACCGTTTCTCCAATTTTCAGAACTGGTTTACGTGCGATCACACAGACCCCTTTACCTACATCGGTTGCCATTACGTCGACTTGGTTCACTTCATTACCGGACTAAAACCGGTGGAAGTGTCCGTGTACGGGGTGAAAGGAAGATTTCCCAACGGCAACGAAGCTTACCTGTGGTCGCACGGCCGCGTGCGGTGGGAAAACGGCGCCCTGCTTTCAGTGCTCAATGGCTTGGGCTATCCCGATGCTGCCGCCGGGAGCAACGATCAGGGGCTGATTATGTATTGCGAGGGAGAAGGTCGGACGGGGCTCATCTTCCACGACGACCACCATCGGGGCGTGGCCTATTCGTACCTCGAAGGCATTGGTCCGGGAGGCTCGCAATACAATTACGTCAGTCCTGATTTCTTCCGCCTTGTTCCGTGGGAAGGGCCGGGCTACAAACCGACCGGTTACGGGTACGAATCCGTTGCGGGCATTACCAAGACCATCCACCGAATAGGAAACGAGACGGCAGGGTTGGCCCCGGGCGCCGCCCTGGCGCAACGCCGACAACTCATACGCGAAGTGGACGCCAAAGGCCTGATTGCCACGCCTGCCAACAGCACCATCAACGAGTTGGTGGTCGAGGCGGCGCGGATGTCGGTCCTCGAGGGCGCGGCCACCGTCCGCATCGTTTACGGTGACCACCCGCACGTGGAACTCAATGGCAATGGACCCGCTTCGCGGGGGTGACGCGGCGGGGCAAGAGAAACGTGGCACGCCTCCTGCACAACGCTCCCGCTGTCGATTAACATGTCATTCCCGCGAAAGCGGGAATCCACGGGGGTGGCGTGGGTCAGTACACTGTTGACTTCAGAGGGGCACAAGGTCGCGACCCCCTCACCCGGCCCGCCCCGGCTGATGAAAACGCCGGCGGCGGGCCACCCTCTCCCCCAGGGGGGGAGAGGGCGCAAGCTGCACGAGGTCAAGAAAGCTCATCACAAATTTAGAAACTCCAAACCCCCGCTCTCGCGGGGGTGACGCGGCTGGGCAAAGGAGAAAAATGGCTGTCTACGATCTGACACCTGTCGAAGTCGCGAAGGTGGAGACGAAATACCGCACCATCAAGACCAAAATACCGGTGCCGGAGTCTTTGCCGATCTTCGAATCACTGGGGCAATCGGAGCCGCGCTCCATGATGGGGCAGCCGCCCATCGTGTGGGACAAGGCAGAGGACTTCATCGTCAGCGACCCCTGGGGTAACCGCTGGATTGACTGGTCGTCCGGGGTGCTCATCACCAACGCCGGGCACGGACGCAAAGAAATCCGTGCTGCGCTACGCGAAGTGATCGACCACGGCCTGCTCGCTTCTTACGTCTTCGTACACGAGCGGCGCGCGCGGCTGGCGCAAATGCTCCGCGAGCTTTCTCCTGATCCGCAGAAATACCGGGTCTTCCTGATGAGCACCGGCAGCGAGGCGACCGAGAACTGCATCAAGTTGTCGAAGACCTATGGCCGGCAAAAATACGGTCCGACCAAGAAGTACTTCGTAAGTTTTGACTATGCCTTCCACGGGCGCACGATGGGCGCCCAGCTCGCTGGGGGCTCCGAGAAGCAGAAGGAGTGGATGGTTGACCGCGACTCGAGTTTCGTGCAGGTCCCGTTTCCTGACGGCTACAAGAATGAGGACACCTCTTTCGACCTTTTCCTGAAGACCCTCGCGGAAAAAGGCCTGCAACCCCGGGACGTCGCGGGCGTGATGACGGAGACCTATCAAGGAGTCGGCCCGGATTTCCTTCCGATTGAATACGCCCAGAAACTGCAAGCCTTCTGTCGCCAACACGACATTGTGATGTGCTATGACGAAGTGCAGGCGGGTTTCGGCCGCACCGGCAAGATGTTTGCGTACGAACATTATGGCGTGCGCCCTGACCTCATTGCCTGCGGCAAGGGCATCTCGTCGTCATTGCCCATTTCGGCCGTGATCGGACGCGAAGACATCATGGATCTTTATCCCCCCGGCTCGATGACTTCGACGCACTCCGGGTCTCCCCTGCCGGTGGCCGCCGCCATTGCCAGCCTCGAGATCATTCAGAAAGAACACCTCGTGGAGCGCGCGGCGCGCTTGGGTGAGATCCTCGTCCCCGAACTGCACCGCATCCGGCAGAAGTATTTGAATGCTCTAGGGTGCGTGCAGGGCAAGGGTCTGGTGGCAGGCATCCAGGTCGTCAAACCCGGCACGAAGACCCCCGACCCTGAAATGGCTCTGAAGATTAACGTCGCCTGCCTGCAAAAAGGACTGCTCATGTTTGCACCGGTGGGCGCGGCCGGAGAGTGCATCAAGATCGCTCCGCCGTTGACCATCCCCGAGGACGCGCTGCGAGAGTCCATTCAGGTTCTGGAAGAAGCGCTGGAAGAGGTTCTGGGGGCCCATGGTCATGCGGCCCACTCAAGGAGATGAAACTCGCCGGTGTTGTCACCCCCGCGTAGGCGGGTCCAGGTCAGTTCACATAGAGGTGGATTCCCGCTTACGCGGGAATGACCGGCATCGGATGGTTTCCGAGAGGGGGAAAATAACCCCCCAGATTATACCTTGGAGTGAATGGCGCGGACGGCGGGCATGCCGTCGGACTCAGCGACGATTTCAATGTCGCGGAAGATATTGGGACTTTCTTGCTTGAGGACGCGGCAAACTTCCACGGCCAACAGGCGGATTTCAGTGTCGGCGTGCGGGCTACCACGAAGTTCCAAAAAGTGGCGCCAGGAGCGGCTGTTGCCGGTGACGAAGATTTTGGTTTCACAGGCGTTGGGAAGGATAGAACGTGCCGCCTGACGAGCCCACTTGCGGCGGTCTCGCGCGGCCATCCCCGGGTGCTTCTGCTGAACGTATTGGGCGGTAGCGTCCGCGAGCTCGACGTAGGCCTTACGGAGCGTCTCGATGGTCTGCTGCCATTTCTGGCGCAACTCTGCGCTTTCCTGGTAAAGTGGGGGAACCACGTAGCGGGCGTCGCTCTCGTCCACGTACCGCTGTGAGAGCTGTGAGTAACTGAAACCTGCCCGGTGGCGGACCAACTCGTGGGTCAGAGCGCGGCTAACGCCGGTAATCAGCAGGCACCAGACGGCGTGCTCGAGCACGCTGCCGTGTTTTGAAGTCAGGATGTTCTCGAGGTATTCCTGGTTGGATTTCCGCCCTTTGCCGAAAGACATGTAGCAGGTGCGCCCGGCGATTTCAGTAAGCACCTCGGCAGCGGCTTGCGCGTCGGTGGTGAACGCCAAGCCCTCGTCCTGGAGAAACCGCGCCAACTCCTCGCCCACCACGGTCTGGCGGCCCACGACGTAAACTTTTGGTTTGGTGATATAAGGATCAGGCATCGGGTGTCAGGTTTCAGATACCCTAAAACATCCATCGAGGTGACTGGAACCAGGCGTTACGCCATCTGAAACCTGACGCCTGGCGCCTCGTTTCCTACTTGCTCGGCGCCGGCGATTTCCCCTCGCTGAGCACCGCAGCGGCCTTCTTGAAGTCCGCATACTTGCGCTGGAAGCGCTCAACCCGGCCCGCGGTGTCCATCATCTTCTGTTTCCCGGTGTAGAACGGATGGCAATGGGAACAGATTTCCAGGTGCAACACGTCGCTCTTATAGGTGGAGCGCGTCTTAAAGGTGTATCCGCACGCGCACGCAACAGTCACTGCATGATAATTGGGGTGAATAGCGTTCTTCATGGAACTCCTTGAGTGCTAACGCACAAACACTTATTATAGCTGCCTCAGCCCCGAGTTTCAATCCGAAACGTGAAGGATGATCGTGAGAGTTGTCCGTTCTCAGTTGTCAGTCGTCCCGCCGCGGCGGGTCAGTCGTCAGTACTGAGTTGTCGGCCGTCAGCTTTCAGCTATCAGCAAACGACCAAGGCGACCGGCGGCAAGCAGACCGCTGACGGCTGATTAACTGACCCGCCGCGGCGGGACACCCGACACCTGACACCTATTCGTAGCGCAGCGCCACCATGGGATCGACCTTGGTGGCGCGCCGGGCGGGAACGAGGCAGGCCACGAGCGCGACAGCGGTCATCAGAAGCGCCGCCAGAATGTAAGTCGCGAGATCAGTGGCGCGCACGGCGTAGAGAATGCTGGTGAGGTAACGGGAAAGGGCCCAGGCCCCCAGCAATCCCACGGCCACGCCGGCGATAACTAGGCGCAATCCTTCGCTCAGCACCATGCCCAGAACGTTGCGGACCTCGGCGCCGAACGCCATGCGGATGCCAATCTCCCGCGTGCGTTGGGACACGGAGTAAGACACAACCCCCTAAATGCCGACCGAAGCGAGCGCCAGCGCCACGGCTGCAAACAGCGCGAGCAGCAGGGCCACGAAGCGTTTCTCGCGCGAGGAGTCCGAAACCATTTCCGACAGGGTCTGGACGCCATACCACGGCAAGCCTTTATCCAAACCATGCAGGGCGTTGCGGATGGCGGGCACCTGCCCTTGCGGATCATTGGCGGCCCGCGCCACCAAGACCAAATCAGAGTACACACGTTGTGACTCGGGATAATAGGCTTCGGGAATGGCTGGTTCGGCTAGGCCGAATTCCCTGACATCGCCCACCACACCAATGACGGTAACCCACTTGGCGTCAGGGTCGTTGTGCTTGAACCGCTTGCCGACGGCGTCCCGATTGGGCCAGAAGCGGTGTGCCATGGTCTCGTTGATGACGGCGACGGGCGGCACTTCGGGGGTGTCCGTCTCGGCCACGTCGCGGCCGCTGAGCAGCGGAATACGCATGGTCCGGAAGTAGTTTGGTGTGACGGTACACGACTCCACCAGGGGACTGGACCATATATCCTTGGGCGCCGGCTGGCCTTCAATGACGATGGGGCCGTTGTTGCCCCCCTCGAGCGGCAATTCCGAGGCCGCCCCGGCGGAGACAACGCCCGGCAAGGCCTGAACGCGGTCGAGCAGGTTCCTATAGAAGGCCGTCTGCTGGGGTTCTTTCGGATAGCGCGAATCCGGCAGGGAAATCCGTCCCGCCACCACCTGGCGTGGATCAAAGCCGAGCTGGACGCCCAGCAAGCGGATCAGGCTCCGGGTGGCAAGCCCCGCGCCGACGAGCATTACGAGCGCAATGGCGATCTCTCCGGCCGTGAGCAGGCCGCGCGCGAGCCCGTGAGACGCCGCCACGGCGGAACCGCTCTCCTTGAGCATTTCGCTGAAGCTCACGCGGGTGGCATGCAGCGCGGGAATCAGCCCGGCGAGAGTCCCAGTGACGAACGCAACGAGGAAAGTGAAACCAAAGACGCGGGAATCAAGGTGCACGGAAATCACCTCGGGGATGTAGCCGGTGGGCGCCGCGCGGAGGAGAAGGCGCAGGGCGGCCATGCCCACGGCCAAACCCGCGACTCCGCCCAGGAGAAACAGCAAAACGCTCTCGGTGAGCAGTTGGCGCATCAGGCGCCGGGCGCCTGCGCCGACGGCGAGTCGAATAGCAATCTCCCGCTGCCGTCCCACGGATTTGGTGAGCAGCAGGTTGGCGACATTCGCGCAGGCAATCAGCAGCAGGAATCCCACGGCGGCGAAAAGCACCCACAGAACTTCACTGACGTTGCCGGTAAGCTGCTCGTGGAGGCTCTTGACCCGCGCGCTTACGCCCGTGTTCGTCTGTGGATACTGCTGGGCGAGCTGCGCGGAGATCGTTACCATCTCGGCGGCGGCCTGGTTGAGCGTGACGCTCTTCTTCATGCGCGCCAGCACCCAGAACCAATGGTTCCCGCGTTCGGCTTTCCATTTCGGTGCGTCCATGGTTATGGGCGCCCAGAATTGCGGATTGCGCCCCCAAACGGTCGGGAACCTCAGATCCTTGGGCATGACGCCCACCACGTCATAGGCCTCGCCATCCATTGTGACTTTGCTTCCTACGATGTTCTTCTGTCCTCCGAAGGCGCTCTGCCACAGTCCGTAGCTCAAGATGACCACGTGATTGTGGCCGCTCGGCCCCTCGTCTGGCGAAAAGCTCCGGCCGAACTGCGGCTGCGCACCGAGAAGCTGAAACGTGTTGGGCGAAACCGACAGACCACGGAGTTGCAGCGGCTCGCCGGAACCGGTGAGCGTGGTCCCGGCGCCGGTGATGGCGGACATACCCTCAAAACTATGGTTCATGACCTGCCAGTCCCGAAAGTCCGGGCTGGTGTCAGGAAACAGGCCTCCAGGACCGCTGGGTTCCGTGACCCAGATGACCGCCAGACGGTCAGGGTCGGCATAAGGCAACGGTTTCAGCAAAACAGCATTCACCACGCTGAAGATGGCCGTGTTCGCGCCGATGCCCAGCGCGAGGGTGATCACCGCCACGGCGGTGAAACCCGGATTGCGGGCCAACATCCGCAGACCGAAACGGATGTCCTGCACAAAGTACTCAAGCCAGTTCCATCCCCACATGTCCCGGCTCTCCTCTCTCAAAACGATTTCGTTTCCAAATCTCCGGCGCGCCGCGTACCGCGCTTCTTCAAGCGCAACGCCCGCTTCGAGCTGCTCCTGCTCCCTCAGCTCGCGGTGCAGGCGCATATCTTCTTCCAGGTCGCGGTCGAATTGACTGCGGCGAAACAGCATCAAGAGCCGTCTTCCGAGTTCAATGAACCAGTTCATGGCAGTCTTCCCCTCAGGCCGTCTGAATGACGCGGGTGATGGCTTGCATCACGCGATCAAATTGCGAGACCTCGGCCTCCAACCGCTCCCGGCCCGCCGCCGTGAGCCGGTAGTAGCGGGCGCGGCGATTCCCAGCGGTCGTGCCCCACTTCGCCGTCACCCAGCCTTTGATCAGCATCCTCTGCAACGCCGGGTACAACGACCCTTCCTCAACTCGTAGCACATCCTCGGAAATCTGCTGGATTGAGTTGGCGATCTCGTAGCCGTGCATTTCACCCCCACGAATAAGGGTTCTCAAAATGAGCAGGTACAGCGTTCCGGGCGGAATCTCATCTTGGTGCAAGCGATCACCTCCTGGCATAGTTAGACTATGCCAGCGTGAAACGGTTAGCCGCGAGCGTCAAGTTTATTTGCCAACTGGAGAGAAAAGGGGGGAACGGCCAGCGGTCTATCAGGCCGCCTCGCCGGGTCAATCCCTGTAGCCAGAGGCCTGCTATACATTGTCGTTTGGCAAGTGCTTCAAGCGCAAATGGTTAACAGTAAACCCCTGCTCGCGCCGGCGGGGAAGATCCGTCCGACGCGGGCGAGCACGACTCAGTCTCACTGTGCTTTCGTCGCTTGGATTTCTCCGCTGGGCGACGGCAGCACGACTTGTGTTGTCGTACCGGCCTGGAAGCGGATAACGAGCGGTTGCGGATCGCGCAGGCTGAAGCGCACAAAATCGGTTTCCGACTGCGGGAAAAACGAGGAGCCGGGCGGCTGGCGCATCACCCGGATGCCCATGATGTTTTCACGGTCCCAAAGGTAAGTCAGCGATAAGCTGCCGCGCTGGAAATTCAGCCGCGCCACGACGCGGGTGCCGGGACCCTGCCGCGCGCTGCCCACAATTTCGACGCCCACGAACTCGCCGTTGTTCTCGCGCATCTGGCGCCACAGGTTGCCCTCCTGCTCTTCGATGCGCTTCATCGGCATCTGCCCGCCAAACGCGTCCTGAACGGGCTTGAAATCGCCCTTCGCAGCGGCCTCCACGAGGCGCCGCGTGCGATCTTCCAAGCTGGCAAAGCGGGGGCTGCCGGCAGGATTAAGCGCGGCCAATACGGCCAACAGACGCCTGTCGCCGCTCGACACCACCAGCCGCCCATTGCTCTCGGTGATCTGGATCGTCTCGCCAGCCTCGGTGCGATACGTGCCGGTCAGTTTGCCGAAGGCAGCCAGCTCGAGCGTGACCACCTTGGGCGGCAGGGAGATGTTCTCGCCGAAGACCAGCGCGGGAAGCTGATTGTTGCCCAAAACCGTTGCGGGAATCTCGCCGTTGGAAAAGGCGAAAATGACGATGCCCTCGTCCACGTAGCGGCGGAAGTCGGCGAAGAAAATCCCGTTGCCACCATTATGTGTGATGAGCTTCGTATGGCGCGACGTCGTGAGCACTCCCCAGCCGTAGCCGTAATGGTCGCCGGCATCGGTCAGGACGTACGGCCTGTAATACTTCTCCTTCGCCTCCTTGGAAAGAACATGGTCGCCCGCCAGCGCCAGGTGCCAGCGGTACATGTCGCCGGGCGTCGAAAGGATGCCGCCGTTGCCGACCAGGTGCCAACCGGGTCCGTGCGGGCCCCAATTGGCGTCCTTAAACGTTCCCGTGTCGCGTCCCTGCTCGTCGTAGCCATGCGCCAAGCGGTCGGGCGCCCACTCCGGGGCGAGGTAGCCCGTCGAATTCATGCCCGCGGGCTTGAAAAGGTGCTCCTGAAGAAATTCCTCGTACGATTTCCCGGAAACGAATTCGACGATTGCCGCGGCGAGGCTGAAGCCTTCGTTCGAATAGCGAAACCTCGCCCCCGGAGGATCTGCCAGCGGCAAGGTGAGCGCCTGGCGCACCAGTTCGTCCCGCGTGATCGGGTCCGCGTCGCCTCCGGGCACGGGCGCAATCCCGGAGGTGTGAGTGAGCAGGTGGTGAATCGTAATGTCCTTCTTGTCGGCAGGGACGTTGGGCAGATACTTCGCAATCGGATCGTCGGTCCGGAGCTTCCCCATCATCTCCAGCCTCAGGATGGCTGCCCCGGTGAACTGTTTGGTGATCGAACCGATGCTCGAAACCGTATCCGATGTAAACGGAATCCTCCTCTCGCGGTTCGACCACCCGTAGCCTTTCTCCAGGAGGATTTCGCCGTCTTTGGCAACCAGCACAGCGCCCGAAAAACCGAAAGGCTCCAGCCGCCTGAGATACTCATCCACTTTTCTCCCGATCTCACCCTGCACCGTGTCCGCGCCAGCCGGCAATGCGCCGAACCCAGCCATTAAAAGGAATGCGCAAAGCGCCCTCTTGCTCATGACTAAACCCTCCACAGGACTCACCATGGGCGCCACCAAAATGGAACCCCATGGAATCAGACGGCCAGCACATGAACCGGTTAGCGTCGTGCCGGCCTTCGCGCCGTTTCCGGAAAGATTGGGCACAGTTCAAGAGAAGAAGCGGAACCGGAAGCGCTTCGCCGGACATGAACCTCCCCCCAAAGCGGCAATGAACTTTCCCAGAATCCGGCGTGAAGGATGAGCATGAAGGTTGTCCTTTACCCGAGCACGGGCACGACGGCGGAGCGCACGGCTCGGGAGTCGTCGCTGAGGAGAAAGTGGACAAGGCGCGCCACCTCCTCGGTCTTCACCCACTTGGAGAAGTCCGCCTTGGGCATGGCGAGGCGATTGGCCTCAGTATCCATTGTTCCCGGCAGGATGCAGTGAACGTGGATGTCGTAGGCCTTCAGTTCGTCTGCAAGGATTTCGCTGAGCTGGCGAACCGCCCCCTTGGAAACGGCATATGCAGCAATGCCGGCGCCGCCTCCGCGCAGGATTGATCCGCTCGAGACTGTCACGATTCTGCCGAAGTTTTGACGAATCATGACCGGGACAATGGAACGTAAACAGAAAATGAGGGAGCGGAGGTTCAGGTTAAACATGTGGTCCCAGGTCTTGTCATCGGTCTCGAAGCTCTTGCCGGCCGCGAAGCCACCCGCCACGGCGACGAGGTGATCGATGCGCTGCCACTTCGACAAGACATCTGCCACCAGGCGTTCGACTTCAGGGGCCTGCATCAGATCCACTTTCGCGCCGGTGAGATCCCCACGGCGTTCGCCTGCCCGGCCTTCCAGTGCGGCCCATTCCTTCTCGGACCGGTACGTAACCACAACGCGGGCGCCAGACCGTAACAGGTCCAAAGCCACGCAACTCCCTAATGCGCCTGTGCCACCCGTTACAACCGCGACGCGATGCTCAAACTCCATGGCACCTCCTCATCTTGTTCCGAATCCCGAGAGAAAATGATGATAGCAGATTGGGAGGTGGCTGGAAAAAGGCGTTGGCCTCCCATCGAAGAAAAGCTGTCAGTGGTCCGTTGTCCGTGGTCAGTTGTGATCGCTACGTGGTAGGTGGGGAAAACGCCTGGTTCTGCCTTCTGCCGGCTGCTTACTGCCTACCTTCGGTATGTGGTAGGTGGTAGATGGTAGGTGAGGAGAACACCTCTTGACCACTGGCTTCTCGAAGGTGAGTTCTGGTTCGGGGAGGATCAGCGCACACGACGACAGACCATCATGGCTGAGCCAGTTGCTTCTTGTGAAGTTTGCGACGAATATCGGGCCAGAATTCTTTCAATTCATAGGACAACGCATCTCCCCATATCTGTGTCAACCAGATGTTGGCGCTGTTTAGGGCAGTCCGGTCTTGCGGCGGATGGTAGGTATTGGAAAGTGCTGCCGCAAGTGCACTGCCTGCCAACTCGGAGTAGTTGAATTGTTTCTTCCCGGAGTCGCTGCGAGTGATAAAGACCCGCAATGCAGCGTAACCAGCACGGTGAAAGAACCCCCCTTTACCCGACTGGTAATAGCGAGGATCTTGGTGGAGGAGTGATGGGAAGACGGCGCCCACCATGAAGTTCTCGATTGCGGTGTCGGCGAAGGCGGCCCCGTAGCGCTTCGCATAGCCAGCAAAACCGTGTCCGTAGCTGGGATCATCATTTTCAGCCTGATCGATGAGGGCGAGAACGCCTACGTACGGGAACTCGACGGGGTCGAACGCTCCCAGGGCCACCAGCTTGAATTTCTGCCCAGTCGTGAGCGGTGGGATCTGTTTGCCATTCTCCACCGTCAGATAGTTTGGCAAGGTCCAGAAAAGGCGGTCATCCTTTGGGCTCTTCTGTTCCTGGATCGCGGGGTCCTTATTGTCCCCACTTTTCTCTCCCGCCTTGGACTGGCCTTGTGAAGAGGTATCCGCAGACGCCGGGTTTTGCTGCTGTGCCAGCAACGGGAAAGCTAACAATAGCGTACCGATTACCATCGCAGTAAGAACAAAGGTCGGCGTCCACCGAGTTCGGCTGATCATCGTTGCTCATCGTCTCCCAGCTCGGGGACCTGTGCCAGGAACTTACCTGCTGAGTTTCCGGGTTTATTGCCCCTTGAATTTGACGTGCAAATGACTAAAAGGGTTACTCTTACATCTCGGTTTGCCCCTCGCCTTCTAGCCAGGAAGGCTCCAGCCCTTGGCTCCCCGGTTATCGGCGGCGAGAACGTACGGTTGGGCCTCGACGCCGCGTTGCGTGAGGGTTTGCCGGATAAGTTCGCCGACTGTGGCAGCATTGGCGCGCACAAAAGCCAGGATGGAAGGTCCCGCGCCACTGAGGCATATCCCCCGAACGTCAGGGTGCTTGGTGCTGAGCACCTCCGCCAAGCCAGGCACTAAGGCCGCCCGGTAGGGTTGATGCCAGCGATCTTCAAACAACTCCGCGTGGAAATCCGTCTTGCCGGAAAAGAACAGTGCGGCCAGGACGGTGGCGCGCTGCAAGTTATAAATCGCATCCGCGCGCGAGTATTGGCTGGGCAAGACCGCTCGAGCCTCTTCCGTCGCCAGCGCGTAGTTCGGTACGACCAGGACAAGCTGAAGGTCTTCGGGGACCGGGCACGAATAGGCGAGCACCCGCTCCCCTTCGTTGACCGCCAGCGTGAACCCACCGTGCCAAGCCGCTGCGACGTTGTCGGGATGCCCTTCGCGCAGGCTTGCGAGGGTCACCAGCTCTTCATCAAAGAGCGGTCGGCCCACGAGCC
>Ga0208457_1002115_pt1 | contig 11938 bp, 16 predicted proteins | sample June2015DPH_10_1_FD_185513 | JGI IMG/M metagenome (GOLD analysis project Ga0208457, IMG submission 185513) | Peatland microbial communities from SPRUCE experiment site at the Marcell Experimental Forest, Minnesota, USA - June2015DPH_10_150... | ecosystem: Environmental > Terrestrial > Soil >... | reverse complement strand
CCGGGAAGCAGTTGCGACAGCAGCGCCCCCACGGCCACGTGGGTTACCGGGTCCATGGCCACCTGCCACTCTGGGCGCCGTAGTGGGGGAAATGGTGCAACAAGTCCTTACTCAGGGCCCGGGCTTGGGGATAGCGCTCCGCCAGGTCCTCATTTCATGAAATTTACAATCTTTTTCCCTCTCCCCTCGCAGGCGAGAGGTGATTTGGTTGCATCGTTATAATATCTTGATCCCGTTGAAATTAAAATGGTCTAGAATTTATTAACGGGAGCATGAAAGAGGTTCCAGCTTTATCCCCTCTCCCCCGATGGGGGAGAGGGTTAGGGTGAGGGGGAATTTAATCTCTTTTCCGCTCCCATTAATAACTCCCAGATAGTGTAAGTTTCTTCGTGCAATTTTGTTGCCGGACACTCATGTCCGGAATTATTTATTACCATCTATTTCAAAACCGCCTTGGCGCAGTTGTAGGGTGGGCACTGCCCACCCTTGAACTTCGGGACGAGTTGGGGAGGCGGCCGGCACACCCGGCCAGGATGGCAAATCCGCGGGCCTTTCCTGCGGAGAGGACTTTAACCGGCTATTAAAAAACTTGGTTTTTGGTTTATGGTTATCCTGATCCTATTAACCCATCTTACCGCCGCCTAGGCGAGACGCCTGCGCTACCTGGACCTGGTAGCCTGGGCCTCTGGCCGGTGTGAACTAAACTCCCAAATTAAGCTAGACAGGCGGGACGCCCAGGCTACCGGAAATGACGGCGGCCACAGCCCGCCCGATGAGAGTTGCCTGCCATTAAAGAAGCATTGAGGAGGTTCTTTTTTTATCCCCGCTCCCTTGCTGGGGGCCCGCTGGGGGAGGGGGTCCGGGTGAGGGGGAACTTAATCTTCTCCGCGGCGCTACCTGATGACCATTTCGCATTTTGCGGGTTATAAGGTGGCCACTGCCCACCATGTTAGCTCGGGCCCGCACCCATGCCTGTCTAAGGTCTTGACAAAAGCCCGGGGGCAAGATAAACAACTTAACGGTCGGCGGGGTAGCTCAGTCGGTAGAGCAGGGGACTGAAAATCCCCGTGTCGGCGGTTCGATTCCGTCCCCCGCCACCAATGAAATCAAGAGATTTTAGGCCGCCAAGAAGCGGTCTTTTTGTTTGCGGTTGCGTATAGGATGCAGATCAGACCGGGCAAACAGGAAAGCGTTGGAGCAATTTTCGTTTTCTAATTTTTAATAGGCAAAATGGAAAAATTCTAAAAATTTGGTCAGGGTTTTCTCCCGGTAGTGTATCCCATCGAAAAATTCTACTGAATTACCATCCCCTACCCCCCATCCTTCAGCTAATTTCACTGCCGAAGCCAGATAAATAAGTAGCCGTTATGAGCCCGTGAGCCGCACTTAGAAGGGCTTTAAATCTGACCGAATAACCGAATACAGGATAGGATTATCTACCTATCATTGAGAAATTGACAGTAGGCGCCGGATTGTGGTATTCGTTCCTCAGGGGAAGGTCGTTAAGGCCTATGATCCACCTTACTCAAGAAGCATTAATGTGTATGATTACATCACGAAAAACATATAGGAATGGGTTGAAGAGGCAATCTCAATCCGTAACGACTATTAGGGGCAATTAAATCAGAGGAAGAAGAAATGGCTAAGAAGAAGGTGTTCATAAGTTTCGATTTCGATAATGATAAGGCTTCGAAGGAATCTATGATCGGCCAAGCGAAGCTCCCAGAGTCCCCGTTTGAGGTAAGCGATTTCTCTCTGAAGGAGGCTGCTTCCGAGAAAGATTGGTTAGACAAAGCTCGGGCTGCAATCGCAAGGTCTGAGGTCTTTATTGTCATGTTAGGACCAAAGACTAAGAAAGCCCCCGGTGTTCTCAAAGAGGTCAAGCTCGCCAATGAACTTAAGAAACCAAAGTTCCAGATAATTGGTTATAAGGATGGTTCAGAAGACTGGGGTGTTCCTGATGCGGGCCGTGTCTATCGATGGAATTGGGACAACCTCAAGAAATTGTTGGCGTAGTAGAGCCCACGGATTGCGGAGTGATTGGGAGGATTCTTTTTTAAGAGCATTTTTTTCTTAGGTGCCTCATTTTTTAAAAGTTAAAGTGGTTGGGTCATTAAGGCAATCTTTCTCCGACACGTCAAGTCGAGCCAGTTCACGCTTAGCTAATTCAGAGTGGTGAAGTAGGTGGTTAAAAATTATACTTGCGCAAGAACCCACGTCAGTGGCGGTTTGAAGTTCTCTATCTTTTTGATTTGTCAATCGGTTCTGACGCCACGACTCCCAAGGCCAAGGTTGCTCCGAAGGCCAAGATTGCACCCCAACGAGTTTTGCTACCATTCCACCCATTCCTCCGCCGATAAGGAAACATGCCATTCTCCGGCAACTTGCATATTTGAGTTCCTCTAAAACGCCTGGAATAATGCCATCATTCGAGTGAACTTTTCCACCTACCGCAATCATTACGTTCATCTGCTGGAGGAGATGAAGTCGCATTAAACTGAGACTTCTATTTCTTGTGTCAACAATCTCAGGTCCCCCTTCTCCAATTTGTTTAGTAACTATAATCTCTGCAATTTCCGACCAAGATAATATATCTCGAAAATCAGGAAGATTGGCCCAAAGTTCAGAAATTACCAAGGTAACTACTTTTCCAGAACCAGGTGGAGCATGATGTTTTGCTTGGTCTAAAATAATAGGGGTGAAAGTGGGGTGGAAGCCATGCACAATCCGGCCACCATATTTAATCACAAGACCGGTGAATACAGCTACGAATTCTATGATTGCACGATCCCGGGCAGGCTCGGTCCATTCGCTACATTCGGGAACCGCACCGGACAAGCCAATATTGATCCCGCTAAGCGAGCCTTCTAAGTCTTTCAATGTCATAAAGATTTCCCCATAATTGCTGAATCTAACAGTGCAGATAATTCTTGGTTGTGGAATATAATCAGATTGGCAGCTTTGCAAAGTGTCGAATCAGTTTCGGTTTCACATATTATGACAACCATGAAATAATCACCTCTTATCTCTCAAGCAAGGACAAACCCATCAGTTGGGTTCCGGTTTGCAAAAGCCAAAATTTTTTCCCACCCCGTCCTCAAGCACCATAATAGATCTTGGCTATAAAATCTACCAAATTCGTCGCCTAACAAAAACAGAATACCTAATATAATTCCAAAAAGCTTGATCTTCTTATAGGTTGAGAAGGCTACCAGCGTCAAAAGTGGATTAAGGTCTTGGATCAAAATCTTTGGCAGGGTTTCCTCCTGGCAGTATATCCCTTCGGAAGATTCTACTGAATTCCACCCCCTACCCCCCATCACATTTTCCGAGCCAAAAATCGCTTATTTCCAGATGATTAAACGGGCTGTATAAGCTCGTGAGAAGCCCGTAGCCATGCGGCAAAATCTATTTGAATGTCAGAGTGCTTGTAGCAGAATCTTCGGATATCTGGCTGTGGTTTCAAGATATCAAGGATTAGCAAATATCGTTGGTATGAGGATTTATTAACATTCGGTGAAAGTTAATGAAAACATCAATGTTAAGATATGGAATTCATTTGGAATAAAAATTTTGGCAGAAAAAATAGGAGATTAAATAGCAGATCCTTGAACCTGGCCTTGGAATACAAGTTCATTAGAAGATTCTCTCGTTTCATCTCTTATATTATCTATGGATATTAGCAAGCTGTGATGCAATGCCATCAGCAGCGACTTGAATCATTTCAGGAGCAAAAGATTTTACTTCCGGATTTTTTTGTTGAACGATCACAAGAAAGAGATCTATATCTTTGCGTGGAGAGTTAACATTTTCGGCGCATCCAAAACCCTGCCACACAACGCTTCCGGTTTTTGCATTAATTAGCTCAGCCGAAACCTTTAAGTCAGTGCGCCATACATTCTTTGCATCCGAAACCCATCCTGAATATCCCGTATCTACGGCTCGAATCTTTTCTCGGGATAAATGAGTTGAACGCACCAATAGAAAATATTCAGTATCTGTGGCATTCGAGAATGAGAGAAGCGGGCGAGGATCTAATATCGAAGTTGCCTCATAACCAGACTTCCATTTTCCAAAATCGGATATAAGGTCATTTTTTGCAAGGCGGGAACTGAAGGTTTGCGTATCAATTATTCTTGTATTAGGGAGCTTGGAGCGAATATTCTCGTATAATGCTTTCTCCAACTGGATTGATAACCCAGGCATTACAGCATTTTCCATAACTGGCATAATTGCCAATGATTCAATATTGCATTTAATATTAGGTTCATGGGCTGTAAAAGATTTGTTACGTGTTCCTTCAATTGACCCACATCCGCAAATTAGGAGGCACGAAATAGTCAAAATAGCTTTGTTCAACATCAATTTATCCTCAATTAATTAAGTTAATCTGAGATTATGCGGCAGACTCACCCACCGCAGTCAAAAGACTGTTTCCAGAACGCACCCACCGACTCTAACCCCGTTAAGTTTCCTCTTTTAGAGCCGCATTGTCTATCGGGAGCGATGATAGCATAAATTTCAATGCATTTGTCAAACAAACAGGAAGGACGTTGGTCAGATTGTTGGGTATACGATTTTTTCATTGTGCTCATCGAAATCATCAGACCAAATTAGCTTTATTGGATGCTTTCTTTTGGTTCCCATGGTAACAGCGGTAACCAATTCAACAGCTTGAAATGTGTCCAATGATTCAAGCGGAAATTTTTGATCGATGTCCAATAGTATTAAATTATTATTTCCTTCTGGAAATTCAATCCGTACGTTACGTGCGATGGCCTTACCTTTGTTCCAGATTTTTAACCTGTAGTTGCTGCTTCCAAGTTTAATGAAGGAAGCGCCTAAATCCGCCTTCTTGTTCTTGAGCGCTTCGCTTGTCTCTTTCTCCAGCAGTAGCTTGTTGAGTTTTGATGTTTTCCACGTTGCGTATCCAGACAGGAGTAACGCAATTCCGGCTATAACATTTCCTGCAGTAATCTGCATTTATTTTATCCTTATATACTTGCTACCTTTTAAGGACTCTTTCAATTCTTTAGTAAAATCCTCCAAGACTTGACTACCCATTTCCTTCACATGCTCCGAAATGTTTTCACTATTTTCTTGAATCAACTCGTCTTTCGTTAGTTCTCGACTACAGGATGCACATTTTACTATCTCAATTGTTTCATCAACTCCTTTATCATACTCAAATTGAGTGCCTCCACACGTGGGGCAAACCAAGGTTACATCTCGCTTGTATTTTTCAGCATCCATAGATCTGCCTCCTTTGCTTGATTAGACAAAATACCACGAATTGTCCAGTTCTGCAAATCAACCTTAGTTTTAATGCGGTAAATACGCCACCCACCTCTTGCTCTACTCATGGATCAGCCCCGCCGGCAGTCAGTCAGCTTTGCTATGGAAATAGCCTGACAGGGCGAGAATCTTGAAAGAGGTTTCAAGCTAAAATCTTTGGCAGGTTTATCTCCCGGCAGTATATCCTTTCGGAAGATTTTACTGAATTCCACCCCCTACCCCCCATCGCCTTTCCCAAGCCAAAAATCGCTTATTACCAAACGAATAAACGGGCTCTCTAAGCTCACGAGAAGCCCATAGCCACGTTTCCAAATTGAAACGAATACATGAAGTGCTTAGAGCAGAAATCGTCGGATGGTTAGTTAAAGGATTGCATTAAAGCCGAAAGGGCAAAACGGAGGGAGACACACGCCAAGAATAAGAAAAGATCAAGCCACGCGGCGCTGTTGACCTTGTTTAATTGAATAACACGTTATCTATGGCTTTGCATTTGATGCTTACCACCATTTGTCATAACTATCCATCCATAGCTTACAGCCTGGAATAGTGAAATTCTCTATATCGTATTCTTCTCTCTTTCTATCGCAAAAATCGTCTACAATATTCAATGTTACTTCAGGATGCTGTATTGGTATCTTCATTAATTTTGATGTTTTACTATAGCCGCCACCACAATGTTCATCACCATCCCTATCATACCACCACTTTGACTCTACCCATATTTTGAATTCGGAGAAATGATACGGCCTTATGTGCAACCCTTCTACCCAGTAGTAAGCTCTTCCAAAAAACATAGAGTGAAGGAACTTTTCCCATTGATTCGGCCTGCATACGTATTCTTGTTCATTCTCCCGCCAGATAATCTCAGGTCCTGACTCTGGGAAAAGATATAGGAGATATATTCCAAGCCTATTATAGGCCACTGCTTTCTTGATTATATCTTCAACCAATACTGAAGACCTTTGTATCTCTATTGCGACAGGATGGTTTTTAATGTAAAGGCTGATATCAGGTCGCACACCGTCAAGCCTTCTTTCAAGCTCGCACTTTTTACAGAGGGGATGGGCAGAAAGCGAGGTAAATAGCTCACGTTTAGCTCTGTAATGGATTTCAGATTCGCCGCTACCATACTGACATGTGAAAGGCGGCCTGTGGGCAAAGTGGTGTTCACGTACCTTGCCCTTCTTCAGAACTAATTCGCCCTTGCATTCTGGGCAATAAAATGGCCCTTGAGACTTTTCAGTTTCCCAAGCTAAGCGTTTGGAATTTGTCGGATCGTGGGCAACTTGCATTGGTGCCACATCTTTTCCGGGATTAGACCTTAATAACTTTCCTCATTTCCGGATAAATAAATGGTTGTCCTGAAAAATGGCAAGCCCTCAAGCCCAACCTGTATCCATCCAGTAATGCTCGGCGTCTTTCAGAAGTCTCACTTCCACTGTATCTTTAACATTTCGATGCCGGCTGAATCGTATGCTTTTACCAGTTGGTTGTTCTTGAACACAAAGAGGTAAGGCTTCGCTCCATTATAGCCACCGAAGCTGTTCTTGGCATTGATATCTGCCGAGACAAAGTAGCCGGTATACCCGGGTCCGTTAAAAAGCCAAGGCGGCTCTTTAGCCCAGCCTTGACGGGGTTGTGAGAACCGGTAGCGGGCAGATTCCGGATCCTTAAGTTGTGTGTCCATGAAACTTTTGATAGCCGTTTGATAGTCTATGGTGAGTGGTTGGCCATAATCCAATTGCGCCATTTGTGTCGGCTGAGGAACGCCGGTGGCGCAGCCAAAAGCCCCAATTAACAAAGTAATTAACACTACACTAATCCCACTGAATGCTTTTTCCATCATCTTCTCCTCCCTAAATTTGATTTAAACTGTAAGCCATTCTGTATTAAGAGTCAGAAGAATGCAATTTTATTTATTAGGAAATCCGCTTGTCTTTTCACCGAAAAAGTTAGTTAAAGTTTCTCGGAAATTTCGAGGAAAATGGTTGACTTACCTAAAAAAGCCTTTTAATTAATAAGTTAGCTAAGACGTTTTCATAAAACCTCTAGCAGGGCCAAGCAGATGCAAGAATGCCGAAGACCAAAATTGCTGCGGCGAAAGGCTGCCCAATCAGTCGTCTCCCAACCGTGCCAAAAATGCGCTGCCCAGGTAAATCTGCACTTAGTCTCCACCACGCCGAAAAAATTATGGCGTGGGACATGTGAAACTTGCGGGCAAAAGGCTGAGACGATCGACCCCTGCAAGCTATGGCCTAAAATCAGGTCCCGATGCACCTTATCAACTCCGGCGTTCAGGGGGTGGGGCTATGAAAAAGGCATTGATTCCGGTTCAGGAAGTCGGCCAGGTGAAACAGGGATCACAAGCTGACAACGATAACCAGGTGCTCACCATGTGGCTGCATGGCCGCCCGGTGGTATGTCAAAATTTCTGGAAAAATTACTATATTCGGCGGATTGGTTGACAAATTCATTGAAATCTATGCTATCATCATTCTCGCCCGACAATTCGGCTACAAAAGAGGATGCTTCTCGGGGTTAAACTCGTGGAGATAACTCCACAAAACCGTTTTTTGATCGCGGCGGTCCAGGCTGCCGCATAATCTCAGATAATCAGGACCAGGAAAGGAGGTCAATAAAATGGACCAACCGCTGTGTGTGCGCATTCTAATGACCATATGGCCAAAAAAAGGCCAAGCAGCGATGCGAAAGCATTGGCTGAAGGAAGGGGTTCGGTATTTCAAGGATGGGAAACCAGAAAAAGCAATAGCCACATTATATAATGTGACCTCTAACCCAGGGAGCCCAGAGGACCAGGCGGCTCAAGCAGCATACTGCACGGCAGTCTATTATTCAGGGCTGGCCTATGCAGCTCTCGGGGACCTGGATTCTGCATGGGAGTGCTATAGCATTGTCCAAGACCTGAATCCTCCTAATAAAGAAATAGTGGAGGACCTTCGTGCCGCGATTGAGAAGAGTTAAGCGTCAGGGGCCATAAACGGGGATTTGGGTCCTGTGGCCCCCATCAGGACTAACTACCACCTCTTGCTTCAGACAATCTTGAAGCAGGGTCGTGGCAGTATCTACAGGGGCCACGGCGTACAAATGGCGGACAAAATTTTAGAGGCCCCGGTTAATATTCAAGAGATTTGGCTTGGACCCGAAAAAGTACCCGCTCGGATCCCTCTTCAGGTCGAGCCGGTCGGCTGCCGCGGCGGCCTGATTGCCTGATTTGAGGTCCTGACGGAGCTTCTGCCGGTCACGCACAATATCTTGGCGGTCCTGCCAGGGATCCTGTCTTCATCTACTTCCCCTCCTGCTTCGCCTGCCATTGTATCTCAAACGACAGGGCTTCCAAAATCGTCAGGAACCGGGACTTGAACTCCTTCGCCTCTTTCCCTCTTAACACCCGGACGCTGGTCTTCATCTGCCTGACCTCCCCATTCTCAGCCTTATACTCAGCCACCTGAAGCTGCATCTGTTGCCTCCCTTTCCGTAGTCAAGCAACCCGAAATTATGCGGCGAGTTGACCATCGTTAATAAGCGGATTCGCAAAGCGCTCTTCTAATTTGCCGCATCATGCAGGTTGCTATCTCCTATAACGCATGGGGAGGCGTTTGGTTGACAGGTGTGTATGGTCATAGAAAAGAGGACCAGTTAGAGGAGTTTTGGCCATAGAAAATGGGACCATCGTAGCCGCCCGTTTGGTTACAAGATAAGTGAGCGACATCGGGAAAAATCGCCAGGAACAAGCCCCTGGGTCTCCTTCCGGTCACATTTCCTCTTCGAAAGTGAGTACGTCACCCTTGGCCGGGGCCAGGAAAAAGGCGGAGTGGAAAACCTGGTGGGGTATGGGCGCCGTAATTTTCTGGTGCCGCTGCCTGACGTTCAGGATTTTGCCGGGCTCAATGCCTACCTGTTGGACTGCTGTGAGCGGGATGCCCGCCAGCGCCAACTCCAACCTCATATCGTGGCTCGATATTTCTCGGAAAAACATGTCCGCTAGGCTACACCATAAATTGCAATCAATTTAATGCTCCGAGTAATATCTTCATCTATTGATTTAAATACGATTTTCCCGTATTTTTCGATATAGCCTGATTAATAACCGCTGGAATCAAAAAATGAAAAGGTATTTTGCCCAACAAGGCGATATACCCGGACCAGCTCCAGCTTTGCTTGCCTATGCCGGGGTGTCTCACAGGAGAAAAGAACTATGAAACCAGGTCATTTCACAATATCTGTCTTGTTCGTGAGTCTTTTCGTATTCTGTGCCACAACCACCGCATTCGCAGCGGAGTGGAGGACCTTTGGAACCGTGAGCTATGACTGGCGGGGGGAATCGGTGCCATACGATTTCGTCCTGCGCGTTCCAACTGACTATGACGGGGAAGACGACTTTACGCAGCTGGAGATAATCCGGCATGGAGAGGTGGTCTTCACAGTAACCGATGAAGACGGCATAACGAAGTATAGCCAGGCCATTGAGAATAGAGACATAAAAAAGATAACCAGCGGAAATCTTCTCCACTCAGAACATCTCCTTATGGTGCCGACCATAAAGGGGAGGTCCCGGTTCCCTCTTCTTTTTTTGTTCGGCCGGGCCTACGCGAGCCAACCCGGCAGTCTCCATGTAATCTCTTTAAGCGATGACGGGGTTCCAAAGGAGATCCTCAGTTTGAAGAACTTCGACTTCTATAACCTTGCTGATCTTAACAATGATTCGGTTCCCGAACTCATTGGCAAAAAGTGCCTGTCCCAAAGTTTTGGAGAAGGCTTCCTGACATACGACCCCTTCTCCGTCTATCGCTTCGGTGATACGGCAACTTCTCCCATGATTTTCGATCTAGCACTGACCCGTGAATATAACAAAGCAAATTATTATGGTTGGGCTGGTCCAAATTGTCGTGAGGACCTCGCAGTCGTCTTGCATCCTCCAGGTGGGGGAAAACCGGTAATAATGGACGCAGAGAAGGCAAAGGCACTATTAAAAAAATAACAGCCGCTTAAACCGAATATTATTGTCCAAAAGTTTAGCATTCCTTTAAACCAACTCCTGGTCTTCGTCACCAACCTGGAGCCCCGCACCCTGTTGGCGATATTCCCTCCACAACCCGATCACCTTCCTGCTCAACGCACCCAAGGTGATTCAAAATGGGCAAGGCACCTATCAGGCTAATCTTCTATCGACTTACCTCTGGTCGCAAAAAACTTAAGCGTATCGCTTTTGTGCGGATGCCCTGAGAATTGATACAGATTCCAAGGGTCGAGGCTCTTAAGCGGCATGTCGGCCTTTTCTAGCTCCTCCTTGGCGGGCAGAAACACTGCATGCTCCTCATCCATCACCCGCAACAGCACCAGCGTGTATCCTGGTTTAAACTCGGTTTTGACAATGCGGCCAGCGATTTCACCAGTGGCGTTCAAGTTGGCGTCTTGAGGGTCATGGGTCAGATCTTTGGGGCGCTGGATTTTGTCTGGGTCGCCCAGAGGCAGAGCCTTATCGATTTTCCACACGCCATTTTCTTTTTTAAACGAAATCAGCTCTTCCATCTGCAGTCGTGGCCGTTGCATTTCGGGCATGGCGGAAAACTGCCCGAGCAAATAGAGCGTCACACTTTGGCCGCTCTTCGCCCGGGAGACATGTTGAATCTGATAGGACTCCGGTACTTGGGCCCGGGAGATCAACAAAAAGTAAGCGCGATCCTTTTTCCCCTTGATTTGCCCGCTGATCTCCTTTTGTCTTTCGGTGGTGCGCAGTGACAGCATTGTCCTTACGTCACCTGCGTTCGCGGCGACGTTATCGGCGTCAAATATGCGCCCAAATTCCGCAGCATCTTGAGCGCTGGCCATGTTGATCACGGCCAAGCTCATCAACAGCCCGATTACCAGGAAACCCCACCTTGGCAACATGGATTACCTCTCCCCGGCGATGGTCGTTTACCTTGGCCGCAATTATGCGACAACCTTGGCCACCGCGGTCATAAAATGGTTTTGGATACCTCTTTCCCGAGTTCAACAGCGATAAAGTTTCTCTTTTTGTGGGCAAACCGTCTTGTGGGACTTAGGATAGCAAAAATTTTCCTCAAAGTGTATCTTCTTCACAGATTCTGGACATACTGCTTTCTTTGTGAGCAGATTCAGGCCGAAGCGCCCGAAGTTAAAGAAAGAGAAATCATAACCGGTGAGAGGATGATTTTTTTCATGGGCCACCTCCTTTAATATCAAATTAATCAACCCGGCTTAGTTACAAAAAAGGTTCCCCAGCGGAAGATAGGGAACCAGAAATAGGGAAATACTGGTATCACAAGCGGGACGCCTGTGCTTGCTGTTTTAATTCTGAGGCAAGATATTAAAGGTAAACTATTTCTTGATATAGACGCCATCAAATGGCAGTGGACCGAAGCGATCCCGGCATTGGGGAGCACGTACCACGGCCTTATTGCCCTGAAACGTGATAGTCAAGGGGCAGTCTTTATCCGAATCCGAATAGGTAGCTGTGTTTCCCTTTAAGTCGGCCACGCCCATCATTTCCCCCCAGCGATTCTCCGCCTTTAATTCTACTCTAATGGTAAATTTTATACAGCCCGGTTGCTGCCACTTGGAGACCTTCAATTCGTGGAGGCCCACTTTGTCCTGGAGTTTA